>OBHX01000678.1_pt1 | contig 31637 bp, 31 predicted proteins | sample 1519331 | NCBI WGS metagenome assembly OBHX01 (sample SAMEA2602897, study PRJEB22501) | metagenome
ACAGCGCGTTTTGGGCTACGCCGGAAAAAAGTGCCAACAATGTAACCCAAGCCGCGTGTCATGTACATGGAGCATCCTTTTGCCGCTTCAGAAATCTCTGGATCATGCGCGCAAGTTGCGCAATCTTCTCGCCCGCGTATTGTTCTTTTCTTTATACTTAGGCCGAGCGTCGGTTCACCTGCAAACGACGTAATTTTTAGAATAATCCTGACTTTGTGCGGAAGAGAAAAAATGAAAATTCGCGCTTTACTGCTTGCTACGAGCATGGCTGCGGCATTGACCGGCTGCCAGAACATGGACTCCAACGGACTGCTTTCTTCTGGCGCGGAGGCTTTTCAGGCCTACAGTCTGAGCGATGCTCAGGTAAAAGCGCTGAGCGATCAGGCCTGTAAAGATATGGACAGCAAGGCTACTATCGCTCCGGCCAGCAGCGAGTACGCAACGCGTCTTGGCAAAATCGCCGCCGCGCTTGGCGATAACATAAACGGCCAGCCGGTGAACTACAAAGTCTATATGGCGAAAGATGTGAATGCCTTTGCCATGGCAAACGGCTGTATCCGCGTGTACAGCGGCCTGATGGATATGATGACCGACAACGAAGTCGAAGCGGTGATCGGCCATGAAATGGGCCACGTCGCGCTGGGCCACGTGAAAAAAGGCATGCAGGTTGCGCTGGGTACAAACGCCGTACGTGCAGCGGCGGCGTCAGCTGGCGGCATTGTCGGCAGCCTGTCACAGTCGCAATTGGGCGATCTTGGCGAGAAACTGGTGAACTCGCAGTTCTCCCAGCGTCAGGAATCCGAGGCGGATGATTACTCGTATGATTTGTTGCGCAAACGCGGGATCAATCCGGCAGGTTTAGCCACCAGCTTTGAGAAACTGGCCAAACTGGAAGCTGGACGTCAAAGCTCAATGTTTGACGATCACCCGGCATCCGCAGAACGTGCGCAACATATTCGCGATCGCATGAGCGCCGACGGGATCAAATAACCGTTAATCGTGCCGGATGCGGCGTGAACGCCTTATCCGGCCTACAAACATCAACCAGCTGTAGGCCGGATAAGCGTTAGCGCCATCCGGCAAAACAACTTACTCGCCTTTTTTCGCTGCCTGGATGTACAGCATTTCCAGAGCCAGCGTAGCCGCCGCCAGCGCGGTGATCTCTGACTGATCGTAGGCCGGAGCCACTTCAACGACGTCCATCCCGACGATGTTCAGATCTTTCATACCACGTACCAGCTTGATCGCGCGGTCGGAAGTCAGACCGCCAATCACTGGCGTACCGGTACCCGGCGCAAACGCTGGATCCAGACAGTCGATATCAAAGGTCAGATACACCGGCATATCACCGACAATCTGCTTAACCTGGGCGATGATGTCATCTACGCCGCGATCGTTCACCTGGCAGGCATCCAGCACGGTAAAGCCGTTATCTTTGTCGAACTCGGTACGGATACCAATCTGCACTGAGTGATTCGGATCGATCAGACCTTCGTTCGGCGCAGTGTAGAACATGGTGCCGTGGTCGAATTCACAGCCGTTAGCGTAGGTGTCGGTGTGGGCATCAAAGTGCACCAGCGCCATTTTACCAAAATGCTTAGCGTGCGCGCGCAGCAGCGGCAGCGTGACGAAGTGGTCGCCGCCGAAGGAGAGCATGCGCTTACCGGCAGAAAGCAGCTTCTCAGCATGAGCCTGCAGTTTTTCACTCATTTCACGCGCATCACCGAAGGCATAGACCAGATCGCCGCAGTCCACCACGTTCAGGCGCTCGCGCATATCGAAGTTCCACGGGAAGCGGTTATGCTCCCACGCCAGGTTAGTGGACACCTGACGGATCGCCGCCGGACCATGACGCCCGCCCGCGCGGCCAGACGTTGCCATATCAAACGGTACACCGGTGATCACCCAGTCGGCGTCGCTGTCGTACGGCATGAAGTTCATCGGCAGACGTAAAAAACCAAAGGCGTTAGAAACCAGGGAGTTGTCGTATTGATGACCTAAGGTGCTCATGTACTGACCTCTTTAAAAATCGATGAAAAAAAATCCCCTCCGCGTCGTTAAGCCCGACGAGGAAGGGATTGATTTGGTAGCTGCATATTTACGGCAAATTATCGCCGTTATTTTGTACGGATTCAAGTAAGTGCCACAAATGCGGCTTCGCCTTATCCGGCCTACTTCCGTAGGCCCGGTAAGCGTAGCGCCAGCAGGCATTTATCGTTACTCATCTTCCAGATAAGTATAACCGTACAGACCGGCCTCAAACTCTTCGAGAAACTGTTGCTGCAGCTCAGTATCCAGATCGGTCTTTTTCACCTGGTCACGGAACTGCGTCAGCAGGGTGTTCGGATCCAACTGCACGTACTGCAGCATATCCGCCACGGTATCCCCTTCGTCGGACAATTCCACTTCTACGCTGCCGTCAGGGAAGACGAACACGTCAACCGCTTCGGTATCACCAAACAGGTTGTGCATGTTGCCGAGGATCTCCTGGTACGCCCCCACCATAAAGAAGCCCAGCATCGGCGGGTTCTCCGGGTCATATTCCGGCATCGGCATCGTGGTCGCGATGCCATCACCGTCAACGTAGTGGTCGATAGCACCATCAGAGTCGCAGGTGATATCCAACAGCACCGCTCGGCGTTCAGGCACCTGGTTCAACCCTTCCAGCGGCATTACCGGGAACAGCTGATCGATCCCCCACGCATCCGGCATCGACTGGAACAGCGAGAAGTTGACGTAAATCTTATCCGCCATTCGCTCCTGCAGCTCGTCGATAATCGGACGGTGCGCACGGTTGCTCGGGTCGAGTTGTTTTTGCACTTCATGGCACATGTTCAGATAAAGCTGCTCAGCCCACGCGCGCTCTTGCAGGCTAAAGGTACCTGAAGAGTAACCAACGTGAATATCGTGCAGATCCATTTGGCTGTCGTGCAGCCATTCACGCAGTGAACGACGGGTTCCCGGTTCATGCATTTCTTGCCAGGTTTCCCACATGCTTTGCAAAGCACGCGGCGCATCATCAGCCGGAGGCGTTGCTTCTGTGTGTTCGCTACGCTCAACGCCGATAATGTTTGATACCAGCACGGTATGGTGCGCGGTCACCGCGCGGCCAGACTCGGTGATTACCGTCGGATGCGGCAGACCGTGTTCTTCGCAGGCGTCGCCAATAGCCCAGATGATGTTGTTGGCGTATTCGTTCAGGCCGTAGTTTACGGAACAGTCAGACTGCGAACGGGTACCTTCGTAATCCACGCCCAGACCACCGCCCACGTCGAAGCACTGGATATTGACGCCAAGCTTGTGCAGCTCAACGTAGAAACGCGCCGATTCACGTACGCCGGTGGCAATATCACGAATGTTCGCCATCTGCGAGCCAAGGTGGAAGTGCAGCAACTGAATGCTGTCCAGACGACCGCGCTCGCGCAGAATTTCGACCAGTTGCAGCACCTGGTTTGCCGCCAGGCCGAATTTCGATTTTTCCCCGCCGGAGGACTGCCACTTGCCAGAGCCCTGCGACGCCAGACGCGCACGCACGCCCAGACGCGGAACGACATTCAGGCGTTCAGCTTCATCCAGCACGATTGCAATTTCAGACATCTTCTCGATGACCAGATAGACCTTATGGCCCATCTTCTCGCCAATCAGCGCCAGACGGATATATTCGCGGTCTTTATAACCGTTACACACGATCACGCTACGGGTCATTCCGGCATGGGCCAGAACGGCCATCAGTTCAGCTTTGGAACCCGCTTCCAGTCCCAGCGGTTCGCCAGAGTGGATCAGCGATTCAATCACGCGGCGGTGCTGGTTGACCTTGATCGGGTAAACGAGGAAATAGTCACCGTTGTAACCGTAAGATTCACGGGCACGTTTAAACGCGGCGTTAATCGAACGCAGACGGTGTTGCAGGATCTGCGGGAAGCAGAACAATGCAGGCAAACGCTGGCCCTGCGCTTCACGGGCTTTCACCAACTCAGCAAGGTCAACGCGCGCTTCGGGTACGTCCGGATCCGGGCACACGCTAATGTGACCCAGTTCATTGACGTCGTAGTAGTTATTACCCCACCAGGCAATATTGTAAGTACGCAGCATCTTGCTGGCTTCCTGGGAACTCATTGCAACCTCCTGCATGGAGCGTAGTACACCGTGTTCGCCTGCTGACGAAGGCGAACCCAAAGAAATGTCGTCAGACATAGCGAACCTCAATTTTATTAACAAGTGTAAAACAGTTGACTACTATCGCAATCCGAAGACGCGATAACAACCCAAATACAGGCAGAATTTGCAGCAGATAGTGCTGACGCTCCGACTGTGCGACCGGTTTCTTTTTCATATCAATGTAAACACGTAACCGAACTTAATGCTGACGGTTCGGCGAAACCACGAGAAAACTCTTGTTTACCAAGAGCGCCCTTGTTCAGTTCTTAGTGACCGTTACCGGCTCTTGAGTCCTGAGATACGCCGAGATGGGTATACACTTCATCCTTCATGCAGCCTCTTTGTTGGCTACGCTCATTCGCCCCAGTCACGTACTACTCGTACGTTCAGGGGACTCATTCACTTGCCGCCTCGACGCAGCATAAATGATTTTGTGTATATAACATCGACAGGTATGCAAAGCAGAGATGCAGATTGCGGGGGACATATGTACACCAGAACGGTGCGACAGATTCTGCAGAATACAACGGTTCATTATCTCGTATCACCTCCACGGTTGCTCCTTACGGAACGAACCCACAAACCAAAGCTAAAGTTTTAACCCGGCTGGAAGTGGCAACACGATGAAAACGTCGTGTGCTTTTGTATGAGCCGCGCGCCGCGTTTTATACCGACAACAGTACGAAAATGCAAAAGATAAATATGCACATTGCCAGCACCGTCAGGAAAAATTTCCAGTTACATTTTCAGTACAATGCGACCTCAATCAAAAAAAGCTGGAAATCAGGCGAAGAACTGTCCTAAAATAGCCGTCCAGATGTTAATCCATCTATACCGATTAACACTCAGACTGCCAGTGTCCGTCATATGCAGACTCATGGTAGAATCTTCTACACATGACTATTCCACTCGACAGTTTGAGCTAACCAAATTCTCCTTAGGTGAAATTAAATATGGCAAAACACCTTTTTACGTCCGAGTCCGTATCAGAAGGGCATCCTGACAAAATCGCTGACCAAATCTCTGATGCTGTGCTGGATGCAATCCTGGAACAGGATCCAAAAGCACGCGTTGCCTGCGAAACCTACGTCAAAACCGGTATGGTTTTAGTTGGCGGTGAGATCACCACCAGCGCATGGGTTGATATCGAAGAGATCACCCGTAACACGGTTCGCGAAATTGGCTATGTGCATTCCGACATGGGCTTTGACGCCAACTCTTGCGCGGTACTGAGCGCGATTGGTAAACAGTCTCCGGACATCAACCAGGGTGTTGACCGTGCCGATCCGCTGGAACAGGGCGCAGGCGACCAGGGCCTGATGTTTGGTTATGCAACCAACGAAACCGACGTGCTGATGCCAGCACCTATTACCTATGCTCACCGTCTGGTGCAGCGTCAGGCTGAAGTGCGTAAAAACGGCACCTTATCCTGGCTGCGTCCGGATGCCAAAAGCCAGGTAACCTTCCAGTATGACGACGGCAAAATCGTCGGTATTGATGCGGTTGTTCTGTCTACTCAGCACTCTGAAGATATCGACCAGAAATCGCTGCAAGAAGCCGTTATGGAAGAGATCATCAAGCCGGTACTGCCGACTGAATGGCTGACCGCTTCGACCAAATTCTTCATCAACCCAACTGGTCGTTTCGTTATCGGCGGCCCGATGGGCGACTGCGGTCTGACCGGTCGTAAAATCATCGTTGATACCTACGGCGGCATGGCGCGTCACGGCGGCGGTGCATTCTCTGGTAAAGATCCGTCTAAAGTTGACCGTTCCGCAGCCTATGCAGCCCGTTACGTAGCGAAAAACATCGTTGCCGCAGGCCTGGCTGACCGTTGTGAGATTCAGGTTTCCTACGCAATCGGCGTGGCAGAACCGACATCTATCATGGTGGAAACGTTCGGTACTGAAAAAGTGCCTTCAGAGCAGCTGACCCTTTTGGTGCGTGAGTTCTTCGACTTGCGCCCGTATGGCCTGATTCAGATGCTGGATCTGCTGCACCCGATTTACAAAGAAACCGCTGCTTACGGTCACTTTGGTCGCGAACATTTCCCATGGGAAAAAACCGACAAAGCACAGTTGCTGCGCGACGCTGCCGGTCTGAAGTAATTTAAACCAGACTTAACGCTTATGAAGACCAGCCTCGCGCTGGTCTTTTTTTATACCTATTTCCTCTCCCACATCCATCACCAAACCGCGCTGATTACTATTGCTTTAAATGAAAATGAAAGCGATTACATCACACCATATTTCCCTCTACCTTGAATTAACATCTCTTAGCCAGCACACTTGCATCACTGTTACATTATCTTTCATCATTGTCTTAAATTCAGACGACAAACATTATTTAATCCCAATAAATAATGTTAACTTTCAATGAATTAACTAATAATCCGCATGAATGATAGTGTAAGCGATTACACTAATGTGATGTGATTCGCATTTTTTTACCCCGTACTCACCTACCCTTAACATCAACAAAACTAGCTACCCAACCGGAGGGCATCATGCCTGACAATAAAAAAACGGGGCGTTCCAACAAAGCCATGACATTTTTTGTCTGCTTTCTGGCAGCCCTGGCTGGATTACTTTTTGGGCTGGATATCGGTGTTATTGCCGGTGCTTTACCGTTCATCACCGACGAGTTTCAAATTACCCCGCACACTCAGGAATGGGTGGTGAGTTCCATGATGTTTGGTGCGGCGGTAGGTGCTGTCGGCAGCGGTTGGCTCTCCTTCAAACTGGGACGCAAAAAAAGCCTGATGATCGGTGCGATCTTGTTTGTTGCGGGTTCACTGTTCTCCGCCGCTGCGCCAAACGTTGAAGTCCTGCTGGTTTCCCGCGTGCTGCTCGGCCTGGCTGTAGGTGTTGCGTCTTATACCGCGCCGCTGTACCTGTCCGAAATTGCCCCGGAAAAGATTCGTGGCAGCATGATCTCCATGTATCAGCTGATGATCACCATCGGTATTTTGGGCGCGTATCTTTCCGATACAGCGTTTAGCTACAGCGGCGCATGGCGCTGGATGCTGGGTGTAATCATCATCCCTGCCCTGCTGCTGCTGGTTGGCGTTATCTTCCTGCCGGACAGCCCACGTTGGTTTGCAGCTAAACGTCGTTTTGTTGATGCCGAACGCGTCCTGTTGCGTCTGCGTGACACCAGCGCAGAAGCCAAACGCGAGCTGGATGAAATCCGTGAAAGCCTGCAGGTAAAGCAGAGTGGCTGGGCGTTGTTTAAAGAAAACAGCAACTTCCGTCGCGCAGTATTCCTTGGCGTTCTGTTACAGGTGATGCAGCAGTTCACCGGGATGAACGTCATCATGTATTACGCACCGAAAATCTTTGAGCTGGCGGGCTACACCAACACCACCGAGCAGATGTGGGGGACTGTTATCGTCGGTCTGACCAACGTGCTGGCAACCTTTATCGCCATTGGCCTGGTTGACCGTTGGGGCCGCAAGCCTACGCTGATCCTTGGCTTTATCGTGATGGCTGTTGGTATGGGCGTGCTGGGTACAATGATGCACGTGGGTATTCACTCGGCATCCGCACAATACTTCGCAGTACTGATGCTGCTGATGTTTATCGTTGGCTTTGCCATGAGCGCCGGTCCGCTGATTTGGGTACTGTGCTCTGAAATCCAGCCGCTGAAAGGCCGCGATTTCGGCATCACCTGCTCTACTGCAACCAACTGGATTGCCAACATGATCGTCGGCGCAACCTTCCTGACGATGCTGAACTCACTGGGCAGCGCCAACACCTTCTGGGTATACGGCGGCCTGAACGTACTGTTCATCTTCCTGACTCTGTGGCTGATCCCTGAAACTAAAAACGTCTCTCTGGAACACATTGAGCGTAACCTGATGAAAGGTCGTAAACTGCGCGAAATTGGCGCACACGACTAATCACCAAAGGCTTCCTCCCCTGCGGAGGAAGCCTTCCTCTTGCAGTCCCTTCCCTGTCGCACTATCCTCTGGCGTTATGAAAACCTCCCGTCTCCCTATCGCCATCCAGCAAGCCGTTATGCGTAGCCTGCGGGAAAAACTCGCCCAGGCCAATCTCAAGCTCGAACGCCAATACCCGGAGCCAAAGCTGGTTTACCAACAGCGCGGCACCGCCGCGGGCACTGCGTGGCTACAAACCTATGAAATTCGCCTTAATCCCGTCCTGCTGATGGAAAACGTCGACGCATTCATTAATGAAGTGGTACCCCATGAACTGGCGCATTTACTGGTGTGGAAGCACTTTGGGCGCGTGCCGCCACACGGGAAAGAGTGGAAATGGATGATGGAAAGCGTTCTGGGCGTACCGGCCCGGCGCACGCATCAGTTTGAACTGCAATCGGTGCAGCGCAAGACCTTTACTTACCGCTGTAAGTGTCAGGAGCACCAACTGACCGTCCGCCGCCATAACCGCGTTGTGCGCGGTGAGGCCACCTACCGCTGTGTTCACTGCGGCGAACCACTGGTTGCAGAATAATCTTCAGAATTATCAGGAACTTTTCTGACCTAACTGATTGCATACTGGAATAACTTTCGCTACGTTGCGGGCTCGTTTTGACACGGAGTTTGTGATGTACCGTCATTTTTCTTTTGCTGCGGCCCTGTTAGCCGCTGCGTTTTCAGGCCCGGTTTTAGCCGAAGGCATCAACAGTTTTTCTCAGGCAAAAGCAGCAGGCGTCAAGGTTAACGCCGATGCGCCGGGCGATTTCTACTGCGGTTGTAAAATTAACTGGCAAGGCAAAAAAGGGGTCGTTGACCTCGAATCCTGCGGCTATAAAGTGCGAAAAAATGAAAACCGCGCCAGTCGAATTGAATGGGAACACGTTGTCCCCGCCTGGCAATTTGGTCATCAGCGTCAGTGCTGGCAGGACGGAGGGCGTAAAAACTGCGCCAAAGATCCGGTCTATCGCAAAATGGAAAGCGACATGCATAACCTGCAACCTGCTGTGGGTGAGGTAAATGGCGATCGCGCTAACTTCATGTACAGCCAGTGGAACGGTGGCGAGGGTCAGTATGGGCAATGCGCCATGAAGGTCGACTTCAAAGAGAAAGTTGCCGAGCCGCCAGCCCGCGCTCGCGGTGCCATTGCTCGTACCTATTTTTACATGCGCGACCAGTACGATCTAACGCTCTCCCGCCAGCAAACTCAGCTTTTTAACGCCTGGAATAAGCAATATCCGGTCACCGACTGGGAGTGTGAGCGCGACGAACGCATTGCAAAGGTACAGGGGAACCATAACCCATATGTGCAACGCGCTTGCCAGGCGCAAAAGAGCTAACCTACACTAGCGTCAATATTTTTAACCATGCCCTGGCCTTTCGCAGCCCAGGGCCATGACGCGGATGTTTAACTATGCGCATTCCTCGCATTTATCACCCTGAGCCAATCACTTCCGGCAGCCAAATTTCACTGTGTGAAGATGCAGCCAACCATATCGGCCGCGTGCTGCGTATGGGACCGGGCCAGGCGCTACAGCTGTTTGATGGCAGCAATCAGGTATTCGACGCTGAAATCACCCACGCCAGTAAAAAAAGCGTGGACGTGAAGGTACTTAACGCTGAACTAGACGATCGTGAGTCGCCGTTGCACATCCACCTGGGTCAGGTGATGTCGCGTGGTGAAAAAATGGAATTTACTATCCAGAAATCGATCGAACTGGGTGTAAGCCTCATTACGCCACTTTTTTCTGAGCGCTGCGGCGTTAAACTGGACAGTGAACGCCTGAACAAGAAGCTCCAGCAGTGGCAGAAAATCGCCATTGCCGCCTGCGAACAGTGCGGTCGTAACCGGGTGCCCGAAATTCGCCCGGCAATGGATTTGGAAGCATGGTGCGCGGAACAGGACGAAGGTCTGAAACTGAACCTGCATCCGCGCGCCAGCGCCAGCATCAATACGCTGCCGCTGCCGGTGGAACGCATCCGCTTGCTGATTGGCCCGGAAGGCGGGTTGTCGGCAGATGAAATTGCCATGACCGCACGTTATCAGTTTACTGATATTCTGTTAGGACCTCGCGTTCTGCGTACTGAGACAACCGCGCTCACCGCCATTACTGCGCTACAGGTGCGTTTTGGCGATCTGGGCTAAGGCATAAACGGAGAAGAAAATGATCAAGCTCGGCATCGTGATGGATCCCATCGCAAGCATCAACATCAAGAAAGATTCCAGCTTCGCTATGCTGCTGGAAGCGCAACGTCGCGGTTACGAAATTCATTATATGGAGATGGCCGATCTTTATCTGATCAACGGTGAAGCCCGCGCCCATACGCGTACCCTGAGCGTAGAGCAGAACTACGACAAATGGTATGAGTTCAAGAGCGAGCAGGATCTCCCGCTGGCAGACCTGGACGTTATTCTGATGCGTAAGGATCCGCCATTTGATACCGAGTTCATCTACGCAACCTATATTCTGGAACGTGCAGAAGAAAAAGGGACGCTGATCGTCAACAAACCGCAGAGCCTGCGCGACTGCAACGAAAAGCTGTTCACCGCATGGTTTGCCGACCTGACGCCGGAAACGCTGGTCACGCGTAACAAAGCGCAGCTGAAAGCCTTCTGGCAAAAACACAGCGACATCATTCTCAAACCGCTGGATGGTATGGGCGGCGCATCTATTTTCCGTGTGAAGGAAGGCGACCCGAACCTTGGCGTCATTGCTGAAACGCTGACCGAGCACGGTACCCGCTACTGCATGGCGCAGAACTATCTGCCAGCAATTAAAGATGGCGATAAACGCGTCCTGGTGGTCGATGGCGAACCCGTTCCTTATTGCCTGGCGCGTATTCCGCAGGGCGGCGAAACCCGTGGCAACCTGGCCGCTGGCGGTCGTGGCGAGCCGCGTCCATTGACCGACAGCGACTGGGAAATTGCACGTCGCATTGGGCCAACGCTGAAAGCGAAAGGTTTGATTTTTGTCGGTCTGGATATCATTGGCGATCGCCTGACGGAAATTAACGTTACCAGCCCAACCTGTATTCGTGAAATTGAAGCGGAGTTCCCGGTTTCGATTACCGGTATGCTGATGGATGCCATTGAGGTGCGTTTGCAGAAATAAATACGTTGCCGGATAGCGACGCCATCGCGTCTCATCCGGCCTGGAATTGCACCCCGCAGGCCGGATTAGGCGAAGCCGTCATCCGGCAATGCTATCTTCAGAGGGTGACATCTTCGAGCTTTGCCCACATACTGGGCTCTGTTGCTTTTTTGAACCAGGAAACAGAACCTCTGACAATGAATTTACAGCATCACTTTCTGATTGCCATGCCTGCTCTCCAGGATCCGATTTTCCGCCGTTCCGTGGTGTACATCTGTGAACATAATGAGAACGGAGCAATGGGGATTATCGTTAATAAGCCTCTGGAAAACTTACAAATTGAAGGGATTCTGGAAAAGCTGAAGATTACCCCAGAAGAACGCGATCCGGCCATACGTCTGGATAAACCAGTGATGCTCGGCGGCCCGCTGGCGGAAGACCGTGGATTTATTCTCCACACTCCACCGTCACGCTTTGCCTCCAGTATTCGCATCTCAGATAACACCATCATCACAACCTCCCGCGATGTACTAGAAACCCTGGGTACGCAGGAGCAACCGTCCGAAGTGCTGGTTGCGCTGGGTTATTCATCATGGGAAAAAGGTCAACTGGAACAAGAGCTACTGGATAACGCCTGGCTCACGGCGCCCGCAGACCTCAACATCTTATTCAAAACGCCGATTGCCGACCGCTGGCGCGATGCGGCGAAGCTTATCGGGATAGATATTCAGACCATGCCTGGCGTGGCGGGACATGCCTGATGAGCGGAACATTACTCTCTTTTGATTTTGGTACGAAAAGTATTGGTGTTGCTGTTGGTCAGCGCATTACCGGTACGGCGAGACCGTTGCCCGCCATTAAAGCGCAGGACGGTACGCCAGACTGGAGTTTGATTGAACGCCTGCTGAAAGAATGGCAGCCGGATGAAATCATTGTCGGCCTACCACTCAACATGGATGGCACAGAACAGCCCCTTACCGCGCGCGCGCGTAAGTTCGCTAACCGTATTCACGGTCGCTTTGGCGTAACCGTAACGCTGCACGATGAACGCTTGAGCACCGTCGAGGCCCGCTCCGGCCTGTTCGAACAAGGCGGATACCGGGCGTTGAATAAAGGCAAAGTGGACTCCGCTTCTGCCGTTATTATTCTCGAAAGCTATTTCGAGCAGGGCTACTAAAGCCGACCCTGCGCCTGGCGCTGCTGCTGGCTCTGCGTAAACGTCTGCATACCTGTCTGCTGCCCGGTTTGAATTACGCCGGGTAGCTGATGCGTTTTCCCTTCACGAATCAAATTGCCCACGGCTGGCGTGTTGACGAGCAGCTCAAATAGCGCCACGCGTCCTCCCAACTTATCTTCCTCCAGCTTTTGCGAAAGTACCGCCCGTAGGCTGTCTGCCAGCTGATTACGCACCGGATCTTTCTCCTGTGCGGGAAAGGTATCCACCAGCCGCGCGATGGCCTGCGCCGCCCCTCGCGTATGTAACGTTGCCAGCACCAGATGCCCGGTTTCCGCTGCCGTTAATGCCAGACGAATGGTTTCCGCGTCGCGCAGCTCGCCCAGCAAAATGACGTCGGGATCTTCGCGCAGCGCGCCGCGCAAACCGGCGGCGAAAGAAGCGCAGTGTACGCCCACCTCCCGTTGGTGAATAAGACAACGCTGGCTGGTGTAGCGATATTCAATCGGGTCTTCCAGCGTCAGAATATGCCCCGCAACATGCTGATTCAGGTACTCTACCATCGCCGCCAGAGTCGTTGATTTACCGCTACCGGTAGCGCCTGTCACCAGAATTAACCCATTTTCACTGCGCAGCAGTTCAGGTATGACGTCAGGGGTCTGGAGATCGTCTAAACGTGGGCAATCAAGCGGGAGCAATCTTAGCGCCAGCGAGGTTCCCTGTTGATGAGCAAAAGCACTGGCGCGCAGCCGCCGGGAACCTGCCAGCGCAATAGCAAAATCAATCTGCCCCTGTTCCTGCCACTGTACCTGTTGTTGCTCACTGAGCCAGCACATCAGCAGATTCTCCACGTCAGGCGTAGTAAAGGGTGCGATTTCGACTTTTCCACGTATGCGCCAGCGCGCAGGCCATGCATTGCACAGGTGTAGATCCGACACGTTATGCTTTACACTAAGGGCCACTATTTCTTCCATATTCATATGAACATCCTCGGAAAATGAACGATATCGCGCATAACCTGGCACATGTCCGGGACAAAATCTCAGCCGCCGCGACGCGTTGCGGGCGGTCTTCAGAAGAAGTTACGTTGCTTGCAGTCAGTAAAACCAAACCTGCGAGCGCCATCGAAGAAGCCATTACCGCCGGGCAGCGTGCCTTCGGTGAAAACTATGTGCAGGAAGGGGTGGATAAAATCCGCTACTTCCAGGAAAAAGGCGTCAACGATCTGCAGTGGCACTTTATCGGCCCGCTGCAGTCCAACAAAAGTCGTCTGGTCGCTGAGCACTTTGACTGGTGCCATACGATCGACCGTCTGCGTATCGCTGCCCGTCTGAGCGAACAGCGCCCGGCGGAACTGCCGCCGCTCAATGTACTGATCCAAATTAATATCAGCGATGAGAACAGTAAGTCAGGAATTTCGCTGGCAGAGCTTGATGCACTAGCCGCTGAAGTCGCTGCACTGCCGCGCATTACCCTGCGTGGTCTGATGGCGATTCCGGCTCCAGAGTCAGATTATGTAAGGCAGTTTGAAGTTGCACAGCAAATGGCGGTAGCATTTGCCGGGTTGAAAACACGCTACCCAGGCATCGACACTCTCTCACTGGGAATGTCTGATGATATGGATGCCGCCATCGCGGCGGGTAGCACGATGGTGCGCATTGGCACTGCCATTTTTGGTGCTCGTGATTACACTAAAAAATAAGGAAAACTAAGGAACACCATGAATACGTTGACCTTCCTGCTCTCAACGGTAATTGAGCTGTATACCATGGCGCTGCTGCTGCGCGTGTGGATGCAATGGTCTCGCTGCGATTTTTACAACCCGTTCTCGCAGTTTATAGTGAAAATCACTCAGCCCATCATTGGGCCGTTACGCCGCATTATTCCCCCGATGGGGCCGATCGACAGCGCATCGGCATTAGTTGCGCTCGTTCTCAGCTTTATCAAAGCAATCGTGCTGTTTAAGGTGGTCACGTTCCAGCCGATCATCTGGATCGCCGCCGTACTGATTGTCCTGAAGACTATCGGGCTGCTGATTTTCTGGGTGCTGCTGGTGATGGCAATTATGAGCTGGGTCAGCCAGGGCCGCAGTCCTGTAGAGTACGTGCTGATTCAACTGGCAGATCCGCTGCTGCGTCCTATCCGTCGCATACTTCCAGGCATGGGCGGGATCGATTTCTCCCCAATGATTCTGGTTCTGCTGCTCTACGTTATTAACATGGGCATCGCGGAAGTGTTGCAGGCGACAGGCAACATGCTGCTGCCGGGGCTGTGGATGGCGCTATGAGTGCCGTTACACCCTGCGACGACGGTCTGGTTTTACGGCTCTACATTCAGCCTAAAGCCAGCCGTGACAGTATTGTGGGTTTACATGGCGACGAAGTTAAAGTCGCCATTACCGCCCCGCCAGTAGATGGCCAGGCCAATAGCCATCTGGTGAAGTTTCTCGGCAAACAGTTCCGTGTGGCAAAAAGCCAGGTCGTCATTGAGAAGGGCGAGCTTGGTCGTCACAAACAGGTTAAAATCATTCATCCGCAACAGATCCCGCCCGAAATTGCGGCGTTAACTGATTAGGTATCCCATGCAAAAAGTTGTCCTCGCGACCGGCAATGCCGGTAAAGTGCGTGAACTCGCCTCTCTTCTGAGTGATTTCGGTCTTGATGTTGTTGCCCAAACGGAACTGGGTGTTGATTCTGCAGACGAGACCGGGCTGACGTTTATTGAGAACGCCATTCTGAAGGCGCGTCATGCCGCGCAAATTACCGGCTTACCGGCCATTGCTGATGACTCAGGTCTGGCAGTAAATGCCCTTGGCGGCGCGCCGGGTATCTATTCAGCCCGCTATTCCGGCGAAGATGCGACCGATCAGCAGAACCTGGAAAAACTGCTTCACACCCTGCAGGATATTCCTGATGACAAGCGCCAGGCGCAGTTCCACTGCGTGCTGGTGTATATGCGCCATGCAGACGATCCAACGCCTGTTGTGTGCCACGGAAGCTGGCCGGGCGTGATTACCCGTGAACCTGCCGGAAACGGTGGTTTTGGCTACGACCCGATCTTCTTTGTGCCGTCTGAAGGGAAAACCGCAGCCGAACTGACCCGTGAAGAAAAGAGTGCAATTTCTCACCGCGGCCAGGCGCTGAAGCTGCTGCTGGATGCCCTGCGTAATGGTTAAGCTTCCGCCGCTAAGTCTTTATATTCACATCCCGTGGTGCGTGCAGAAATGCCCGTACTGCGACTTCAACTCGCATGCGCTAAAGGGCGAAGTCCCTCATGACGACTATGTGCAGCATCTGCTGAGCGATCTGGATACTGAGGTGGCCCATGCCCAGGGACGTGAAGTAAAGACGATTTTTATCGGTGGTGGCACGCCGAGCCTGCTTTCTGGCCCGGCGATGCAAACGCTGCTCGACGGCGTGCGAGCACGGCTGAATCTGGCCGAAGATGCAGAAATCACGATGGAGGCGAATCCCGGGACGGTGGAAGCCGATCGCTTTGTGGATTATCAACGCGCTGGCGTCAACCGTATTTCGATTGGCGTACAGAGCTTTAGCTCCGCCAAACTCGAACGTCTGGGACGTATTCACGGGCCGGAAGAAGCCAAACGAGCAGCACACCTGGCGAGCGGTCTGGGGCTACGCAGCTTTAACCTCGACCTGATGCATGGTTTACCGGATCAGACGCTGGAAGAGGCGCTGGGTGATTTACAGCAGGCCATCGCGCTCAACCCACCGCATCTTTCCTGGTATCAGTTGACCATCGAACCCAACACGCTGTTCGGTTCCCGACCGCCGGTTTTACCGGACGATGACGCACTGTGGGATATTTTTGAGCAAGGCCACCAGCTACTGACCGCCGCGGGATATCAGCAGTACGAAACCTCAGCCTACGCCAGACCGGGTTATCAGTGTCAGCACAACCTTAACTACTGGCGTTTTGGCGACTATCTTGGCATTGGCTGCGGCGCACACGGTAAGATCACATTCCCTGACGGACGAATCCTGCGCACCACCAAAACACGGCATCCGCGTGGGTATATGCAAGGGCGTTATCTCGAAAGCCAGCGCGATGTCGCCGAAGCCGATAAGCCGTTCGAGTTCTTCATGAATCGTTTCCGGCTGCTGGAAGCCGCGCCTCGCGCGGAGTTTACGCAATATACCGGTCTTACCGAAGACGTTATTCGTCGACAGATCGATGAGGCTATTTCCCAGGGCTACCTGAGTGAATGCGATGAGTACTGGCAGATTACCCAACACGGTAAGCTGTTCTTGAATTCGCTGCTGGAGCTGTTTCTGGCGGAGTGATGGCTGGTGAACGTAGACCTGATAAGCGTAGCGCCATCAGGAAAATTGCCGGATGGCGGCTGCGTCTTATCCGGCCTACAGGGTTAGGGCGGTAAGCGCAGCCACCTTCATCGATTAATACTGATTAAACATTTCCTGGATCTGCTTAGGATCCTTGGTTTGAGTCAGCGCAAGCTGCAGCAGAACACGTGCTTTTTGCGGGTTCAGGGAACCTGAAGCCACAAATCCGTATTTTGCATCATCAACTTCTGCATCCTGTGTAGTGGCGCCCGTTGGTACACGGGATGAACGCACTACAACGGTACCTTTATGCGCGGCGGTTGCCAGCGTATCGAAAATGGTTTTATACAGGTTACCGTTACCTACACCCGCACTGACGATCCCGGCGTAACCCGCATCCACCAGCGCTTTTGCCGGCAGATCAGAGGCGTTAGCGTAGTTATAAACAATTCCAACTTTCGGCAGCTCGGTCAGCTTAGACACATCGAACGGAGTAGACGTGGTGTGCTTACGCGCAGGCGTACGCTGGTAGTCGATTTTACCGTTATGGATGTAACCCAACGGGCCGTAGTTAACGGATTTGAAGGTAGCGACGTCGGTAGTGTTGGTTTTAGTCACGTCACGACCATCCATAACGGTGTCGTTCATCACCACCAGCACTCCGCGGTTGGCAGAGGCTTTGTCTGCGGCAGTTACTACTGCGTTATACAGGTTAAACGGGCCATCAGCGCTCATACCCGTAGACGGACGCATTGCGCCGACCAGCACCACCGGTTTGTTACACTTGACGGTCAGGTCGAGGAAATAGGCGGTTTCTTCCATGGTATCCGTACCATGTGTTACCACGAAGCCGTCGGTTTTATCACACTCGGTATTAATCTTTTTCGCCAGCGTTAACCAGACTTCGTCATTCATATCCTGGGAGCCGATATTCACCACCTGCTCGCCTTTAACGACAGCGATATCTTTCAATTGAGGTACGGCCTCAACCAGATTTTCTACGCCAACCTTGCCTGCCGTGTAGTTAGATTTTGTCGCGGAATCACCGCCGCCGGCAATCGTCCCACCGGTCGCTAAAATGGTGATGTTTGGCAGTGCAAGCGCCGCGCCGCTGAAACCCATAACCAGTGCGGCAAGTGCCGTTTTCTTGAAAAACTCCATGTTATTTCTCCAGTTACTTGAATTTGCAGCATTATGTCTATCCTACAGATGAATAATGTGACGAGTTCCAATTAACCAGATTTATATCTCCACCAAATTGCCGTTCTTAGAGATGGATATCAAAAAAACAGAAATATACAAAATAAAACGGCACAGAATGTTTCTGTGCCGTTAATAAGAGGTGAAGATTATTTCAGAGTGCTAACCAGCGTTTTACGATCGTTTTCCAGCGTCACAACGCGGGAACAGACATCTTTGCCAAACTGCTGGAAGTCTTGTTCCTGATTCTTCCATTCGTTCTGAATTGAGGTCTGCAAACCACCGAGGCTTCCGAGTACGCCCTGCAGTGGATTACCACCGCCTTTGAGCACGGCTTTCGCCCCCATTTCGTTGATGCTGTCCTGCAAAATGCCGCCCATCGCCTGATTAACCAGCTGTTGTCCGTCCGCGCGGACCTGATCAATCGCCTTATAATGGAAAGTCAGGCCATCAGTTCGATGCTCGATGATGCGGTTCATCTGCTCTTTCAATTGCGCATCCAGCTTGGTTAAGCGGCCACGCATGTTGCTGCTTTCACCGACCTCTTTGGCGATGATTTTGTCCAGCGCCACGCGACCTTTCTCTACGCGCGCTCTGGCACCTTCGTCGATCCACGGCAGGCTGCTACGCAACGCCGCCTGATAATCTTTGGCCTGCTCACGCTGTGCGGCATTCAGGTTGTACTGTTTACCGTTGAAGGTGACATCGCCAGCCTGGGTAATAACCAGGTCGCCATTCTCGCCCTTCACCTGCACCGTTTGTGGGCTCAAAATCACATCGTCACGCGGGGTGACGCTGCACTGGTAATCTGCATGTGCGGCCATCGCCGTGAACGTTAGGACTGCCGCCAGCAGCGTTTTGCGCATCATATCTTTCCCTCAATACAAATCGGGCCGGCATTTGCCGACCCTGTGCTACTTAGTCCCACCAAATATCGAAAAGTTCGCTGGTACGCACTTCTTCGAGTTTGTGCTCTTCCAGCCACTTACGCACGATTGCCTGGTGTTCTTCGGTGCATTTGCCGATTTCCTGCAGACAGATCAGACCTTCCCAGGCCAGATAGCCGCTGCCGTCAAAAGCCAGCTTGTTCGGTTCGATGACTTCATTGATAAAGTCATCAACGATTTGATCGACCTGCTCTCCAGATGTACCTTCCGGGAAACGCCATGCAACCGAAAATCCTACTTCCTGGAATTCTTCGATGTGCATCTTTTTACGCAGACGACGGCTACGGTTCTTTGCCATTATTTCACCCTCTCGAACATTAAGTCCCATACGCCGTGGCCAAGACGATGACCACGTTGTTCAAATTTGGTTACCGGGCGCGATTCCGGGCGCGGTACATAATCGTTACTCTCTGACTGGTTTTTATACCCGTCAATCGAGGACATCACTTCAAGCATGTGCTCCGCATACGCTTCCCAGTCGGTCGCCATATGGAACACGCCGCCCAGCTTCAGCTTACTTAAGATATGCTCAGCAAACGGTACCTGAACGATACGGCGTTTATTATGACGTGCTTTATGCCACGGGTCAGGGAAAAACAGCTGAACCATAGATAAAGAATTGTCAGGAATCATTTTATGCAGGACTTCAACAGCATCATGGCACATGACGCGCAGGTTCTCGACACCCTCTTCATGGGCTGAAGCCAGACACGCACCAACGCCAGGTGAGTGAACCTCAATGCCGAGGAAATTCTGTTCCGGACGCGCTTTCGCCATTGCAACCAGCGACGCTCCCATACCAAAACCGATTTCCAGCGTGACTGGCGCGTCACGGCCAAACAGTTCTGCGAAATCTACAGGCTCTTCGCTGAACTCAACGCCCATCACCGGCCAGTAGTTTTCCAGCGCGTGTTCCTGCCCTTTCGTCAGTCGCCCCTGGCGACGAACAAAACTACGAATCCGGCGCAGAGGGCGGCCGTTTTCATCAAATTCCGGTGAAATGACGTCGTTCTTCATAAAAGTTTAGTCTGCTGTGTTTGAGTTCTGAAAACGGGCATTATCCAAAGTTAGTTGCCGGATGCAAGTAAAGGAAGAAAGTGAGCAGCGGAAAGTTCCGGTTTACACCCCGTTGCCGCTGTGCTGCAATCTTGCCCCCGGCAATAATGAAACGGTAATCATGCAAGCGTCTCAATTTTCGGCTCAGGTTTTGAGCTGGTACGACAAATACGGGCGGAAAACGCTGCCCTGGCAAATTGACAAGACGCCTTACAAAGTATGGCTCTCTGAGGTAATGCTGCAACAAACTCAGGTTGCGACCGTTATCCCCTATTTTGAGCGCTTTATGGCGCGCTTCCCAACGGTAACGGATTTAGCCCATGCGCCGCTGGATGAAATTCTGCATTTGTGGACCGGGCTGGGTTATTACGCCCGTGCGCGAAATCTGCATAAAGCCGCGCAGCAGGTTGTGACGCTGCATAGCGGTATATTTCCGCAAACCTTTGATGAAGTAGCCGCCCTACCTGGCGTCGGACGTTCAACCGCAGGCGCGATCCTTTCTCTCTCTCTGGGTCAGCATTTTCCGATTCTCGACGGTAACGTCAAACGCGTGCTGGCTCGCTGTTATGCTGTAAGCGGCTGGCCGGGTAAAAAAGAGGTCGAAAAGAAGCTGTGGGAGCTGAGCGAGCAAGTTACGCCGGCCCAGGGTGTTGAGCGTTTTAATCAGGCGATGATGGATTTAGGCGCAATGGTCTGTACGCGCTCAAAACCTAAATGTTCCCTGTGTCCGTTGGAAAATGGCTGTGTGGCGAGCGCCAATGCAAGTTGGGCGCTGTATCCCGGTAAAAAGCCCAAACAGACGCTACCGGAACGAACGGGCTATTTTTTACTGATGCAGCATGATGACGAAGTGCTGCTTGCACAGCGACCGCCCAGCGGCTTATGGGGTGGTTTATACTGTTTTCCGCAGTTTGACGATGAAGATGGACTGCGCAACTGGCTGGCGCAACGACAAATTAACGCAGATAATCTGACCCAACTTAATGCGTTTCGCCATACCTTTAGCCATTTCCACTTAGATATTGTGCCTATGTGGCTTCCCGTGTCTTCATTCACCTCATGCATGGATGAAGGCAACGCGCTCTGGTATAACTTAGCGCAACCGCCGTCGGTCGGACTGGCGGCTCCCGTGGAGCGTTTGTTACAGCAATTACGTGCCGGTACACACGTTTAACGTACCGGACGATAAAGAGGACTTTTTATGAGCAGAACGATTTTTTGCACTTTCCTGCAACGCGAAGCAGAAGGACAGGATTTTCAGCTGTACCCGGGCGATCTGGGAAAACGCATTTATAACGAGATTTCTAAAGAAGCATGGGCGCAATGGCAGCATAAACAGACCATGCTGATTAACGAGAAAAAACTCAATATGATGAACGTCGAACACCGTAAGTTACTGGAACAGGAGATGATTAACTTCCTGTTTGAAGGTAAGGATGTGCATATTGAAGGCTATACGCCAGAATCATAAGAACCGTTGCCGGATGGCGCTGCGCTTATCCGGCCTACGTTTTAATCTGGTCCTTGCAAACAACAAACACAACACGCACTCCCGGAATGATGAAAAAATTTCTCGCGCTTGCCGTTATTGCGCCGTTGCTCATCTCCTGTTCCAGTTCGACCAAAAAAGGCGATTCCTATAACGAAGCCTGGGTCAAGGATACCAACGGTTTTGATATTCTGATGGGGCAATTTGCCCATAATATTGAGAATTTGTGGGGATTTAAGGAAGTGCTGATTGCGGGTCCGAAGGACTACGTCAAGTATACCGATCAGTATCAAACCCGCAGCCATATCAACTTTGATGACGGTACGATAACCGTCGAGACCATTGCCGGGACAGATCCCGCCGGACACCTGCGTCGGGCGATTATCAAGACATTGCTGATGGGCGATGATCCGGGTTCTATCGACCTCTATTCCGATGTCGACGACATTAAGATTTCCAAAGAGCCATTCCTGTACGGACAGGTGGTTGATAATACCGGCCAGCCCATTCGTTGGGAGGGGCGTGCCACCAACTTTGCCAACTACCTGCTGCAAACACGACTTAAAAGCCGCAGCAATGGCCTGCGTATCATCTATAGCGTGACGATCAATCTGGTGCCGAACCACCTTGATAAGCGCGCGCATAAATACGTCGGTATGGTGCGTCAGGCTTCACGTAAGTACGGCGTCGACGAGTCGCTGATTCTGGCTATCATGCAAACCGAATCCTCGTTTAACCCGTATGCGGTGAGCCATGCCGATGCGCTGGGACTGATGCAGGTGGTACAGCACAGCGCCGGGAAAGATGTGTTCCGCTCGCAAGGGCGCTCAGGCACACCAAGCCGTAGCTTCTTGTTTGATCCGGCCAGCAACATTGATACCGGCACGGCCTATCTGGCAATGCTCAACAATGTCTATTTAGGTGGTATCGATAATCCGACCTCACGCCGCTATGCGGTAATCACCGCGTATAACGGCGGCGCGGGCAGCGTGCTACGCGTGTTCTCGAACGATAAAATTCAGGCCGCGAATATCATTAACAGCATGTCTCCAGGTGACGTTTATCAAACGCTGACCACCCGACATCCCTCTGCTGAATCACGCCGATACCTTTACAAGGTCAATTCCGCACAAAAATCCTATCGACGCCGCTAATGTATTCCTCTTCAGCCCCCTAAAACGGGGGCCTGAAGCACCAAAAACGTTAACTCCATCACTCTTTTGCTTTGCAATCAGAAATTGTTTGCAAATATTTGTCACAGGTAACAAAAAAAGAGTGCCTCTCATTGATAGAATCACATCATATAGCCACGGCAAATGTGCCTTTTAAAACATTCATCCGCATTACGGTGTGAGGAAATTAACATGAATCTTAAGCTGCAGCTGAAAGTTCTCTCGTTTCTGCAGTTCTGCTTATGGGGTAGTTGGCTCACTACCCTCGGCTCCTATATGTTTGTCACCCTTAAATTCGATGGTGCATCCATTGGCGCGGTGTATAGCTCGCTGGGGATCGCCGCCGTGTTTATGCCAACGCTGTTAGGGATCGTGGCCGATAAATGGATCAGTGCGAAGTGGGTTTACGCCCTTTGCCACCTGGTCGGCGCAGGAACGCTGTTTGCCGCAGCCGAAGTCACCACGCCAGGGGCCATGTTCTTTGTGATCTTGCTTAACTCCCTGGCCTATATGCCAACACTGGGGCTAATCAACACCATCTCCTACTATCGCCTGCAATCTGCCGGGATGGATATCGTTACCGACTTCCCGCCAATTCGTATCTGGGGCACCATCGGCTTTATTCTGGCGATGTGGGCCGTGAGCTTCTCCGGCTTTGAACTGAGCCATATGCAGCTGTACATCGGTGCGACATTGTCCCTGGTACTGGTACTGTTCACCCTGACGCTGCCGCATATTCCGGTTGCCAATCAGCAGAAAAACCAGAGCTGGACATCAATGCTCGGTCTGGATGCTTTCGCGCTGTTTAAAAACAAGCGTATGGCGATTTTCTTCATCTTCTCAATGATGCTGGGCGCAGAGCTGCAGATTACCAATATGTTTGGTAACACCTTCCTGCACAGCTTCGATAACAACCCACTGTTCTCCGGTAGCTTTATCGTGGAACACGCATCGGTGATGATGTCGATTTCACAGATTTCCGAGACGCTGTTTATCCTGACCATCCCGTTCTTCTTAAGCCGTTACGGTATTAAGAACGTGATGCTTATCAGTATTGTGGCGTGGATGCTGCGCTTCGGCCTGTTTGCCTACGGCGATCCAACGCCGTTCGGTACCGTGCTGCTGGTTCTGTCGATGATTGTTTACGGCTGCGCCTTCGACTTCTTCAACATCTCTGGTTCCGTGTTCGTGGAGAAAGAAGTACGCCCTGAAATCCGCGCCAGCGCACAGGGTATGTTCCTGATGATGACCAACGGTTTCGGTTGTATTCTGGGCGGACTGGTGAGCGGTAAAGTCGTTGAACACTATACGCTGAACGGTATTACCGACTGGCAGACCGTGTGGTTGATCTTCGCAGGTTACTCGCTGGTTCTGGCTTTTGCCTTCGTTGCGCTGTTTAAATACAAACACGTACGCGTTCCAGCAGGCACACAGACTATCGCGCACTAACGTTTACGCAGAGAAAAGCGGGTTACCAAAAGGTAACCCGCTTTTTTTGCGCTTACTTCACAACATATCCATACAGACGCTTAATACCGTCTGCATCCGTTTCACTGTAAACACCTTGCAGCTCCGGCGAGAAGCCTGGCAGCAGGTTTACGCCCTCTTCCAGCGCCAGGAAATATTGCTGTACCGCCCCACCCCATACTTCGCCCGGTACCACGCACAGCACGCCCGGAGGATAAGGCAGCGCACCTTCCGCCGCAATGCGGCCAGCTGCTTCACTAATCCGCACCAGTTCAACATCACCACGGATAAAAGCGCTGTTCGCATCCTGTGGGTTCATCGCCACGGCAGGTAAACTTTCCTGACGAAACATCGCTTTTTGCAGATCTTTCACATCAAAGCTGACGTACAGTGAGTGCATCTCCTGGCACAGTTCACGCAGCGTGTAATCCCGATAGCGTACCGGATACTTGTTGAAGATGGTGGGCAGCACATCTGCCAGCGGCGTATCGTCTTCAATATGCTGCTCAAACTGCGCCAGCATCGCCACCAGTTGCGCCAGTTTCTCTGCGCTTTCTGCCGGGGTCAGCAGGAACAGAATCGAGTTAAGGTCGCATTTCTCCGGTACGATGCCGTTTTCACGCAGGTAATGCGCCAGAATCGTCGCCGGAATACCAAACTCGGTATATTGCCCGGTTTGTGCGTCAATGCCTGGAGTGGTTAACAGCAGTTTGCAAGGATCGACGAAATACTGGTCGCGCGCGTAGCCGGAAAAACCATGCCATTTAGCACCTGGTTCAAAGCTAAAGAAGCGGCGCTCGCTGGCAATCACCTGCGTCGGATAGCTTTCCCACGGTTTGCCATCAACTACCGGGGGAATAAACGGCTGAATCATCTTGCAGCGGGTAAGAATCGCTTTACGGGCCTCAATGCCCAGCATCACACACTCCGCCCATAGCCGACGGCCGCTCTCGCCTTCATGGATTTTGGCGTTAATGTCCAGCGCCGCAAACAGCGGGTAAAACGGACTGGTAGAAGCATGCAGCATAAATGCATTATTCAGACGCTTATGCGGGCAGAACCGCGCCTGACCGCGAATATGGTTATCCTTTTTGTGGATCTGCGAAGTTTGCGAGAATCCGGCCTGCTGTTTGTGTACCGACTGGGTGACAAAAATCCCCGGATCGTTAGCATCAAGCTCCAGCAGCAGCGGTGACCCATCGGCCATCATCGGAATAAATTGCTCGTAACCGACCCATGCGGAGTCAAACAGGATGTAATCACACAGATGACCGATCTTGTCGATCACCTGCCGGGCGTTGTAGATCGTACCGTCATAGGTGCCGAGCTGAATGATCGCCAGACGGAACGGGCGCGGTTGATCGGCCTTTTGCGGCGCAACCTCGCGAAGTTGCTGGCGCAGATACTCCTCATCAAAGCAGTGCTCGTCAATACCACCAATAAAGCCAAACGGATTACGCGCCGCTTCCAGATACACCGGCGTCGCACCCGCCTGGATCAGCGCACCGTGGTGGTTCGACTTATGGTTATTACGGTCAAACAGCACCAGATCGCCGCGCGTCAGCAGCGCATTGGTTACTACTTTATTGGCCGCAGAGGTGCCATTCAGCACAAAGTAGGTTTTATCCGCGTGGAAAACTTTCGCGGCAAATTTCTGCGCATGTTTCGCCGAGCCTTCATGAATCAGCAGATCGCCAAGCTTAACGTCGGCGTTGCACATATCCGCGCGAAACAGATTCTCGCCAAAGAACTCGTAGAAATGGCGCCCCGCGGGATGCTTTTTAAAGAACTCACCGTGTTGATGTCCTGGGCAGGCAAATGTGCTGTTCCCCATCTCGACATACTGAGTCAACGTGTCATAGAACGGCGGCAGCAAATCTTCTTCATACTGACAGGCAGCAGACTCCAGCTCCAGCCAGTCCTGCGCCTGACCGCGAATGACCGCATTCACGCCCGCCGGCAGATCAACATCCGACTCTGCGAACAGAAACACGGGTATATGAAAACCGGTGCGTTTCAGCAAAGCAAGGATCCCGCTGCGGCTATCCGCAACGGTAATGACGACTGCCGCAACGTCAGTAAAATCAGTACTGTCCAGCGACACCACCTGACGATGGCTGGACAGACGAGAAACCAGTTCTCCACTGGCGGCAATTTTCATTGATTTCATAAGCGCAATAACCCGTTTCGGGAAAATCAAAAGTCCCGGACAAAGCCATATTGCTTTGCCCACGAAATGACAGGTCAAACTGGTTACCAGCCCCGACCGCCAGACATCAGTAAAAGCAGATAGCCTCTGATTTTACTGTTATCCTGCAGTGAGCGTGCGCTGCCCTCACCGCATGGTGGGAGCGTAAAGATAAGTCGCAGGAAGGGGCAAACGTCGCGCAAAAAGGCGATGTTGAAGGCGATGTAGGGGGAGTAATATCATCCCAGGCAGCCCCATTCAGACAGGAGAAAATTCGCGCAATCATGGCACCTTTCACTTTCAGGCGCAAGATAAAATCCGGAGCCTGAACCTCACAGATAAACAAGCAATCCGCCTGTCAATCGCGGCATAATAATGCAATCTGAAAACATATTTTACCCAGAGAATTGCCTTTAGCATCAAGACGATAATGGGTATGCAGGAGCAAACGTGGTAATTGGACCCTTTATTAATGCTGGCGCCATTTTATTTGGTGGTGTTCTCGGCGCACTACTCAGCCAGCATTTACCGGAACGCATTCGTGCCTCCATGACCTCCATATTCGGATTGTGCTCTTTGGGAATTGGTATTTTGCTGGTTATCAAATGCGCTAACCTACCGGTGATGGTCCTGGCTACGTTGGTCGGTGCATTAATTGGTGAGTTCTGTTATCTGGAAAAAGGGATCAATACCGCGGTTGCCAAAGCGCAGCAGCTTTTCACCCGGTCGGATGCCAACACCACGCACGAATCCTTCATCCAGAGCTATGTGGCCATCATCGTGCTATTTTGCGCCAGTGGTACCGGGATCTTCGGGGCGATACATGAAGGGATGACCGGCGATCCGAATATTTTAATCGCCAAGTCGTTTCTTGATTTCTTCACGGCCATCATTTTTGCCTGTTCATTAGGTATCGCGGTATCGGCAATTTGTGTACCAATGCTGGCAATCCAGCTAACGCTTGCCACCTGCGCGGCAATGATTTTGCCCCTAACGACGCCAGCCATGATGGCCGATTTCAGCGCCGTAGGTGGGCTACTGTTGTTGGCAACCGGTTTACGTATTTGTGGAATCAAAATGTTTGCGGTTGTGAATATGCTTCCTGCCCTTCTGCTGGCAATGCCGCTTTCCGCCGCGTGGACGGCATTTTTTGCCTGAGAATGCGTGCAATAGCAACAATGTGGTGATAGATTGTGCAGTCTGCGTTGATTTGAAGAAATTTCGTTGACGAAACGAAGCGAATCGGTTTTAATGCGCCTCGTTGCCCGGATAGCTCAGTCGGTAGAGCAGGGGATTGAAAATCCCCGTGTCCTTGGTTCGATTCCGAGTCCGGGCACCACTATTTAGAAGAACCCGCCTATGGCGGGTTTTTTGCTTTTGGCGAAACGGACTCTTCATCGAACTTTGCCAACTGCTCACCTCCAATTCGTCTACTCTTATACACAAATTAGATTGGCAGAAGTCGCGCGTAAGCTGCTGGCATCTACCTTTCTCGGCAACACTCAAGAGCATGGGCGAATCCAGGACGTTGAGACACACCGCCCCCCCACCTGTATACCCGAAATCTTAAAATCTGATCCGAAGGAGACGCTTCTTGTCTTACTCTGATGTTGTATATTCCAGAGTTTTCATCATTTATTCCCGGCTTAAATTCATTCAGGAGAACAAACCAATATTAGTGTTAAGGCAATAATATAGTTTTACTCCCGAATATTGCACCCCCCTAAAAACTCTTCGTACTGTTATAATTCTCCCAATAATACTGCCAGCCAGCCCCACACGGATAAACTGTACTCTGCAATAGGATTGCATATATTTAAATAATACATACAAAACCATCAATTATTATTTAACCGAATGTTTTAATAAACAGCAATTCTCTTTTTAGGTCTTTATTTCATGTGTATAATTCAGTTTGAGTTTTCAGATAAATAATTGCAGGAAACACCTGACGCCATTGAGGATGCAAATATGAATTCCAGGTCAGCAGTATTTTTATGTACAGCAGTATTTCTGCTAGCTGGTTGCACGCCACACTCTCCTATTGATGCAAAGAAAGCAGGGGCACGGACAGAGAACGGCGTAAGTAAGACTGCTTCAGCACAGAAACTGACGGACAAGGATATTTTTGGCAATGAAACTACGCTGGCGGTGTCCGAAGAGGACATCCAGGCTGCGCTGGAAGGGAATGTATTTCGCGTACCTCTGAGTTCGCCTGTTATTCTGGTACAGTCCGGTAGCCGAGCACCGGAAGCCATCATGCAGCAGGAAATGAGTCGATATTATACCGTCGCAACATTCTCCGGTATCCCGGACAGGCAAAAGACCGTGACTTGTAATAAAGATAAAAATAAAGACGAGAGCCAGGATATTGCTGTTGTAGAAAACATGAACTGGATGCAGGCTCTGCGTTATGTCGCCGCGAAAGGTCATCAGAAAGCAATCATCGTTTATCAGGATACATTGCAGTCAGGCAAATATGACGCTGCGACAAAAAACATGCTCTGGTCAGATTATAAAAATGAAAAACTAACCGACAATACATCACTACGTTATCTGGTGCGTTTCACTCTAGTGGACGTGGCAACTGGTGAATGGGCTACCTGGTCGCCGGTCAATTATGAAGATAAAATGCCACTACCACTGCCAGGGAAAAAAAATGCTGCAGAAGCAACTGCTGAAAGGCAATTTTCGCAGCTTAAGCAAAAAACCTATGCATCAATGGTTAAAGACCTGGTGAACCGTTACCAGTAATCCGTCCTGGCTACCATTATTGACTTGTAGCGGCGCGTCAGCGAATCCGACGTACCTGCTACCCCTGGCGGGCTGGAGCAGCAGGGCAAGATTACTCCCCCCGCCAGCCCTATCGGGTCAGGACAGAGAATCTCACTGGAGTATGAATCGTAACGTTAGCTTTATATGTAAATCACCAAGCTCATTGCGTCGTAGTCCATACGCCACCGCCACACCCTGATCATTTAAGCCATCGGAACACCATTTATTTTACTATTAAATCATATAGTTAAACACATAAACTCATCCAGAACACGGCGCGCATGAAAGTCGGTTATGTCGGCATCTCCCGTACCAACCGCAAAACCAAAATCCCCACCGGATATACTCGCAGTCCCAGCCTGCACCTTAAGGGCGACTGGCTCGAAGAGGCGGGATTTGAGACCGGGCGCGGCGTGACGGTGAAGATTTCAGACGGGTGTATTGTGCTGATGGCGGATAATAACGAGGTGCAGGAGCTGCGCGAACAACTTTATCAGGCTAAACAGGTGGTTAAGGGGATTAAGGATGTGCTGGTTTAGTGGACTGAACGAGGGTTAAATAATAAGAAAGCCGGGAAGATTTTATAACCTTCCCGGTTTTTTGTTTAATAAAGTCTGGAATCTGAACGTGGTTCAATTTCTCTTATACCAAGTTTGCTTGTTTTTTCTAAAATCAAATCATAGCAATAAACAGTATCACCATCCTTTTCTAAATGAATCCCTTCTAGGCTGACTTTATATATTCCTTTAGGAATATCAGCATTATGCCAACCGGTATAATCTTCCCACTCCCAAAAGACCGACATATCGGCAATATATAAATCACCTGTCACATTAAGGTAAAAATATTTATCACTAAATATAACTTTCCTATTTTCATTATCAGGGAGTTCATTTAAAAATAACCGAACAACATAGCCTCCATCATCAATGCCCATGATAGGTAAAGCAATACCTTCATCAAGAACAAGATCCCCTTTATCTGTGGTAGTAAATCCCTGGAGAATATTGTCCCCATTTTCTATTTTCCCACCAAAAGGTACTAGTATCCCCGGATAATCGAAGATAATTATTCCATTAAAATCAACATCGACTTTTATTGTTTTAACCACACTTACCTCCTGAGGTCTTACCCGCTTGTTTATTATTGTACCATTCCAATAATTTTGAATGAGCTTCTTTAGGAGTTACATTTCTGGCTAAGACCTCACCCGTCGAAGGAATTCTTAAATCACCTCTTATATGAGAGACAGAATCTAAATTGCGACTAGTAGCAGTAAATAAATCATCCGCTGTTCCTGTCCACGACCCTTGAATTTTGCCTATGTCACCTTTAATAGCTCTGTGCAATTCTTCATGCATTCCAGAATTATAAGGATCAGGAAAGAATGTTGGCGTATTTCTCATAGTACCAAGCTCGGTCAGACCGATGCTATTGGCCTTGTTGCGTGGGATTAAATGGTGTCCCATTCCATTAGGATCCCACGCCCACGGCATTAACCCTAAAGGATCTATCCATGTCAGCGGATTAGGAACGTAACTATAGAGGTTGATACCACCCGCCAGCCCTATCGGGTCAGGATGCGCAATCTATGCGTCTTGCTGATCGTACCGTCAACTTCGTATATAAATTATCAAAGTTGCAATGTCATAGTGCCATCGTCTGTCGTCATACATAGATAAATTTACTCATAAACTGGGAAGGGGTAATTTCTTAACCAGTTTTTGATTTGGTAAATTTCAGAAATGAAAATAAAATCACATGATGTGTTCATTCAAAAAATTTAAATGTTTATCATTATTTAATTCGCTGTTTGTATTTCAGTCGTGCTTCTTTCCTCACAAATTCACTAGGATCATTGTCAGCCATTTCTTTTAAAATAGATGTTGGTAATTTTTTATTATAAGTTAATCTAACTCTAATCCCATCATCGGGATCTTTTGATAACAGCAAATAAATATCAAAATCCAAAGGATATTTCGATGATATAGCATCCCTAACAATAGGATTTATATCTCTTGACAAAATATTAATTATTTCTTTTGGTATGGATTTGTTTCTTGCAACCCATACTTTCATATCATGATGATTTTCAATAAGATCCATCCATACATCAAGAGGAGCCTCTTCTGTGGCCGCTCGGTTATACTCATCAGGAATATCACTATTTCTCAATGAGACAAATTCTGCGCTATTTTTTATCATGTCATTAACTCACTTTATTCCTTTACAACCTTTTTTAGGGATACTTCGCCCCGTATTCCCTTTATGTTTATCAGGCATAAACTGACCATTTTCATCAGCATCTGCAATCCATTCTAGAGTGGTTGATGTTTCTCTATATACTTTGTACGCAGACCCACCGTGCCCGGTAGTGTCTTTAGACCACCACAAACCTGTTCTTCCATCTTTATAATATTTCTCTTTAAAAGGACCACCTTGCAAAATAGCTGTAGTCTTATCGCCATCTATTTGCCAACCACTTAATCCAAGAGGATCAATCCACATCAGCGGATTAGGTACATACGCGTAGTTGTTTATTCCCCCACGTAGCCCTATCGGATCCGGCGTAATAAACCGCCCCATATCTGGCGCATAATACCTGAACGTATTGTAGTGAAGCCCCGTTTCCCTGTCCAGATACTGACCCGCGAACCGCAGGTTCTCTTCCGGCGCAC
>OBHX01000682.1_pt1 | contig 31495 bp, 25 predicted proteins | sample 1519331 | NCBI WGS metagenome assembly OBHX01 (sample SAMEA2602897, study PRJEB22501) | metagenome
CCGGGATCTCTCTTGCAAGGTCTGTTCTTAACCAGTCAAATACCGGCATGAAGTTGTAAACGATCACCTTTACGCCGTATTTTGCGAGGTTACGGATCGTGGTGATATAATTCTCAATATATTTGTCTCTTGTCGGAAGTCCCATCTTGATATCCTCGTGAACGTTTACGCTCTCGATGACTTCGCACTCAAGACCAGATGCATGGACATGCTCCATATATGCTTTAATTTCCTCTTCGGTCCATACCTCACCTGCTGCCTTATAATCAAGTAAGCCCATCAATCCGGTCATCCCCGGGATCTGGCGGATCTGTTTTAATTTGATCGGATCACTGTCTTCGCCGTACCAGCGGAATGTCATTTTCATAGTTTTTCCTCCTTAGGGTTCTGCCCTTTCCTCACATCGGTCTACTAATATATTCACTATACGATATTTTCCAATACGTGTCAACTGATATGCGCTTATATTAGGCATATTCTCGCATTTTGCTAATATATCTCTATGTTTATATACGATTTGCATAAATATATTTTGCTCTTTTCCCTGTTCTATCCCGAATTTTTTCCCGTTTTGCTCGCAACTAATATATTTGTTATTATTATAGAAAAGAATGTGCCTCGACACCTTCTCGCGTCTCGCGCAGTCACTTGCGATAAGCTACATCTTCGCGCGAGTGCACATTTTGGGCACGTTAGTGCCTTTTTATGTAACAGGGAATTCCTTGGAATTTCCTGTTACATAAAAACAATCCCCAGAACAGATCCATAAAATCTGTTTCAGGGGATATCATAAGAGGAGTATTCCGGATTTCTTTTTGTTATACGATCTTGCTTCCGTTCGCCGTCATCTTGAATTTCGCTCCGAGCATTTCACACGCACGACGGCACATGAGCATGCGCTGTAAGAAGATCTCGAAGTACTCCAGCATGGAGCAGATGTTTTCGTCGATCTTTAAGTTCAGGGTGATCACTTTCTTTTCCTCATTTACCTTTAATTTTGCCTCTGTAACCGCATAGTTTACGCGGTCGTGGATATCAAAGGATGCCATCTCCTTCTGGCGGACGCGGTTTCTGCGTACATCCGTCTTGTCGGCGATGATAAGCGCCGCGGAGATCGGATCTACAGCTCCGCCCGTTGACTCATCATGGTTTCCGATCGCGGAGACGATGATCGCGCGGTCTGTGATCGGAAGATCCGTCTTTTCCAGGATCTGGGATGCCAGAAGGGCACCATACTCCGCATGGGCATGCCGGTTGATCGCATTTCCCATATCATGCATGAAACCGGCGATCTTCACCAGCTCGATATCGTGATCTGAGTAACCGAATTTCTTTAAGATCATTGCTGCCCGCTCCGCAACCATCGCGCAGTGCGCGTCCGAATGATCTGTAAATCCCATAGTCCCCAGATTGTCGTTTCCTTTTTTCAGGTAAGCTAAAACTTCCTCGTTTTTCTTGATTTCCTTATATGTCATATTCTTTTTCCTCTGCCGCAGTCGACCCAGCTCGTGACTGCTCTTTCTTTTCTCTCTCATTTTCACTTCTATATCATATAGCAGAAAAAAGAAACGAACAATCACGCTCTGGTAAAAGAATGTAAAATCTGTGTAAAAACTCATTCTGTGAGATTTCCATCTTAATTCGAGGCGAACCTCCGTGAGGCAGGACGCAAAGTTCATATCTGTGAGACTGGATGCGAAGTTCTTCCGTGGGACAGTATGCAAAGTTCATATCTGTGAGGCTGGATGCGAAGTTCATACCGTGAGACAGTATGCAAAGTTTTTCTTGACATATGTATGTAATCGTACTATGATTCTACGTACGATTTCGTACATTCATAACTGTAAAACTGTCCGATAGAAAAGACACGATTTTCCCCCGCGGGCAGACACAGTCAAAAATTGAAAGGGTACACAATGAATATTTCACTTTCCGACCACTTTACCTACAAAAAACTCCTGCGGTTCACGTTTCCGTCTATCATCATGATGATCTTAACCTCCATCTACGGAGTTGTGGACGGTGTTTTTGTCTCGAACTTTGTGGGTTCCGAGGCCTTCGCCTCCATTAATATCATTATGCCGTTTCTGATGATCCTCGGTGCCATCGGCTTTATGACCGGCAGCGGCGGCAGTGCCCTGGTGGCTCTGACCTTCGGAACCGGGAATGAAAAAAAAGCAAAGGAGATCTTTTCCCTCCTCGTCTACGTTCTGATCGCGGTGGGCTTCTTCTTTACGGTAGGCGGTGAGATTCTTTTAGCCCCGATGGCAAGACTCTTAGGTGCTGATGAGATCCTTCTCCCCTACTGCGTCCGTTACGGCCGGATCATCCTGTTGGCTCTGATTCCCTTCATGCTGCAGAATGTATTCCAGAGCTTTTTAGTTGTTGCGGAACGCCCGCAGCTCGGACTCCTGATCACCATCGCGGCAGGACTCACAAACAGGAGCCGACTCCGTCTCGGAAAGACCCATATGGACCTTAGTGCCCTGTTGAAGGCCTGTACAAACGGTGCTTCCGAGTTTATGACGAACATCTCCATGTCCATCGTGAACATGCTCTACAACTGGCAGCTCATGCGCCTTGCCGGTTCCGACGGTGTTGCCGTATACGGCGTCATCATGTACGTGAGCTTTATCTTTGCGGCGCTCTTTATCGGCTACTCTATGGGAAGTGCCCCGATCGTGGGCTATCACTGCGGTGCAGGAAATAAAAGCGAGTTAAAGAATCTGCTCGGAAAAAGCTTCCGGCTGATCCTGACCTTCCAGATCATCCTGACGATCGTGGCAGAAGCGGGTGCCCCGTTTCTTGCGGGAATTTTCGTCCGCTATAACACGAACCTCTTAGACATGACGGTCCATGCATTCCGCTCATACTCGATCTCTTTCCTGTTCATGGGCTTCAGCATCTACGCATCGTCCTTCTTTACAGCACTCAACGACGGATTCGTCTCCGCTGTGATCTCCTTCTGCCGTACCATGATCTTTGAAACAGGGGCCGTCATCATCCTGCCGTTTTTCCTCGGTGTCTCCGGGATCTGGTATTCCATCATCGCGGCGGAATTTATGGCGGTATGCCTGTCGCTCTTCTTCCTGATCCGGAAGGCAAAGAAGTACGGATACACATAGACTGACAGTCTGGTCCGGCGGATGCAAAGCCCTGCACTGCCCCCATACACTTATATTTTCAGGAGATCTGCCATGTACTCTGCATTTAAAGAATTCTACAACCTGCTCAGCCAGGTCAACAGTGTCTACCATGACGCTGCATTAAAGCTCGGTCTCACGGACAGCGAGCTTGATATTCTCTACTCCCTCAATGAACACGGTTCCGGCTGCAATCAAAGTATTTTTTACAAAGAGACCGGCACCACAAAATCCACGATCAACTCTGCAGTACGCAAGATGGAACAGGCCGGTTATCTGTACCTGAAACCCGGAACCGGGAGGAACACCTGCGTTTTTCTCACGGAAAAAGGAGAGGAACTCATGAAAAATACCGCCCATCGCCTGATCTCCATCGAAAATGCGATTTTTGAGAGCTGGTCTCCCGAGGAGCAGCAGATCTTCATGAAACTGAACCGGGATTTCGCGGTCAAATTCACGGAGGAGACGAAAACCTTATAAGCTCTGATAAAACAGAATTTCCCATTACGCAAAAATCAGCGCCTCTGAAAAATGTTTTCAGGCGCTGATCTTTTATGTCTATATGATCTGAAATTAGAACTGTCTCATAAGATTTACCATCTCGATCGCGGAAAGTGCACAGTCATATCCCTTATTTCCGCCTTTGCTTCCGGCACGGGCGATGGCCTGCTCGATGTTCTCGGTTGTCAGGACGCCGAAGAGTACCGGCATCTTCTCTGCCAGTCCCACCTGCGCGATTCCCATGGAGACCTCACTGCACACATAATCGTAGTGTGTGGTATCACCGCGGATCACCGCCCCGTCGCAGATGATCGCGTCGTACTTGCCGGACTTTGCCATGGCAGATGCCGCAACCGGGATCTCGAACGCGCCCGGAACCCAGGCCGCCGTGATATTTTCTTCCTCCACACCGTGGCGGACAAGTCCGTCAACTGCTCCGCCTAAAAGCTTATTTACGATGATCTCGTTGAAACGGGAAGCTACGATCCCCACTTTCATGCCTTCCGGTGCTACAACTTTTCCTTCTAATACTTTGATCTCTTTCATGATGTTTCTCCTTTTCTTATGCTTACTGCTATTCAGAAGTCTTCATAATTACATGCAAAATTCTATTTCCAATTGCCCATCACTTCCATCCGTGCGGAATGCATGCCCGTAGATCTGTGCCGCCTGCGCGGCTGTAATCATCTCAGCACTTCCGTCCGTGCGGGATGCATGCCGCCGGTGTACAGGACTTTCAGCAATGGACGTTCCATCCTATCACACTTTAATTTTTGTAAAGATGTGTCCCATCTTGTCCTGCTTCGTCTTCAGATAGAAGCTGTCGTACTGCTGCGGATCGATCTCGATCGGCACGCGCTCATGGATCTCAAGTCCGAAGCCGGAAAGTCCGTAGATCTTCTCCGGATTGTTCGTGAGAAGTCTTAAGGACTTCACACCGAGATCCCTTAAGATCTGTGCCCCGATCCAGTATTCCCTGAGATCCGGAGCAAAACCAAGCTTGATATTGGCCTCCACCGTGTCAAAGCCCTGCTCCTGAAGCACATACGTCTTCAGTTTGTTGATCAGACCGATGCCGCGGCCTTCCTGGCGCATGTAGAGGATGATGCCACGGCCTTCCGCCTCCACCTGGCGCATCGCGGTCTGGAGCTGTTTTCCGCAGTCACAGCGCATGGAACCGAACACATCTCCGGTCAGGCACTCGGAATGCACGCGGCAGAGCACATCCTCGCCGTCCCCGATATCACCTTTCACAAGAGCCACATGGTGCTCGCCGGTAATATCGTTCACATAGCCGTAGATCTTAAAGTGTCCGTACTGGGTCGGCATGTCCGCGCAGGCTTCCTGCACCACATGTTTTTCATGGACACGGCAGTAATCCTGCAGTTCCTTGATCGTGATAAATTTCAGTCCGTACTCCTTCGCCAGCTTCCACAGATTCGTGGTCCGCATCATGGTTCCGTCTTCCTCCATGATCTCACAGCACACGCCGCACTCGGAAAGTCCCGCCAGACGCATGAGGTCCACAGTTGCCTCGGTATGGCCGTTTCTCACGAGCACTCCGCCCCGTCTTGCTACAAGCGGGAATACGTGTCCCGGTCTTCTGAGATCCTGGGGCTTTGTCGCCGGGTCCACGCATTTCATCATCGTGTAAGAGCGCTCCGCCGCGGAAATTCCTGTTGTCGTGTCCACATGATCAATGGAGACCGTGAATGCCGTGCAGTGGTTATCCGTGTTCTCGGATACCATCTGCGGAAGTCCCAGCCGCTCTGCCACTGCCGCGCTCATCGGCGTACAGATCAGTCCCTTTGCGTGGCTTGCCATGAAATTGATATTTGCCTGTGTCGCGAACTCTGCCGCGCAGATCATATCTCCCTCATTCTCCCGGTCCGGGTCATCTGTCACGAGAATAATCTTTCCCGCCCGCAGATCTTCGATCGCTTCTTCGATTGTGTTGTATTGCTCGTTCATATTTTCCTGCCTTTCCAGAGCCTTTTATTAAAAGTTTTTCTTTCAGCAGGATTCCTACTGCTGAAACTTTAACCGCTCTGATCTCATATTTTCTGGATGTTTCTAAATATCTTCAAAGCATCTGTTTTAAAATCCATATTTCTGAAGAAACTCCATGCTGATCCCCGAGTTTCCCTTTGCGTTTCCCGCGGCATTTTCATCGTCAGGCATTTTTCCCCGGTCCGCACCGGAATTTCTTCCGATATCCACAAATTTCTGAATGTATTTCCCCACAATGTCGTTTTCCAGATTGACCGCATCTCCTGCTTTTTTCTTCAAAAGCGTTGTCTCCTCGCCGGTATGTGGGATCACCGACACTGAAAAGTTCCGCTTTGTCACCGCCGCCACCGTGAGGCTGATCCCGTCGATGCAGATTGAACCTTTTTCCACGATCAGATCCAGGATCTTATCTGTACATGCGATCGTGACCCAGACTGCATTCTCTTCCCGTCTCATCGATTCAATCTGACCGGTTCCGTCAATATGACCGGAAACGATATGACCGCCGAACCGGCCGTCTGCCGCCATGGCCCGCTCAAGATTTACATAACTTCCATCACGCAGTGCTCCAAGGCTGCTTCTCCTCACCGTCTCCGCCATCACATCAGCGGAAAATTCATTATTTTTCATATTCGTGACCGTAAGGCAAACACCATTGACCGCGATGCTGTCACCGATCTTTGTTCCTTCCAGGACTTTTTTCGCTTTTACCGTCAGTGTACCGGAATTTCCGCGCAGGGAAAGTGCCTTCACCTGTCCGAGTTCTTCTACGATCCCTGTAAACATGCCCTTACTTCCTTTCCCATTTTCAATCTACCGAATATCTGAGCATCAGATCATCCCCGATCGTCTCCATCTGTCTCAACGTCAGCATCACGGCTTCCGCCGGATGCGCCACACCGATCCCGGAAACCGGAGTCTTCGCACCGGCACCGCCGAAGATCTTCGGGGCGATAAATGCACAGATCTCGTTTACGATCCCGGCTGACAGCGCCGCGTCATTTAAGGTACCTCCGCCCTCTAAAAGCACGCTGTCGATGCCCTGTTTTCCGAGATATTCCATGAGCTTTCTAAGATCCACACGCCCGTCTGCGTCCGGGACCGACACAGTCTCCACGCCGGCCGTGTGAAGCTGTTCCTCTTTCTCTTCCGCTTCTTTACAGCCTTCCCCGGAATGCTCCCCCGCATATGCTACGATGGTCCGGTACTCCTTTGCCGTCTTCACGATCTGTGAATCCATCGGGATCCGGAGTCCACTGTCGCAGATGATCCGCACCGGACTCTTCAGCCCGGGGATCCGGACGTTTAACATCGGATCGTCTGCTAGGACCGTGCCGATCCCAGCCATGATCCCCATATACTGGTGGCGCAGCTCCTGCACCTTTTTCCTTGCGCTTTCTCCTGTGATCCACTTGGAGTCGCCGGTCCGCGCAGCGATCTTTCCGTCCGCCGTCATAGCATATTTCATGACTACATAGGGTGTTTTCTTTGTGATGTAATGGAAGAATACCGGATTTAACGCGTCACATTCCTCACGCATAAAGTCCTCTTCCACCCGAACTCCCGCTGCTCTTAAGATCGCCGCTCCTTTTCCTGCTACCAGGGGATTCGGATCTCTTGAACCGATCACAACTCTTGCGATCTTCTGCTCGAGGATCGCCTCCGTGCAGGGCGGTGTCTTTCCGTAATGGCAGCACGGCTCCAACGTCACATAGAGTGTCGCGCCCTCCGCACTTTCCGTGAGCGATGCAATGGCGTTTCGCTCCGCGTGAAGTTTTCCGCACCGCTCATGATAACCTTCCCCTATGATCCTTCCGTCTTTCACGATCACAGCTCCCACGAGGGGATTCGGACTCGTCCAGCCAAGTCCCCCCCTTGCAAGCTCAATGGCCCGCAGCATATAATCCCGGTCCGTCATCTTTTTCACTCCTTTCCGCAAACCTGCCTTACGGGCGCAATCAGGAAGTTCCATAGGAATTTTCTGTTAAAAAAAGCCCTGTAAAGCAGATGCCTACAGGGTTTTCCATATTCGGTCCGTTGTTTCATTCGGAAATATAAATTTCCGTTATTCCCAGCTTTCCCGGATCAATCTCCTGTTACACAAAAAAGCCCTGAAACAGTTTCCTATTCCAGAGCTACTGATCCGATCTTCCGTGATCCGGAATTCCTCGATCCCGTCCTCTTTTTCGAGCGCCGGATCGCTTCCGCATATCACAAACAAACCTGAAATTCTTCTTTCATCCAGACTATACTGTCGGCCCCGGAATCTCACCGGATCATGCCTCTCGGCTCGCGGGCTTTACCGCCGGTAGGGACTTGCACCCTGCCCTGAAGACTTATTATTGAATTGTCCTATCGCTGACCGTCATTTTCATCAGCGGTTGTTTACAATATACTCCCGTTCTCTGTATTTGTAAAGTATTTTCGATAGGAATTTTTGTCATTGCCAGACAATATTTCCAGACAGCCCAATCCATACCCCTGACCGGCTCCGCAGTCCAGAAAGATCTTATCGTCCCTTATGATCATATCTCCCGCGTACTGTGTTCCATATTTGAATGTCGGCGTGTGTCCCACTACGGCAGTCATTCCCGCCAGAAGCCGGTTATCCGCGTCTGGTGATTCATATCGGTTTATGAGGACATCATAATCCGCTGTTTTTCTTTTCCCACCGGGATCTTTTTGCACTGCCAGAAGTTCTTTTTTCATTTCATCATCCGGCGCTCCGTGAATCAACACATACTTTCTGCCGCAGATCTCCATGGCTGCCCAGAGCGGCATCGTTTTGATAAACTCCAGAACCTTCCTGCGTCCTGTCTCTGACAGCATATTCATCTGCCTGATGATCCCCGCCCCGTCTCCGGCCACCCAGGGCCGCATCGTGGAATCCGGGATCCCGGCCGCGCGGTCTATTCCAAAATACTGTAAGAGCCGCTGTTCATGATTTCCTCTCAGCGCCAGAATATTCTTATGTTCCATCACAAAGCACAAAAGTCCCAGGGAATCCGGTCCTTTCGCCACAAGATCACCCAGGATCACCATCCGATTCGCATCCGTAAACCGGATCTTTTTCAGTATTTGCAGAAAGGGAATAAAATATCCATGAATGTCACTCATCAGATACAGGTTCCCGCTCATGCCGCTGTCTCCGGGCCGTACACATAGAGACGGTCCCCTTCCACATTCACGTAGCCTTCCGTGCCTTTTTCCAGATAGTTACGGCTTAAGAAGCAGAGCGGTTCTCCCATTCCCATCTTCGCCATAACGCGGTAATAATCCCCCTCGAAGGAGGAATACTCGACCGCCACCGGAAAACTGTTCTCCTGCCGCTCGCTTCCGGTCCACACCGTGTTCTCCGCGCGGAAGCGGACAGTCACCATGTCATCTTTGCGGATTCCGTTTCTTCCGAGTGTTCCGCAGACACTGCCACCGAGATCGATCTGCGTGCCGCCATCCTCCCTCGCGTATCCATGTACCCGGTTTCCGGCACCTAAAAGAGCCGCCACCGACTCCGTTCCCGGATTCCTGTAACAGTTTTTCGGGGAATCGATCTGGTCGATATTTCCCTTGTTCATGATCACGATCCGGTCCGCCATCGCGAACGCCTCCGACGGGTCATGGGTGACGTGAAAGACGGTCGTCCCAAGCTTCCGGAACAAGAACGCCATTTCGGTTCTCATCTCCACTCGGAGCTGGACATCCAGATTGCAGAGCGGCTCATCCATCAGGAGAATATCCGGCTTCGTGATCAATGCCCGGGCGATCGCGACTCTCTGCTGCTGACCGCCGGAAAGCTCCGCCGGATACCGTTTTTCCAGTCCCTCCAGATGCAGAAGCTTTAAGAGTTCCTGTACCCGCTCCTCAATCTCCTCTTTTCCGGTTTTGCTCCGCTTTAAGCCGTAAGCGATGTTATCATACGCTGTCATATGTGGCCACAGTGCAAAATCCTGAAACACCATGTTCATATGGCGTTTCTCCGGCGGTAGGACTTTTCCCGCCTCAGAGATCATCTGCCCGTTCATGGTCACGCGTCCGCCATCGGGAGCCAGCATGCCTGCGATAATGTTCAGCAAGGTGGACTTTCCGCAGCCGGACGGACCCAATACGCTGATGATCTCGTTTTTATGGACTTCCATGCTGATTCCCTTAAGCACTTCCGTCTTTCCAAAGCTTTTTGTCAGATCTTCTATTTTTAAGATGACTTCCTGTTTCTGAATCTCCATATATTCCTCCAAAAGCAGTTAGCGTGTACCCTATAAAGTCTCCCACTGTATCTGCTTTATTTCCTGATCGTCTAACTATTCTGTACCTTCATCGTTACCCGCTTATTTTCTTTCTGCCCCCGGAAGAGCTTCACCACAGATCCGGCTGCTCTTCTTCTCTGGAACAGCTGAGAATAAAGCGGTAAAAGCTCCATCAGTAAAATGAGAAGAACCACGATTCCGCCGCCAAACACCGTTGCCGCCGCAGAATATCCGAATTTCAGATTTTCCACTCCTTTGCTGATGTAGACCGGCAATGTCTGATAGTTCGGCGGATAGAGGATCGTATTGATCGCAAGGTTGAACACACTTCCGCCAAATGCGGATAAAAAAGCGGACAAAACGGTTGCTTTTAAGAGCGGCCAGAGAATCGTCCGAATCCGCGTGATAAGACCGGCGCCGGAAAGCCGGGCCGCAAACAGGATCGGTCTCGGGATCTTTGCCATACCGCCGGTCAGAACTCTCGTGATGACCGGAATCGCCGCCGCAACGCTGGCAAGGACAATGATCCTGGGCGTTCCGTACATCTTAACCCCCATGGATTCGATCCATCGCTGGTTCCATACAAAGATATAGCCGATACCTAAAACGACTCCCGGCACTGCTAACGCAACCAGGGACAGCACATCGATCACGCGCTTTAAAACGAAGTCTGAATAGTTCAGCACATAGGAAACGAAAAATCCGAGAACCAGCCCAATGATGGCTGCCGCAAAGGCAATCATCAAGGAGTGTTCCAGACCATTTAAGAGCTCTTTGCTGTCTACGATGACCTTCTCATAATTCTTTAACGTGAAACTGAAATTTGCAACGGAGATCGAGTCGGAGAAGGACATGACCACTGTGGAACCAAGCGGCACGAACAGTGTGATAAATGCCAGAAATGCCCCTAAGAAATCGAGGATGATCCCGACTCCAAATGCAGGGCGGACCGGCACCGCCTTCACGGTTCCCGTATCAAAGAAATCGTACCGCTTTTTACCAATGATCCTGTACTGGACGATCATGGCTGCGATGATGATCAGTACCAGATAGAAGGATAACACACCTGCCATATCCAGGCGGATCGGGGAACTGTAAAGCGCCGTATAGATCGCGTATGGCAATGTCGGGAAGCGATATACTCCGGAGATCGCTGCCGGAAGTCCGAAATCACCGATCGTATCCATAAAGATCAAGATCGCCGCGGAACAATAGGCCGGAATGCATAAAGGTGCCTGCACAGTCTTCCACTCTTCCCACGGAGATGCCCCATTCATTCTTGCTGCCAGAGACAGCCGTTCCGGTTTCCACTCCAGGGCCGCCTTGATCGTCACATAAGCAAAGGGGAACTTGTTGAGTACCATGATAAACACCAGCCCCGGAAAGCTGAATACCAGACTGTTTATGTTGTTCCAGTGAAGCCAGGACCTCGCGATCCCGTTTCCGGAAGCGAAATAGACCCAGCCCTGGGCAATGATGAAGGACGGCATGATCATCAGGATCCACGCCGCGATGTCTAAAAGTTTCGCTGTCTTAAACTCCCATTTTACCCGGAAATTTGCAAGAAACGCCCCAAACACCGTACCAAAAAATGTTGTCCAGATGCCAAGAGACATGGAATTTCCGAGTGCCTTATACCAGAGCGGTTTTTCAAAGACCTCAAAGAGCAGGCTCATTCCATCTGCTTTTTCCGTATTTCCAAAAAATCCGGGACTTACGATCTGTAAAAGAACGGCCCCCAGCGGCAAGATAATTAAAACAGCAAGCACGGAAAGGATGATCCAGCCGATCGCCCCTTCTGCCTGTCCTCTATGTGCTGCGCTTCTTAATTTTCCACTATTTCGCGGACTCATCTGCAAACCACTCCTTGATCTCTGCTTCGTGTTCAGATGCCCAGGATGCCTCTGCATAGACAAGCTTTCCATCTTTCTCGCGATCTTCTTTTTCGTTTACGCCTGCAACGGACGGTTCAAAATATCCTTCATCTCCCGCATCCACCAGCTGCTGCTGTGTCTCCGGCTGTAAAAGGAATTCGATGAATTTCTTCGCAACCTCCGGCTGATCCGTCTTCGCGCTGATCGCTGCCACACGTACAGATGCCGGTGCGCCTTCTTCCGGCCAGATGATGCTGATCGGCTCTCCGGAAGCGATCATGCCGTATGCGTTGCTCTCCTGAAGTCCTGCCACCGCGATCTCACCGCTGGCAAGCGCCTGAACCACCTGCGGGTTCTTTGGGTAGACCTTTAAGCCATTTTCGAATAATGAGCCGAAGTACTCTTTTCCGCTGTCCATTCCCTTCGAGTTGAAGAAGTATGACACGAAGGGATATGCCGGAGCCGCTACGCTCGGATCTGCGATTCCGATCTTATCTTTATATTCCGGTTTTGCGAAGTCTTCCCAGGTCTTCGGAGCTGTTTCTTCTGTGAAAACATCATTCCTGTACGCGATCACGCCTGCCGCGTGTGCCCCGGTCGGATAGTATGCCTTGTCCGCCGGAACGATCTCCTTAAAGAAATCGGTGAGGTTTCCCGCATTAGATGGTTCCCAGTCCGTGAGAAGCATTCCCTTCTTTCCGAGAGAGTTGATACTTGGCATGGAATCCAGCCATACGATATCCCACTGTGGGTTGTCGCCCTCCGTCTCGATCCTTGCAAGTGTCTCCGCACCGTTTCCTGCTACGACTTCCACGTCATATCCGGTCGCCTTTTTAAACATCTCCGGAATAATATCATCGAAGTCGTTTAAATATACTACAAGCGGTTTGGTCTGGGACACCTTCCCAGCCGTCTCCGCCACAGTTGTTGTCTCTGCCGCCATCGTCCCTGCTGCTGTCGTTGTCTCCGAAGCCGCTGTGATCTCCGCTGTTTTCGCACCGCAGCCGGTCATGGATGCCGCCGCCATCAGTCCCGCCATGGTAAGTGCTGTCAGTCTTATTTTTTTCATAATGTGTTTCCTCCTGCAGATCGTCTCTGCCTTTTTCTTTTATGCCTGTCTGTCAGTTTCTGTCTTTATCCTATGCGTCCTCTGTAAAATCTGGTGCCGTCATCACCTAAAGTCTGTGTAAAATCTGTGTCAGGTAAGCTTCCGAAAATCCGGAAAGTTCCAAAGGTATTTCTTGCAGATCACTGCGATCCTTAGTATACTTGATCTATCAGGAGGGTGTCTTATGTTTAATTTTAATTTCTATACCCCGACCCGCGTCGTATTCGGAAAAGAAACCGAATACCGGATCGGAAAGCTTGTAAAAAATGTAAACTGTAAAAAAGTCCTGCTCCACTACGGAAGCGGCAGCGTAATCCGCTCCGGTCTTCTCGGACGCATTAAAGAATCCCTGGACGCGTCCGGAGTCACCTATGTGGAGCTTGGCGGTGTTGTCCCAAACCCACGTCTTTCCTTAGTCCGCAAGGGGATCGAGCTCTGCCGAAAGGAGGGCGTTGATTTTCTTCTCGCTGTCGGCGGCGGCAGTGTCATCGACTCCGCGAAAGCCATCGGTTACGGTCTCGCGAACGACGGTGATGTCTGGGATTTCTATGAGCACACCCGTCAGGCATCCGCATGCCTTCCGATCGGCGTTGTTCTGACCATCGCGGCGTCCGGAAGTGAGATGAGCAACAGCTCTGTTATCACAAACGATGAAACACTGGAAAAACGCGGCTACAACAATGATATCTCCCGCCCTGTATTCGCTGTCATGAACCCGGAGATCACAATGACTCTCCCGCCGTACCAGACAGCCTGCGGCTGCACCGATATTCTGATGCATACCATGGAGCGCTATTTCACAAACGGCGGAAATATGGAGATCACCGACGCCATTGCGGAAGGTCTTATGCGCACCGTGATCACGAACGCGAAGATCCTTGTGGACGATCCAGACAACTATGACGCGAGAGCCGAGGTGATGTGGTCCGGAAGTCTCTCTCACAATGGCCTCACCGGCTGCGGAAACGACGGCGGAGACTTCGCCTCCCACCTCTTAGAGCATGAGATCGGCGGAATGTTCGACGTTGCCCACGGTGCGGGTCTTGCGGCGATCTGGGGCAGCTGGGCGAGATATGTGATCGATAACTGCACTCCGCGTTTTGCGAAATTTGCAGTGAATGTCATGGGTGTTGAGCCTGGAAAAGATGATATGGAGACGGGTTTAAGGGGCATCGAGGCCATGGAAGACTTCTACCGTGCCATCAGTATGCCGACAAACTTAAAGGAACTCGGGATCGACCCGACAGAAGAACAGCTTGAGACCATGGCGAAAAACGCGAGAATCGCTGCAGGCGGCCCGAAGGGATCCGCGAAGAAGCTGGAAGCGGAAGATATGCTTAAGATCTATCAGATGGCTGCAGGAAAATAGCAGAAATCTATCAAAATCGCATGAAAAAAACCGGGATGCCGCCTATCTGCGCAGCATCCCGGTTTTCATATAATACCATGAATTCTGGATTTTTATAAAACAAGACTGCCGTCCAGCATACGCCTGCTGATACGGCAGTCTTGTTTTCACCTATGCATAATCCCTAACCAGAAACACCGGCTTGATCGCCATGATCTCATCGAATTCCTCCTGGGTGACGGATACATCCGCGTTGGTCTTTTTCAGATCATTTTTTACAACGTCAAACGCGTCCTCCACAGACTCAGCGCGCCCCTCACGGACAGCACGCTGCATCCGCTCTACAGTCACCGGATGAAGGTAACAGGCCGGAACCGGAAGTCCGAGATGGAGGCTGTCCACATAACCCGTAACGGCTTCTTCCGCCGCCGCAAGACGTTTTTCGATAGCTTTCCGGTTATTCGTACTCGTCGGCATGACATTCGCTCCGGAGAACAGAAAGATCGCCGCCATTCCAAAGAGGACAAAGTATACAGCAAACGCATCGTGATTCATAAAGGAGAATACGCCATATGCAAGCGCCGCCGCCCCCATGACTACCATGAATAAAGCGAGCCATTTGTAAAACGGCTTTGTCTTCTCATACGTTCTCTTTTTCTTTGCCGCATTGGTGAGCTCTGTGAACAGGGACAGACGCTTCGTGAGGGCTGCTTTTGCCTGTTCCAGAACATTTACCGTCTCCTTCGCCTGCTCAGAAAGCGGAATGAGACATTTCTCCGCCTGTTTTTTCTCAGCTTCCGCAAGGCGCTTTTCCGCCGCTTCACTCACGGTCTTTATCTGCGGGAACCGCTCCTTCACGGATGCCACGAAAGCGTCAACCTGATCCTCATATTTAAAGTTGCACTGTTTTTCCTTCCCATCCCCGTAGACAACCACCAGATACGGCATGGTGGCAAACAGGCCTTTTCCCGTGAATCCACCTTTGCTCATTGCCACGCGCTTAAAGACACGGGAGACGGAAGCTACTGGGACATAATACCGCCGCTCCAGATAAAAGCTGTTGAGGTACAGTGCCTCTTTTCCGATTCCGCAGGGACCGATCTTCTTACAGTGTTTTTTGTCCTCTGAAAGAATACTCTCCGGAATCTCTTTTTCTCCAAGTTTTGCCGGTTTTAAGAACATAACTCTCGCCTCCCAAATACTGAATAACCAGTATAAGCTGCCCTCAGCCTTTCACCGGGGCAGCTTATACTTTCTGCATCATCTGCAGTCAGACACTCCCAGCTTTGCAGCCTGTCTTTCGTGTCATTATAATCTTACATTATGCTGTCTGTTTCTTCGTTGCGCGGATGAAGATTCCAAGGAATACGACCGCAAGTACGATACCTACCGGGTACGCAACTGCAGTACCGAGGTTTAAGCACTCTTTTGCACAGAAGAAATATGTCATGGAAACAGCACTCATGAAGGTTGCCGGAACTGCTGTGAGCCAGTAGTTCTTCTTTGCCTTGTAGAGGTACATGCTTGCTGTCCAGAGAACGATCATAGCCAGTGTCTGGTTTGTCCAGCTGAAGTATCTCCATACGATGCTGTAATCCATATGTCCAACGATAGCGCCGATTCCAAGTAACGGTACGCAGAGAATCAGACGGTTCTTCCAGTTCTTCTGGTCAACCTTGAACCAGTCAGCAAGTGTTAAACGTGCGCTTCTGAATGCTGTATCACCGGAAGTGATCGGGCAGGCGATAACACCTAACATAGCAAGAGCAATGCCGACACCGCCCATGGTCTTCTGGCAGACATCATAGATGGCTGCGGACTGACCGTTCTTCATGATCTCTGCGAGACCTGTGTTTAAACCACCTGTCACTTCGTAGAGAGAGCATCCTGCTGCTGCCCAGATCAGGGCGATAATACCTTCACATACCATTGCGCCGTAGAATACGAAATGACCCTGTTTCTCAGATTTCATACAACGCGCCATAAGAGGTGACTGTGTTGCGTGGAAACCGGAGATCGCGCCGCAGGCAACGGTGATGAACATGAAGCTCCATACCGGTGTTCCGCTCGGATGCATGTTTCTGAAATTGCTCCAGATCTCCGGGATCACATATTCCGGTTTTGTGAAGATACCAAAAGCAACACCGAGTGCCATGATGATCAGGCAGATACCAAAGATCGGATAGACCTTACCGATGATCTTGTCGATAGAAATAAAGGTCGCGATAAAGTAGTAAGCCAGAATGATCCAGAGCCACATCTCTTTGTTTACGACCAGACCCTGTGCTCCGCCATTGCTGAACAGAGTTACGATCAGACCGGCCGGACCAACTGCGAAAACAGTACCGACCATGACAAGAAGTACAACACTGAATACACGCATCACGTTCTGCATCAGGCCGCCGAGGTAGATTCCGCATACCTCTGAGATCGAAGCACCATCATTTCTCTCGGACATCATGCCGGAGAAGAAGTCATGAACACCGCCGGCAAAGATCGTACCGAAGGTGATCCACAGAAATACGATCGGTCCCCACAATGCACCCTGCATGGCTCCGAAGATCGGGCCCAGACCAGCGATATTAAGAAGCTGGATCAGAAAGAGTTTCCATTGGGGCATGACTACGTAGTCGACACCATCGTTGATTCTGACTGCCGGTGTCTCTCTGTCATCCGGGCTGAAAATGTTATTTACGAGGTTGCCGTAGACAAAGTAACCTCCGATTAAAAGTGCCAGACAGACGAGAAAACTAATCATACAAATCCCTCCTTGAATATACATTATGCTTAGTTCTTTTTCTTCAAGCAAATGCATTATAGTATATTTTGCATAATATTTAAAGGTGGTCTGCATGAACAGCATGGTTATCTGCACAAACGGCACTCCTTTCGTCATGAACGGAGTGCCGCAGTTTCTCTTTCTGTCAGCTGATCTTCAACAGCTGTTTTAATGTTTTCAGTTTTTCTCTTCCCACCGGGAGTTCCCGGCTCTCATACCCCTTCATATGTACGGAAAGTCCGTTTCCGCTGCCTGCGAAAAGTTCCGAAATAAATGACAGATTTATAAGATAGCTCTTATGGATCCGGAAGAATCCGAAGTCCGCCAGCTTTTTCTCAAGTTCTCCCAAAAGCTGGTTGACCTCATAAGATCTCGATGCGGTGTGGACCACACATCCGTGTCCGTCGGTCTCCGCATACACGATCTGGGCGATCTCCAGAAACAGGATTCCGTGGCTGGCCGTCACAGGAATCTTGCCGAATACCGTTGCTTCGCGCCTCTCTTTCACACCTGCGTTTTCCTGTTCTGCCCCCTGTTTTTCTGCTGCTGCCGATTCCGTTTTTTCCTCCTGCTCCTCCATTTTCCCCGCGGGATCACGTTTTCCTTCCCCAATGCATTTTTTCACAACATGGTGCACCCGCTCCGGATCGAACGGTTTTAAAATATAATCATCGATCTCCATCTCGTATGCTTTCGCGGCATACTGGGAATAGGCGGTGGCAAAGACGATCTTCGCCCCGGGAAACAGTCTTTTTGCCGTGGCCGCCAGCGTCGTCCCCTCCATGTCCCCGAGGTCCATATCCACAAAGATCAGATCAAACGAATCCGCCTCATTAAACATCTTTAAGGCGTCCGATCCGCTCTCCGCTTCCGTGATCTCACAGTCCGGACGCACTTCCTTCACCCTGCGGATCAGCATTTTTCTTGCCGGTCTCTCATCATCGATCACTGCGATCTTCAAAACATCTCCCCCTGTCTCTCATAGTTTCCCCAATGTATAAAATAGTCCGGTCGTAACTGTTCAGTAGGTCTGCGCACTTGCTGCGCTGACCGTAAGAAAACATAGGCTGGAAGGCAAAAATCCCATCAGCGAAGCTGATCTGGAATGGATTTTTGCACGTAACTATGAAGGTACTGAATAGTTACGTCCGGTCACAGTATTTTCCTGTCAGCTCTCTGCCTGATACGGAATACAGAACGAAACATCCGCCCCGTCATCCGTATTCCGGATCTCCAGCCCATAACGCTTTCCGTATGTACTCTTCAAACGTTCATTCACATTTTTTAATCCAACGCTGCCGGTCTTGTTTCCGGACAGGATCCTCTCTGCCTCTTCCGGTTCAAAACCTTTTCCATGATCCCTGACTCCGATCCTCACCAGCTCCTCCCCGGGCCCGCTTTGCACCCGTTTTGCTGAGATCTCCACTCTGCGCACCCCGTCCGCGCTGTTTCCATACCGGACAGCGTTCTCCACGATGGGCTGCAGGATAAAGGACGGGACCTGACAGGAGAGACCGTCTTCCACGTTGATCTCCACCCGGAGCTTCTCCTCAAATCTCGCCTTCTCGATCTCCAGATACGTCCGGACATGGTTGATCTCCGTATCGATATCCAGCATGTACTGGTCGTTCTCCAGAGTCTGACGGTAGTAGGACGCTAACGTTAAGATCAGGTCACTGGCCTTTCCCGCATCCTCATCGCAGATGCAGGAGATCGTATTCAGCGCGTTGTAGAGAAAATGCGGGTTTACCTGGGACTGCAGCGCCTTAAACTCCGCTTTTTTCCGCAATTTCTTCTGATATTCTACATTGTAGACCCCTAACTGTGTGGAAAACATCTTCGCAAGTTCCTCCAGAAAATCCCCGATGCTTCGTTCCACACGGCGTCTCTTTTTCACGACAATGGACAGACTTCCGATCTTCTCATCTCCGGTCATGACCGGAACTGTCACCGTCACGAGGGAGTGAAACAGCGGCCGTATCTCCTCATCGAGATCTTCCTCCCAGATACATTCTGCTTTCATTCCTTTTGCCGGTCCTGTCAGATGTTCCAGAAACTTTTCCCGGCGGAAACGGCTGTCATCGATCAGGGAGCTCACCGCCAAAACTTCCTTTTCATCCGTGATGATCACCGCCTGACATGGGATCTCACCGAAAATGATATCGGTCACGGCTTCCATATTTTCCCGCTTTCCGAAACCTTTTCTCAGATAGACGAGACTCTTGTCCGCGATTCCCATGGAAAGGCGCATCCGCTCCGCAAACAGGCTGTCCTCGCGCATATACACCATATCAAAGGTCTTGAAAAAGAGCACCATTCCCACAGAATTCATGACGATCATCGGAACGGCAATCTTTCCCACAAGTTCCATGGCCGCACCGAGAGGCTTCGAGATCATCAGAATGATCACCATCTGCAGGATCTCCGCCTCGGCAGTCAAGAAAAACAGATCGACGCTGTCCATCTCCCCCGCCTTGTACTTTTTATAGACCAGGCTTCCCAGCACGCCTTCCACCAGCGTTGAGACCGCGCAGGAAGCTGCTGTAAAGCCGCCGATATCAAACAGGAACCGGTGGGCTCCGGCGATGAGTGCCGTCATCATTCCAACAAACGGTCCGCCCATGATCCCTGCTGTCAGAACGCCGATGACGCGGGTATTGACGATGGCCCCGCCGGTCTTTGTCCCTGTGTAGGTCGACACGATGCTGATGGCACCGAAGATCACTGCCAGCGCCATCTTCTGGGCGATCGTGCTATTCTCTCCCCGGAACAGCTTCCGCACCGATGCCATATTGGTGAGCAGCGTTGCCAGAAGCACCAGCAGTCCGATATTTAAAAGCATGTTGAAAAACATGGTTCCTGTCATAAAGCTCCCCCTGTCCCCGCAGACTGGATGTTCTTGTCTGCCTCTTTCACATATTTTTATCATATCATATTTTTCTGTTTATTTGTTTAGAAAATGTGAAGCGCGGTCGCTTGCGACAGTCTACATCTTCGCGCGAGTGCGCATCTTTGGCACGTCAGTGCCTTTTTATGTAACAGGGAATTCCCCGGGATTTCCTGTTACATAAAAAAACTCCGGAAGACCTGGGCTTCTTCCCTCAGGTCTTCCGGAGCTTTGCACACCGACCGTAAACCAGGCCGGTATTTTCCTTATGAATTGTAGATATCCTCGTTTAACATTCCCTCGGATTTCGCAACGTAGATTGCAGTTGCGGAGTCGCCGACAACATTAAGCGCGGTTACTAACATCTCGATCGGGCGGTTGATCGCAAGGATCAGGCTGTATGCTAAGAGTGCACCGTCGTTGATGTAGCCAAGACCGGAAAGGATCGTGAACAGGATGATCGCGCCTGCGCCCGGAGCTGCCGGTGTACCGGCGGATGCGATCAGGGCTAAGAGAGCGATCACAATGAGCTGGGACAGGGTTACATCGTAGCCTGCGCAGCCTGCGATGAACAGAGTCGCAACGACCTGCATGATCGCGGTACCGTTCATGTTGATGGTCATACCGAGCGGAAGTACGAAGGAAGCGATCTTCTCATCAACACCAAGCTCCTCTGTGGTCGTCTTCACGTTAAGCGGAAGAGCAGCCGCACTGGAGGAAGTGGAGAATCCGAATACTGCTACACGGAAGATCTTCTTTGCGAACTTCACCGGATTCTGCTTTGTTGTAACTGCTACAAAGATCGGGTATCCTACGAAGAGGAATACAAGAAGCAGGATAACGGTTACGACAACGTATGCCAGAGCCGGTTTTAAGTGGTGGATTCCGTATGTCGCGAATGTTCTTGCAAGGAGAACGAAGATCGCGAACGGACCGAACTTTGTAACAACGTAGTTTAAGAATACAACAATGATATCGTTTACTTCTGTGATGAGCTTCTTTAATGTTGCGCTCTTCTCGTCGCCGACTGCCTTCATGCAGAGACCGAGGGAAACCGCTAAGAACACGATCGCGAGAACGGAAGTGTTTGTGCTGAATACCGCTGTGATATTGGACGGAACAATGTTAAGGATCACATTTAACGGGTTGGAACCGGTAGATCCGGCAGAACCTTCAAGACCCTCCACCTGAATGTTGAATACACCTGCATTGTAGATCATGATTCCGACTACGCATGCCATAAGTAATGCGAAGAAAGAGCAGATCAGGAAACCTGCGATCGTTTTTACGGAAATTCTGCCGAGAGTTCTTGTATCGGAAATCTGTCCGATCGCAAGTGTGATGGATGTGAATACCATCGGTACGATGACAAGCTGTAAAGAACGGATAAACAACTGACCGATAATATAGAAGATACCGAGTGCCTTTTCAGCGCCTGCCGCTGTGATATCCTGGAACAGGATGCTGTTGATCGTTGCCCATACGGCTTCCTTACCTGTACTGTTGAGGTTTTCTCTTAAGAACATTAACAGAAGACCTGCTACCAGACCGCAGACGAGGGAAATACTCATTCTGACAGCGAGTGAACTTTTCTTTTTCTCCATGTAATCCTCCTTTTTTTTACCGCGCAACACACCCGGAAACATAAGTTTTGGGGCGGCTCTCCAAAACATTCCTGATATGCGGACACAGGCTTTGACTCATTACCCGCATAAAAATCTCCGGGACACTGACAGGTTTTTCTCGATCCCTGTCGAACTATCCCGGAGATTATATCGTAGTCTGAGCAATTCCGCAAGTAGGAATTTTAAATTTCTTTATGTTTTTTTTACAGAAATTTTATTTACTGGAATCGGCTGCCGGAACAGCCTCCGAAGTCTGTGTCTGATCCAGTGCCGCATTTAACTCCCGGAACGCCGCCGCGAGATCCTGCTCGTTGCCGTCCGTGTCATAGATCCTGCCATACTGCTCGTGGGTATACATTTTAATATTGTCCAGTGTCACGCTGCGATCTGTCGTGATCGAGAGATTGTAGTTTTCCTGCCACGGGATGGAGCACTCATAATTTCCCGCTTTCGTCACCTGAACCGACTTTTTAACGTCACCGATCTGGAAGGTGACCTTCGCCGTACCGTTCTTCGGCGCCGCCCAGAACTTTACATGGATCTTGTCCGTCTGTCCAAGACGTCCATAGACATTCTGGCTGAGCACACTGTCTTTTGACAGGGTGACTGCCTTTGATCCGTCATGTTCCGTTTTCTCAACCTTTCCGGTGGTATCCCAGCCTGTCAGTCCCAGCGCGAACTGACCATTGTATACACAATCATTTACATAATTCCGGTATACCCAGAGACCGTAGCCGCAGGTAGTATCTTTTAAGACCGGAGCGGATCTCTTCACAAAGTCCGCCACCTGAGATTCCTCGATCTGGGTATTGTAGGAGAATGCCTCTGTGGAATCCATATAGAGGAACTGCTCCATAAAATACTTCTTTCCGCTCTTTTCCATCAGACCGTTCATGCTGTTCTGCATGGATGCCAGCGCTGTTTCCGCGGAAATATGGTCTCCTACGTTCTGCTGTCCGAGGGACACGCTGTACATAAGAGCGGAGTACTCGGCATCGGCACACGGATACGTGGCGGAGTGGGAATAGTAGGTATAGCTTCCGTCCAGCTGGTAGATCGGGTCTCCGTCGGACCGGACCTCCATGGATAGTCCGGGGAACACTTCCTGACTCTCGGAGAGGAGCTTATTTAAAAAGCTGTCATAGAACTCAAAAAACAGCTTCGCCTCCGGGCGCTTTCTCTCCGGGATCCAGATCTCGGAATAATCCTGGAATGTCTTTCCGTAGACCGCGCCGACCTCCGCAAGGGAGTAGTGGGCCTTCAGGTAATCCTGATATCCGCATCTGGATGCCAGACGGATACTGAGGGCTCTTGTGAGATCCCGGTCCATGTTTGACGTATAGTCCCAGAAGTCCTCCCAGGTAATAAATCCACCCTGAAAGTTCCCGTAGTCGGATACCCGGTCATAGATCGTCTTACAGTAATCTATCCACATCTTCCTGTCATTGCTTCCGTCCTGCAACACACCGGCATATCGCTCCGGAAGGGACGCTTCACCGCTGTAATCCCAGCAATAACCGATCCGCAGCGTCACCATAAGTCCGTGGTCATCCGCACACTTCATGACCTGATCGAGCTTGGCGAAAGCAGCCTCATTGTACATATTTCCCATATCCCCCGGCTGAAACTCTCTCCACGGGATCACGAGAATGATGCTGTTGAAGCCGTCCGCCTTGATGCGGGCAAAATTTGCCCCCATGTTATCATCTTCAGTTCCCCAGTAGTTGATCGGCCAGGCATCGCCGAAGTAGGTCACGGATTTTAAGTATTCCGGAAACGCCGCCTGCACTTCCATCCGAAGTTCAGGGATCCCCGCCATCAGGGCTGCGGCGGCCAAAAGCGCTGCCGCTGGTCTTGCCAGTTTTCTTATGTTCATACGATCACCTTTTATAACTGTTCTTCACAGCTTCCTTTTTTGTTTCTGTTATGCATCGGCACACACCGATTCCCGTTTACTATACCACAATGTAAAAATTTCTGCAAAATTTATCCTTAAAAAATTCTGCAAAATTTATCCTTGACTAATTTAAGACTTCCGGGGATACTTTTATTAGAAAGATCGTAACGGTTCAGCAGGCTGCGCGCTGACCGCACTGGTCGCGCCGGCCGTACTCGCCGCAGTAAAACGCAGACTTTACGGTAATGGAGCGTTGCGAAGTATTTATTAAAGGAGGACTTTGTAAGCATGGAAAAATCAACGGTTTATTTTACCGATTTCCGGTGTTTGGTTGGAACCAGCCAGTTGGACAAGCTGAAAAAGCTCTGCGTTGCTGCAGGAATCAAAAATATTGACATGGACGGAAAATTCGTCGCGATCAAAATGCATTTCGGTGAGCTCGGAAATCTCGCCTTCCTTCGTCCGAACTACGCGAAAGCCGTTGCGGATCTCTGTAAGGAACAGGGCGGCATGCCGTTTCTGACCGACTGCAACACCCTGTATCCGGGCAGCAGAAAAAATGCTCTGGATCATTTAGACTGTGCAAACCTCAATGGCTTCAACCCGATCTCCACCGGCTGCCAGATCATCATCGGTGACGGTCTTCGCGGAACTGACGAGGTGGAGGTTCCGGTCGCGAACGGAGAATACTGCAAGACGGCCTTCATCGGCCACGCGGTTATGGACGCCGACGTCTTTATCAGCCTGACCCATTTCAAAGGTCATGAATCCACCGGTTTCGGTGGTGCCATCAAAAACATCGGTATGGGCTGCGGAAGCCGTGCCGGAAAAATGCAGCAGCATGCAAGCGGAAAGCCGTCCGTCCGTGAAAAGCTCTGCCGCGGCTGCAGACGCTGTGCGAAGGAGTGCGGAAGCGATGCTATTACATATGTAAATAAGAAAGCCGTCATCGATTATGACAAGTGCAAAGGTTGCGGCCGCTGTATCGGTGCCTGCAGCTTTGATGCTATCTACAATCCGAACTACAATGCCAACGAGCTTTTAGACCGCAAGATGGCAGAGTACGCTCAGGCTGTCTGTTATGACCGCCCGTGCTTCCATATTTCCCTTGTGCAGGATATCAGTCCGAACTGTGACTGCCACGGTGAAAATGATGCCCCGATCCTTCCGGATATCGGAATGTTCGCAAGCTTCGATCCGGTGGCTCTGGACCAGGCCTGCGCGGATGCCTGTCTGAAGGCAGCTCCAATCGCCAATAGCCAGCTTGGAGAACATCTCTCCCAGCCGGGATGGCACTGCCACCATGATCATTTCAAGGATTCCAACCCAAATATCGAATGGCAGGCGACTCTCGATCAGGCGGAAAAGATCGGTCTCGGCACAAGACAGTATGAGCTGAAACAGATCTGATCGGGATTTTTCATAAAAAATGGGGAGAAGTTCCATTTTACGGAACTTCTCCCCGTTTTTTATGTACAATTGCAGCGCGTCATTCCGTTCACGCTCAATCGTATCAATCAATTTTTTACATCTTCATTCCAATCGCTCTCGGCTTGCATCCGTCCGGAATCGGGCAGTGATAGGTGTCGCCATCCAGCTCCTCCTCCATCTCCGCTTTCGCCTTCGCGATGATCTCCGGATCCTCATACATATCGATCGCTGCGCCTGCCATTGCCTTTGCCGCGTAGATCAGTCCCTTGTGTGCCAGTCCGCTCTTGCCCTGGGAAACGACCTGCCAGGAGTGGCCCGGTGTTCCAGCCGCCCATGTAGCAACGTAGGCCTGAGCAGTCGGACAGTTCCAGCTCACATCACCGACGTCCGTGGAACCGAAGGACATGATTCCGTCCGGATTGAATGGAGCGACAAAACGGTACATGCTCTCGCCCTTATGGGACAGGACTTCCGCCTTAGCTGCTTTGTCCTTGCAACTCTTCGCGATCTTCTCTAAGGACTCAAAACGGCTGTCGCCAACGCCCTCACTGATGGCTTTGGCAAACTTCATCTCCTCTTCCGTGTACTCCGGAGCACCAAGCTCTACAAGGTTATCCCAGAGTTCCTTTGCGATCACTTTGTTGCTCATGAGGTTCGAGCAGCCCTTTACGAAATCGATCTCCACGCGGGTCTCTGTCATATGGGCAGCACCCTCAGCGATCTTGTTGACACGCTGATAGATCTCCTCCACCTGACTGTTCTTCGGGGCACGGATCAGATACAGAACTTCCGCGTACGGCTGTACAACGTTCGGGGAATATCCGCCGGTGTTTGTGATCGCATAGTGGATTCTCGCTTCCGGAACCACATGCTCTCTTAAGAACTGGACACCCATGTTCATAAGTTCCAGCGCGTCAAGAGCGCTTCGTCCAAGATGCGGCGCTCCGCCTGCATGGGCACTCTTTCCATAGAATTTATACGCTACCTGATAGTTTGCGAGGGAGCTTCCCGTGTCGGCCTGCGTTAAATCTCCCGGATGCCATGTGATCGCCGCGTCAAGATCCGCGAATACACCGCCTTTTGCCATAAATGCCTTTCCGGATCCGCCTTCCTCACCTGGGCAGCCAAAATAGATCACGGTTCCCGGTTTTCCGCTTTCTTCCAGATACTTTTTGATTCCGATCGCCGCGGAGAGGGACGCTGTGCCGAGCATGTTATGTCCGCAGCCGTGTCCGCTGGCACCATCATGCACAACGATCTTCTCGGTAGCTCCCGCTTCCTGATCCAGTCCGGACAGGGCATCGAACTCGCCTAAGATACCGATCACAGGTTTTCCGGAACCGAACGTGCCCTTAAACGCTGTCGTTACACCCGCAAGACCTGTCTCAACTGTAAAACCTTCTGCTTTCAGAACATCGCAGAGGATCTTCATCGACTTTTCTTCCGTGAAGGCCGTCTCCGCGCAGCCCCAGATCTCGTCGCTGGCGGTAAAGATCTCGCTGGATTTCTTATCAATTTCTTCCCAAGCTGTCTGTTTTCCCATCTCCATATCACCTTTCCTGTACATGATTTCCGGCTGTTGTCCGCACTGCTTTTTTCATTTTTTTTAAAAGCGGCCCTCGAACTTGCATATTCGAGTTATTCTGATTTTTCGCACAATACACAACCAGTTGTCTATAATTATACTATTTTATTCCATGATGCGCAACCTTTTTATTCTTTTGTGCATAAAGTAAATTTTCCGTTTTAATTATATCAAATTTTCTCTTCTATTTATGTTGCTCTTCACAGCCGCTTCCGGCTTCGGAGTTTTTTGGGACATGGCTTTTTGCTGAATCAAATTAAGCTTGCGCTTTTATACCTGCGATGGTATAATTTATAAGTAATGCCCTGTGATACAGGGTGAACGTGAACACATTGGAGGTATCCACATGAACTGGAGTATCGTAGCAAATGTCATTCTTGTCATTCTCCTGATCCTTGTCGTTATCCTCGCCGTGCTTTACTTCCTCGGACGTAAGATGGAAAAGCGCCAGGTAGAACAGCAGAGCGCGATCGATGCTGCTAAGCAGACCGTAAGTCTGATGGCGATCGACAAGAAAAAGTTGAAAATAAAGGAAGCCGGACTCCCGCCGATCGTTTATGAGCAGACTCCATGGTATGCAAAGCGGATGAAGGTTCCGGTAGTAAAAGCAAAGATCGGTACAAAGATCATGACTATGATCGCCGATGAAAAGGTTTTCCTTCAGCTCCCGTTAAAGACTGAGATCAAAGTTGAGATCAGCGGTCTTTACATCACAGCGATCAAGTCCGTTCCGCGTGGAGGACTGATTCCGCTTCCGAAGAAGAAAACGATCGGTCAGCGTATCAAAGGAATTTTCAAAAAAGACTGAATCGACAAGAAAAAGACAAAATAAAAAAGCCCTGTCTTCTGATGAATTTAATTTTATCCAGAAGACAGGGCTTTTTTATTTGATTTTAGATCAGTCCCACAGATTTCATAAAGAAGATCCATAAGAACAGTGTAAACATGGATACCGCCGTACTGATCACGACAAACTGTCCGGCAAGCTCCCCGTCACCGCCCATATTCTGTGCCATGGGGTAGGATGCGGCTGCAACCGGTGTCGCATAGACAGCGATCAGAAGGAACAGCTCAAGTCCACGAAGTCCAAAGGCGTAAGCGATCGCGATGATGATCGCCGGAAGAAAAAACAGCTTACAGATAAGCGTTGGAACCAGATATTTGAGGTTTTTCCGGATCGCCTTAAACTGTAAGGTTCCTCCGAGCACATAAATCGCTAACGGAGAAGTCATATTGGAGAAGGCGGAAATCGGTGTCACAAGGCTTCCCGGCAGCTTGATCCCGAGGAAAAAGAAGATCAGACCTACGATGGCACCCTGCAGGAGCGGATTCGCTGCCACCGCCTTCAGCGTCTTCTTAATATCCGATTTTCCCTCTCCGTTGAACATCTCAAGAATAAATACCGACGTGGTATTGTAGATCGACACAACGACTGTAACCAGCATAGCCGCGATCGATGCCGCTGAATCTCCAAATACCGCAATTGTGAGCGGCAGTCCGAACAGGACAAAGTTGCTTCGAAAGATCGCCTGGATGATAACGCCTCTTCTGGGGTTTTCCTTTACGATCTTCGGAATGATCACGATCAGGATCGCTTCCACGATCAGGATGCTTGCACCCGTGAAGATCAAAAGCAATGGCCTCGGAAGCGACTCGGCATCGGCTTTATAAATATTGTAGAAGGTCATAAACGGATAAAATACCCGAAAGACCATCTGGTTCAGCTTCTGTAAAAATTCCTCTTTCACAACTCCTCTGATCTTCATCGTATATCCGAGCGCCAGATAACAGAAGAACGGGATGACCGCATTAACCGCGACTAAAAAACTCTCCATACATCGTTTGTCCTCTCACAGCTTCCCCTTTGACCGCGATCTTTCCAAATACAGTCCGCGGGACCCGCTGCGTCCTTTCTTTTTTATCCTGTAACCTTCCAATACCTCACATCCGTTTTCCGTTACATCGTGATTCCCAATACCTCTTCTTTTCTTGATGACGCCAGGATCTCTGTATTACAGTCGAATGCATACTCCCCGTTCATCTCCATGGAATATTTGATTCTTAGAAGAATGGACTCTTCGTCCTCCTCAACTTCAAGCAGGGAAGTCGTTATCCCCATCAGGAACAGTCCCATCGGCGTCCGGTAGTTTGCTGTCGTCCGCCTTCCGGGTTCAAAGATCATGTGGCTTTCCACGAGTCCGCGTTTCATGACCTCGATCCGGTTCTCCATCACTTTCACGGTATTGTGGGTCGGTGTGCCCGTCTCGTCAAGCGACTCATCATAGATCAGATACTGCTTGCCGTTTTTCACGTAATACGTCCCCGGGGTGATCATCTCGACCGTGTCCTCTTCCTCACCGATCGTCTGTACCCCCCGGACACGGACTAAAATGTCCTTTGTCATGTAAATCTCCCCTGATATATCATTTTGAACGGTCCGTGCGGCTTCAGGCACGGTCCGCTGTGAACATTTTTATCTCTCGTATCTCCGAAATGCGTGATCGATCAGATCGTCGATCAGCTGTCTCTTATTTACACCTCTTGCCTCCCACAACATCGGATACATGCTGATAGCGGTGAAACCAGGAAGTGTGTTGATCTCATTGAATACGACCGTTCCGTCTGCCTTTACAAAGAAATCCACGCGGGATAAGCCGTAGCCGTCCACTGCATTAAAAATCTTAACAGCAGCCTCACGGACACGCTCTGTGGCTCCGTCAGGAAGCTCCGGGTCAACGACGGTCTTGGACTCCGCATTGTAGTATTTCGCGTCGAAATCATAGAACTCAGCCGCAGCAAGGATCTCACCCACGCCGGAAGCTTTCGTGGAATCACCGTCACCGAATACGCCGCACTCAATCTCATGGCCCACGATCATCTCCTCAACGAGGATACGGCGGTCATTGTCAGCCGCTTCCTTTAAGCCGGAGATCAGCTCTTCGCGGTTATCTGCTCTTGTAACACCTCTGGAGGAACCGGCGTTAGACGGCTTTACAAATACCGGATATGGGATCTCTTTTTCAATCTTTGCGATAACCGCATCCATATCCTTTAATTCCGCTTTCATAACAGAAACGTAAGCTGCCTGACAGATGCCGAGTCCGCTTACCATGCGCTTTGTAGAAAGCTTATCCATCGATACCGCGGAAGCGAGAACGCCGCAGCCGACGTACGGGATCTTCGCAAGCTCAAGGATTCCCTGTACGGTTCCGTCCTCTCCGTAAAGACCGTGAAGGACCGGGAATACCACATCCACCGGAATCTTCTCAAAAGAACCGTTCTCTGTGACAATCAGGCATTTCTCCTTTGCATCCGGGGACAGCACCGCCCCCGTTTTTGACTCTCTCCAGGTATCATCTTTGACCTGGCTTAAGGAGTCCACCTTTACCCAGTGTCCGTCCTCCGTGATCCCGACGAGGATCACGTTATATTTCTCCTCATTGATATTTGCTGCCACATTCTGTACAGACATACAGGATACCACATGCTCAGATGACTGTCCGCCAAACAGGACAACGATATTTTTCTTTTCCATGATGTTTTTTTTGATTCCTCTCTGATTTTCTATTCAAGTCGAACGTCCGTGAGATTTGGCGCGTGATCCCGGTCAGCAAAGCCGACATATTCCTTACAGGATCACTGTGCACCCGAATCATTCGCTCTGATGCACTGGCACTGGACGGGCTGTTTTGACATGTTATCGTTTAGATTATAGCACAACTGGTAATAATTACAAACAGGAAATAACATTTGCCTCTGACATAAAAAGTAAAAAGCAAAGAAGGTGTATCTATGAAACGAACCTGTAAGCTCAGTCTTTCTTCCCTGTGTTTTTTGATCTGTTTTCTTCTTTCCATGTCCGGCATCCGGGCACGGGATGAGGCGCTGGCTGCGGATATTGCCCCGAAGATCCTGCGTTTTCATGTCCTCGCGAACAGCGATTCCGCCAGAGATCAGGCATTAAAGCTCTACATAAAGGATCTTCTGCTGGAAAAGATCCGGGACGGTGCCGCCGTAAAGCAGATCGCCGGAAAAGAGGAACTGAAAGCATATATTCTTTCTGAATCTTCCACACTGGAAGCCGATGCAGAAGACTTTATCCACAGTTTCGGCTATGATTACGGTGTACGTGTGGGGATCGAAACCTGCAGGTTTCCGGTGCGCACCTATGGGGACATGACATTTCCCGCCGGAATGTATGAAGCCGTCCGGGTGACCATCGGAAACGGTGCCGGGCACAACTTCTGGTGCGTCCTGTATCCATCCCTATGCTACACGGACAGCATTCATGCATCAATGCCGGAAGGATCGAAGGAGACGTTGAAAAGCCTGATCCCGGAGAACGATTATGAAGCGTTGCTGCGCTCCGGACCACAACGCTCGCCGTCTGATGAGGAATCGGCTGTAAAAAAAAGTGAGCAGGAAACTGTTTCCCTGCCCACTGTAAAGATCCGTTTCCGGATCGCCGAACTGTTTTCATAAAGGACGGCCTTTTTTGGCCGCTCCCGGATCACTGGCTAAGCTTTAAATTTCCTTTTACCGCCCAGTCATAGGTCTCCATCGCCTGAAACAGCGCGAGATCACCTGTTTTCACCGCGATCTCCTTTGTCTTTAAGGCGTTCTGCTGCTGCATATACTCAAGACGTCCGATGGTCCCTAACTGCCATTTTCTGTCAGCCGTCTCCATCTTCGTCTTTTCCAACTCGTAAGCTGCCTTTGCGGTCTGAAGCTCATTCCTCTTCTGGAGAACGTCGTTGTAAAGGTTTACGAGGGAGGATGCGACTTCTTCCTTCTCCTGCTTGATCGTACGCTGTAAGTTCTGGTACTCGGCGGAGCCTGCGTCCTTGTTGTCGAGGTCCAGCACATTGTAGCGGATCGTAAAGTTGTTGTCCTGCGCCGCCTGTTTGTCCTTCTCCGGGTTCATTCCGTCGATCCTTGCAAGATCTGCCGCCGGAACATCCCTGATCTCCGGCACTGCGTCATACTTCCAGCCAAGCATCGTGCAGAGTGTCTGGCGCAGCTTCTGCTCATTCGCTGACCATGTCAGCTTTGTTGCCTTATGA
>OBHX01000689.1_pt1 | contig 31332 bp, 27 predicted proteins | sample 1519331 | NCBI WGS metagenome assembly OBHX01 (sample SAMEA2602897, study PRJEB22501) | metagenome
CCCCACTGCTGCCTCCCGTAGGAGTCTGGGCCGTATCTCAGTCCCAATGTGGCCGTTCAACCTCTCAGTCCGGCTACTGATCGTCGCCTTGGTGGGCCGTTACCCCGCCAACCAGCTAATCAGACGCGAGGCCATCTTGAAGCGATAAATCTTTGGCATAAAGATCATGCGACCCCTATGCATCATGCGGTATTAGCAGTCGTTTCCAACTGTTGTCCCCCTCTTCAAGGCAGGTTCCTCACGCGTTACTCACCCGTCCGCCACTTTCCTCTACTTCCGTTGGACGAATCCTCCTTCAGCAGATTCTCGTTCGACTTGCATGTGTTAAGCACGCCGCCAGCGTTCGTCCTGAGCCAGGATCAAACTCTCAATAAAATGGTATCTAAAAAGCCGAGGCTTCTTAAATCTTTATCGAGCTATTTGTCATAGCTTAAAACTTTTTATCCTTACTTCAGACCGTAATTGACTTAACCGGTCCTCCGCAAGCTCTGTGCATTTCGCACAGTTTTTCATCTGGTGCTTGTCAAAGTTTCGTTGTTTAATTTACAAGGTGCACGCTCCATTCGCGGAACAGGTGTTATCTTAGCACCTACCCGCCCTTTTGTCAACACCTTTTTTCACTTTTTTCAAATTATTTTTTCAGAGCCAGATAGAGACAAATCCACCCATTGATGTTATAATAAGAAAACCGTTTCATTTTGGAGGTATTTCCATTGGATTTCCAACATATTGAGGCAACTTTCGGGAAGCTGGAGCACCGTTCGCTCTCGTTTTCGAAAGGTCTTAATATTATAGAAGCGCCGAATGAGTCCGGCAAGTCGACGCTTCTCGCGTTTCTTCGCGTGATGCTCTACGGCTTTCCGCCGCGGGAGCGCGGCGCGCTGGCGGACAAGAACCGCTACGCCCCATGGTCACTATCGCCGATGCGCGGCACGCTGGCGCTCACATGTCAAAAGGGCAACATTACGTTGCAGCGCGACACCGCGCGCGCGAATAGTCCCATGGGCCGCTTTTCCGCCGTCTATACCGGCAGCAGTGAAACGGTCGACGGCCTGACCGCCGCCGACTGTGGCGAAACGCTGCTCGGTGTCCCGTGCGAGGTCTACGAGCGCAGCGCGTTCATCCGCCAGAGCAGTCTGACGGTCGACGCGAGCACCGAGCTTGAGCGCCGCATCGCCGCGCTCATCACCACAGGCGAGGAGGGCCAGTCGTTCAGCGAAGCGTCCGCCGCGCTCAAAAAGCAGCTCAACGCCCGCAAATACAACAAGTCCGGCCGCATCCCCGCGCTCGAGGCCGAGATCAGCGCACAGGAGCGCGCGCTCGAGGAACTGTCGCAGCTCACGCGCAGCAAGCGCAAGGCCGAGGAAGCCCTCGCCTCATTCGATGCCGAGGAAGCCTCGCTGCGCGAACAGCTCCGCGCACACGATCTCTGCGATGCGCAGGACGCCCGCCGCGCCGCCGCGGAAGTGCAGCAGGCATGGCAGAGCACCGAAAGCAAAGCCGAATATCTTCGCCGCGCGCTGATTGAACAGAATGTGCCCGCACGCGACGCGCTGGAGCAGGGCCGCGCAAGGCTCAACGCGCTCTCTTCCCTTAAGGTTGAGGCCACGGACGCGCAGAAGCGCTGTGATGACGCCGAAGCTGCTCTGTCTGATTTTGACGCAAGACCCGCCGAGCGCCCGCGCTCACTATTACCTTATATAATAGTAAGTGCCGTGCTATTGCTGCTCTTTATATTTGTTTCCGCATTGCCCAGCCCTGTCGCTCTGGCCGGGTGCATCGTCTCCGGCGCTGCGCTGGCTGCACTTCTTGTCTTAAACTGGAACAACGCACGCAAAGTTCGCGCCGCACATGAGGAAAAGCGCGGTGTCTTAGAGCAAGCCCTGCGCGATGCGCGTTCCGACGCCGCCGCACAGCAAAAGCTGTATGATGCCGCCGCGCGCGAGCTGCTCGTGCTCATCCCCGCGGGCGACATCTCCCGCGTTGGCGCATATCTCGACGCCGCGCTGCAAAAATACGCCGAGCTGGACGCCCTGACGCGCGAGGCGCGCGACCTGTCGCTGCGCTGCGAGCTGCTTTCCGCCCGCGCGCCGAAGGGTGACGTTCCCGACAAGCCGGTTGTGCGCCCCGCACGCTCCCGTGCGGAGCTGCAAACTGCGCTCGACGCGCTCGCACGGTGCCGTCGTGAAGCGCAGAGCACCTTTGACTACACCTCCGGCCGCTGCCGCGCCATCGGCGACGCCGCCGAGCTTGAAGCCGCACTCACGCAGAAGCGCGACGAGCTTGCGCAAAAACAAGCGGAATACGACGCCATCGCCCTCGCGATGGAATCGCTGCAAAGCGCGAACACCGCACTGCAAAACCGCTTTTCTCCCGCGCTCAGCCGCCGCGCCGGCGAGCTTTTCTCCCGCCTGACGGGCGGCAAATACGAAAGCGTCCTGCTTGACCGCACGTTTTCCGCGCAGGCGGGCGAAACGGGCGAGAGCGTTTCCCATGACGCACAGCTTTTGAGCCTCGGCACGCTCGACCAGCTGTATCTTGCCGTGCGCCTCGCCATCTGCGAAAGCGCCCTGCCCGCGGACGATCCCCCGCCCATCGTGCTCGACGACGCACTTGTCCGCTTCGATGACGAGCGCTGCCGCGCCGCGCTCGAGCTTTTATTAGAGGAAAGCAAATCCCGTCAAATTCTGCTTTTCACCTGCCAGCACCGCGAGAGCGCGTATCTCTCCGGCCGCGACGGCGTCACATTCCTGTCCCTATAATCCCAAATTGATAAAGGAGAAATTGAATGACCACACTGCAAGCCCTTCCCCTGCCTTCCAACTTCGAAGACCTCTGCGAGCTGTTTTTGCTCTACATCGCGTACAGCACCCTCGGCTGGTGCGGCGAGATGCTATACTGCTCCATCCCCAAGGGTCACATCTGCGAAAAGAGAGGCTTCCTCAACGGCTTCCTCTGCCCCATTTACGGCCATGGCGCGCTGCTCGTGCTGTATCTTCTGCACGGCGGCTTCCAGAATCCGGTGCTCACGTTCATCTTCGGCGCGATCGTCACGTCGATCCTCGAATACTTCACGAGCTGGATCATGGAAAAGCTCTTCCACATGCGCTGGTGGGACTACTCCCATTATAAATTCCAGATCAATGGCCGTGTGTGCCTTCTGAACTCCACGTGCTTTGGCCTTGCGTGCGTGCTGCTGTGCCACCTTGTCCAGCCCTGGCTGTGGGAGCACATCGTGAATCTCGGCCCTACCATCACCGTGCCGCTCGCGTCCTTCATCTTCGGCATCTATCTGATGGACACCGTGCTCTCCATCCGCAGCGCCATCCAGCTCAGCGCCCAGATGGGCAAGCTGCGCGAGCTGCAATCGGAGCTCAAGGACTATGTCGCCGAAAAGCGTGAGGAGAGCCAGGAGCGCAAGGCCGAGCGCCGTGCCGAGGTACGCGAGCGCGCCCGCATGCTGCGTGACGGTGCGGATATCTTCGAGCGCCGCCTGCTCCACTCCCACCCCGACATCCGCAAGTCGCGTGAAGACCTGCTCGCCACGATCCGCGCCCGCCTGAACGAGAGCGAGACCGAGGCCAAGAAAGCTGCCGACGAGCTCTTCGGCGATGAGCGCAAGGCGTAATTTGCCAAGCCGCGCACGGTTGACTTCCGCGCGCAAACGGTATAAACTAAGCGCGCCGCTGGTCAACCGGCGGCACACCACGCAGCAAAGGAGAATACTGATCTATGAGCGAATGCACCCATAATTGCTCTACCTGCGGCGAGAGCTGCGCTGAGCGTGCAACGCCGCAATCCTTGCGCAAAGCGCCGCACCCCGAAAGCCACATCGGCAAGGTGTTCGGCGTTGTGTCCGGCAAGGGCGGCGTCGGCAAGTCCATGGTCACGAGCCAGCTCGCCGTCACGCTGCACCGCCGCGGTTACAAGGTCGGCGTCATGGACGCCGATATCACCGGTCCCTCCATCCCGCAGGCCTTCGGCGTGCACGACAAGGCCGTCGGCACGCAGACCGCGCTCTACCCCTGCGTCAGCCACAGCGGCATCGAGGTCATGTCCATCAACCTGCTTTTGGAGGATGAGACCGATCCCGTCATCTGGCGCGGCCCCGTCATCGGCGGTGTCGTCCAGCAGTTCTGGACGGATGTTGCCTGGGATGTGGACTATCTGTTCGTCGATATGCCCCCCGGCACGGGCGACGTGCCACTGAGCGTCTTCCAGTCCATCGCGCTCGACGGCATCATCGTCGTCACCTCCCCGCAGGAGCTTGTCTCCATGGTCGTGGAGAAGGCCGTGAAGATGGCTGAAAAGATGGACGTCCCCATCGTCGGCGTCGTGGAGAACATGAGCTATGTCGCCTGCCCCGACTGCGGCAAAAAGATCTATCTCTTCGGCGAGGGCAAGAGCGAAGAGGCCGCAAAGCGTCACAATCTTCCCCTGCTCGCCCAGATGCCCATCGACCCGAAGCTCGCCGCCCTTGTGGACGCAGGCAGGGTCGAAGAGTTCGAGGGCACATGGCTGAACGCCGCCGCCGATGCGCTCGAAAAGACGCGCAAGCGCGCCGAATAACTTGAGCATTGACAAAAAATCGCACCTCGAACGAGGTGCGATTTTTTATATTCTGTTTGTGGCTCAGTCGTTGGAATAGTTGTCGAAGTAGCCCTGAATGTAGACAATGGGCGTGCCCTTGTCGCCGCTGCCGCTCGTCAGGTCGCAGAGCGAGCCGATCAGGTCGGTCAGGCGGCGGGGCGTCGTGCCCTCGGACACCATGTTGCCGACCAGGCTCTCGCTGGTCTTCTCGCGGATGCGCTCTTCGATGGCTTCCTTCAGCGCCTCGCCCTTGAGATCGCCGAAGTCATTGTCGGCGAGGTACTTGAGCTTCAGCTCGTTCGGCGTGCCGACAAGGCCCTTGGTGTAGCCGGGGGAGACGACGGGGTCAGCGAGCTCCCAGATCTTGCCGACGGGGTCTTTGAACGCACCGTCGCCGTAGACCATGGCCTCGATGTGCTTGCCGCTGGCCTTGCTGAGTCTCTCGCCCAGCTCCTCGGCAACGGCCATGCAGTCGCGCGGGAAGAGCTTAACGGTCTCCTCGGTCGCCTTGTTGGAGCCGAGCAGGCCGTATTCGGCGTTGTAGCCGCTGCCGTCGACGCTTCTGTTGAGCAGATCGTCGAGGCCGAGCACCACGCGGGCGCCAGCGGCCTTGAGCAGGCGCTTGCTGCGCGCGCGGGTGTGGATGTCGCAGGTGATGACGGCGTCGGTGTAGTCGCACAGCGTCTGCACGCGATTGCCGAAGATGACCTCGACCTCAGCGCCGGCGTCGGTGATGATGCCGGAGTAGAAGTCGATGTAGTCGACGCCCGTGAACGGGTGCACCGCCGCGCCGAATTTCTTGCGGAATTGTTCGAGCGTCAGAACATCGCTGTACGGGTCGACGCCCGCCTCGTCGAGCTTGTCCCAGTCGACAAGGCCGTTGCCCACCTCGTCAGAGGGGTAGGAGAGCAGCAGCACGATCTTCTTGCAGCCCATCGCCATGCCGCGCAGCAGCAGGGAGAAGCGGTTGCGGCTCAGGATGGGGAACGCGACGCCCACGGTGCCGCCGCCGGTCTTTTCGCGCACGTCTTTCGCGATCTGGTCGAGCGTTGCGTAGTTGCCCTGCGCACGCGCCACGACGGATTCCGTCACGGCGACGACATCGCGGTCGCGCGGCTCGATGCCCGCTTCCTTCCACGCTTCCATCACGGAAGCGGCAGCGACCTCAGCAATGTTATCTCCCTCGCGGATGATGGGTGCGCGCACGCCGCGCACGACAGTTCCGATCGTTCTCATCTTGATCTCCTTTTTATTTTATAGTCAGCGCACAAGGCGCTCTTGCAAAGTCATACAGTCTAGTATTATAATCACGGTATAGGGATAAGTAAAGCATCGTTTTTTGATAATAAATATAAATCATTCTTATGGTTTAAGATCAGGAGGGTTTGCCAAATGGTCAAGCTGGAGCTTTACCGCGTCTTCCGCGAGGTCGCCGAGGCCGGGAATATTTCCCTGGCAGCGGAGAATCTCTACCTTTCGCAGTCCGCCGTCAGCCAGAGCGTCAAGCAGCTCGAGCAGCAGCTCGGCACGCGTCTTTTCCTGCGCTCGCCGCGCGGCGTCACGCTCACCGAGGACGGCCGCCTCTTATTTGAATATGTGCGCAGCGCCATGGGTCTTCTCGAGACCGGAGAAGATAAGCTCCAGCAGTCGCGCACGCTTCAGGCCGGCACGCTCGTCATCGGCGCGAGCGACACGGTGACAAGTCAATTCCTGCTGCCGCATCTCGACGCCTTCCACCGCCGCTATCCCAACATCCACATCCGCATCATCAGCGGCCGCAGCTATAAGGTGCTGGGGCTTCTCCGCGCCGGAAGGGTCGATATCGCCTTTGCGAGCGCCCCCGGCGACGCGGACGACTTAGAGCACATCCCCTGCTTTGAAACGCATTCCTGCTTTGTCGCCGCGCCGGACTACCCCTGCGACTTCACCCGCGCCTACACGACTGAGGAGATCGCCGCATTCCCGCTCATTCTTCTTGAAAAGAAGGCCTCCTCGCGCACTTACCTTGAAAAATACTTCCTCCAAAGCGGCGTCAGGCTCACGCCGGAGATCGAGCTCGGCGCGCGCAGCCTTCTTGTCGACCTGGCGAAGATTGGCTTCGGCGTTGCGGGCGTCACGCGCGAATTCGTCCAGGGCGAGCTCGCCGCGGGCGAGATCCGCGAGCTTTCCACCGCTTTTTCCATCCCGCCGCGCACCGTCGACCTCTGCATGCTGCGCAACGTTTCGCCCAGCGCCGCAACCGAACGTTTTGCCCGCGATGTGCTTGAAAAATTACAGGGCAAATCCGTTTCCGTTTAAATTCTGCAAGGTTTCCGTCATTTTGCACATCGAGTCTGCATAATTTTTGTCATTTTCGCCAAGGCGATTTTCTTGACAAGATTTTTGCGGCATGTTACCTTCTTTTTCGCTGCAACGAGCGAAGATACACGGTTTTCAGGATCTTTTTGAAACTGAAAGCGATGGAAAACTCTGGAGAACTCATTCAGTTGGGTGCCGAAGGGGCAATGCCTTGTCTAAAATTGTTAAGGCTGAATCTCTCAGGCAAAAGGACGGAGAGCATCGGCACCATGCCGGTTTTTCCGTCCTCACTTTTTCTCTCTATTGTTTTTTAAGCTGTCGATCTTCTGTTGGATCGGCAGCTTTTTATTTTTTGCATTTTCGACTTTACAATATAAGGAGAGCATCATGGCTTCATCATTTGAGACCACCCTTTTCCCTATCGTTCAGACCATCAACGAATACCTCAGCAACTACGTTCTGGTCATCCTGCTGCTCGGCGTCGGCATCTGGTACACGATCAAAACGCGCTGCGTGCAGGTTCGCTGCTTTAAGGAGGGCTGGAACCGCGTGTTCGGCAACATCACCCTCAACGGCAAGAAGGGCGGCGGCGGAATGAGCTCGTTTCAGGCGCTCGCCACTGCCATCGCCGCCCAGGTCGGCACCGGCATCATCGTCGGCGTCGCGGGCGCGATCCTCACCGGCGGCCCGGGCGCGGTGTTCTGGATGTGGGTCATCTCGTTTTTCGGCATGGCCACGATCTACGCGGAAGCGACGCTCGCGCAGGAGACGCGCATCGTCGAGCTCGACGGCACGATCAAGGGCGGTCCTGTCTACTACATTACGACAGCCTTCAAGGGGAAATTCGGCAAGTTTCTCGCGGGCTTCTTCGCCGTCGCCATCACGCTGGCGCTCGGCTTCATGGGCTGCATGGTGCAGTCCAACTCCATCGGCGCAACAATGGAGACCGCGTTTGGCATCCCATCCTGGGTCGTCGGCATCGTGCTGATCGTCATCTGCGCCTTCATCTTCCTCGGCGGCGTGCAGCGCCTTGCGTCCGTGACGGAAAAGGTCGTGCCGCTCATGGCGGCGGTATTCCTCTTCGGCGGCCTCATCGTGCTTGTCGTTCGCATCAAGTACATTCCCGAGACCTTTGCCATGATCTTCCGCTACGCCTTTGAGCCGCAGGCCATCGTCGGCGGCGGCTTCGGCTACGCCATCAAGCTCGCCATCTCCCAGGGCGCGAAGCGCGGCCTGTTCTCCAACGAGGCCGGTATGGGCTCCACGCCCCACGCCCACGCGCTCGCCAACGTCAAAAATCCGCACGAGCAGGGCACCGTCGCCATCATCGGCGTGTTCATCGACATGTTCGTCATCCTGACGCTCAACGCCCTCGTCATCATCTCCACACTTTACGCAGGCGACGGCCCGCTCGCCGGCTGCGGCGCAGCGGCGCTGAGCAGCACCTTCAATAAGACGAACCTTGCCCAGTGCGCGTTCGGCACGGTGTTTGGCTACAAGGCGGGCAGTATGTTCGTCGCGATCTGTCTGTTCTTCTTCGCGTTCTCCACGATCCTGAGCTGGAACCTGTTCGGCAAGATCAACATGGTCTACCTCTTCGGCAAAAAGAGCGCCAACGTCTACACGCTGCTCGCGCTGATTCTCATCTTCCTCGGCACCACGATGTCCAACGACCTCGTCTGGGAGCTGAGCGACATGCTCAACCAGCTCATGGTCATCCCCAACGCCATCGCCCTGCTCGCCCTGACGAGCCACGTCGTCAAGCATTCCCACACGCCCGACCGCCTGTCCGGCCGGGAAAACGGCTGATATTCCCCAAAAAAGCGCAAAAGAGCGCGGCTTTTGATAAAAGCCGCGCTCTTTTTTCATGCTCCACCCGCATTTTTTAAGGTTTTGCGGCGTAATTCCTTTTCGGAATGGTATTCCATTTTCTATTCATTAAAAATATAAAAGTTTATCATCAATTTGCATAATATTTTTGATGAATCTTTGGCGGTTTTGAAGCCGCCGCTTCTCTTGACTTCTTCTTTACGGCATGTTACGCTTTTACTGCTGAAACAAACGAATATCTACCGATGACTCTTTCGGGATCTCGCAAACCGGAAGCCGAGGAAACTCTGGAGAACTCATTGAATTGAGTGCCGAAGGTGCAAGGCCATGGTGGTCGAATCTCTCAGGCAAAGGGACAGAGAAGCAGGACGTTTTTACGTCGTCGCACCGTTTCTCCTCCCCGCTCAACTGAATGCTACTTCCGGAGTTGCTGATTTTCGTATCGGCAACTTCTTTTGTTTTTAGAGGAGAGAGATAACCATGTTTGAATCCATCGAAAGCACCCTGTATCCCATTGTATGCAACATCAACACCTACCTGAGCAACTACATTCTCGTGTTCCTGCTGCTCGGCGTGGGCCTTTGGTACTCCATCAAGACCCGCTTCGTGCAGCTGCGCTGCTTCAAAGAGGGCTGGAACAGCGTGTTCGGCAACCTGTCGCTGCGCGGCAAGAAGCATGACAGCGGCATGAGCTCGTTCCAGGCGCTCGCCACCGCCATCGCCGCTCAGGTCGGTACGGGCAACATCGTCGGCGCGTCCGGCGCGATCCTGACCGGCGGCCCCGGCGCCATCTTCTGGATGTGGATCATCGCCTTCCTCGGCATGGCCACGATCTACGCGGAAGCGACGCTCGCCCAGGAGACCCGCATCGTCGAAAAGGACGGCAACGTCAAGGGCGGTCCTGTCTACTACATCACGACGGCCTTTAAGGGCGGCTTCGGCAAGTTCCTCGCCGGCTTCTTCGCCGTCGCCATCACGCTGGCACTCGGCTTCTTCGGCTGCATGGTGCAGTCCAACTCCATCGGCTCCACGATGCAGACCGCCTTCGGCATTCCCTCCTGGATCGTCGGTATCATCCTCGTCGCGATCTGCGCGTTCATCTTCCTTGGCGGCGTACAGCGCCTCGCCTCCGTCACGGAGAAGGTCGTCCCCATCATGGCGGCTATCTTCCTGCTCGGCGGCCTGATCGTCCTGATCGTCCGCATCAAGTACGTCCCCGCCACCATCGGCATGATCTTCAAGTATGCCTTCCAGCCCCAGGCCATCATCGGCGGCGGCTTCGGCTACGCCATCAAGACCGCGATTTCTCAGGGTGCCAAGCGCGGCCTGTTCTCCAACGAGGCCGGTATGGGCTCCACCCCGCACGCCCACGCCCTCGCGAATGTTGACTGCCCGCACGACCAGGGCGTCGTCGCCATGATCGGCGTGTTCATCGACACCTTCGTCGTCCTGACGCTCAACGCGCTCGTCATCATCTCCACCCTTTACACGGCGGACGGCCCTCTCGCGAGCGGCTATGTCGGCGATGTCACCGGCGTGCTCGGCAAGGCCAACCTCGCCCAGACCGCCTTCGGCGTCGTCTTCGGCGAGAGTGCGGGCAACATGTTCGTCGCCGTCTGCCTGTTCTTCTTCGCGTTCTCCACGATCCTGAGCTGGAACCTCTTCGGCAAGATCAACGTTGCCTACCTCTTCGGCAAGAAGAGCACCGTGGTCTACACCGTCCTCGCGCTCGTGTTCATCTTCCTCGGCACGATGATGTCCAACGACCTCGTCTGGGAGCTGAGCGACATGTTCAACAACCTCATGGTCATCCCCAACGCCGTTGCGCTGTTCGCTCTCACCAGCCTTGTTGTCAAGCACGCCGATGACCCGAACCGCATTCCCGGCAAAAAGTGATCCTTTCCATCCTCTGTTAAAATAGGCAAAAGCGCCCCCGATTCGTTCGGGGGCGCTTTTCCTGTCTTCACTTCTATCAAACAGGCCGCCGAATCATTCGATACGGCGGCCTTGTTCCTCTTTGCCTTTTTATGCTTCCAGCAGCTCCCGGAACGCGAGGCCCAGTCCCCGCGTCACGAGCTCCCGCGGGCTCGCACAATACGCGGTCATTTCCTGCGCCAGAAGCTCTCCCGCGCGGCCGTGGAGCCACACGCCGAGCGCCGCGGCCTCTGCCGCGCCCACGCCCTGGCACAGAAGCGACGCGATCAAGCCTGTCAGCACGTCCCCGCTCCCGCCCTTTGAGAGCGCCGAGCAGCCGCTCGTGTTGACGAGCATCCGCCCGTCCGGCAGCGCAATGCGCGTCCGGTGCCCCTTGAGCACCAAGATACAGCCGTGCTCGCAGACGAAGCGGCTCGCAAGCTCTGTCCGTTCGCTCGACGCGATCTCCCGGAGCGTCCGGTCCGTCAGACGCGCAAATTCGCCGTCGTGCGGCGTCAAAATCGTCACGCGTCCGCGGCGGACGTCCAGCTTTTCCGTGCAGCCCTGTAAGGCGTTCAGACCGTCGGCGTCCAGCACCAGCGGCTCTTTCACCTGCCACAAAAGCGCGTGGACGAGCTGCTCTGTCTCTTTTCCGCGGCCAAGGCCGGGACCGAGCGCTAAAACATCACAGCCTTTGAGCTTGTCCTGCATCTTGTCGAGCGCGGCGAGACAGAGCCTTCCGTCCGTCTCCGGCAGCGGGAACGGCATTGCGCTCACGCACTTTTGCGCCTCAACCGCCCAGATGCTCTCCGGCACGCCGAGATACACGAGCCCGCAGCCTGAATGCACCGCCGCGCTCGCCGCCAGATACGGCGCGCCCGTATAGCCCACGCTGCCGCCGAGGACTAAGAGCTTGCCGAAGTCGCCCTTGTGCCCATCTTCTTTGCGCGGCGGCAGGAGCGTCTTGGCATACGCGCGGTCGACGATCGTTTCACGCATCGCAGTTTTCCTCCGTCAGTTCGAGTTTTTTCGCGCGCGGTAGCTTCTTGATGGCGGCCTCGCGCCGCAGCGCCGCGCCCTTGTCGCTGCATTGCTCGCGGTACACGACCGCGACAGGCGGGTGCGAGCGAGTGTACTTCGCCCCGTGCCCGCTCTTGTGCATGGCAAAGCGCTTTTCCACGTCTGAGGCAATGCCGGTGTAGAGCGAGCCATCCTCGCAGCGCAGCATGTAGACGTACCAGTCCATCTCAATACTTGAGCACGCCCGTCGTGCGCAGCGCGTTATAGAGCGCCGCCGCAGCCTGCTCGCGCAGGATGGGGACCTGGGGCTCGATATCTTCAAGGCTCATGCAGTACATATTCACAGCATCGCCGTTTTCATCGAACACGGAATTCGTCAAAAGCTCCGCGCTGCGGATGGCCCAGTGTGAAAAGCTCTTATACTTCGGCAGCGGCTGCAAAATGGCCAGCGGGTTCTTGTCCAAAAATTCACGCGCATCCAGATTCACGAATTCCACGAGCCTGCCCAGCACCGTAATGAATTCCTCCTGTGTCATCGTCGCGTTCGGGTCGAATTTTCCCCCGCCCACGCCGGAGACAAGGCCGATGGCCGCCATCGCGTTCACAGAGGGCGCGTACCAGCTCCCCTTGGCAACGTCGGTAAAGCACCCGTTCGCCGTGGAGTAGAGGTCAAGCGCCTGCGCGAGCAGCGCACAGACCTCCGCGCGCGTCATCGTCGCGTCGGGGCGGAACTTGCCGCCATCGCCAAAGACGATGCGGCTCGCCGCAAGCGAATCGATCTCCTGCGCGTACTCGCTGTCCGCCACGTCGGAAAAGTCGAGCGCGGACGCTGCGGCAAAGCCGCACTTTTCGCGCGCCTGCGCGAGCGTGAGCTTCCTTTCGCCGCCGTTTTCGCCCCAGTAAAGCACGGCGTCCGGCGTCAGCGCCGTCAAAATGGCCTCCAGTGCGGCGGAAGAGCTCTCCTTCGCTGCGGGAATGTCGATGTAAAAGTCGCAGCCGTTCAGCACCAGGCGGAGATACGCGCTGTCTTTCGTCTTCTCGCCGCTCAGCAGGCGCGCCGCCGCAACGGCCTGATCCTGCGGGATGTAGAGCGTCGGCACCACGCCGATGCGGTCGGTCGTGTTGCCGCCCGCGCAGTAGAAGCGGTACGCCGTCACCTTCACGGCGTCGCCGTGCAGATACGGGCAGTTCGACTCATCGTATAGGACCTGCGCCACGCCCTTGCCATAGCTGCGCGTGCCGATGACGATGCCGCTGCCCGTGCCGAGCACGCCGCCCGCAAAGATCTCCGACGCACTGGCACTGCCGCTGTCCATCAGCACGATGGCGGGCTTGTCCGTCAGATCCTTGCCCGAATAGCTCTGCGCGGTACTCTCGCCATCCTGATCGACAAAGTAGATGAGGTCTCCCTCGCCCGAAAACGCGCCGAGCGCCGACACCGCCGCGGAGGTCAGCCCCCCGCCGTTGCCGCAAAGGTCGACGATCCACGCGTGCACAGCGCTGTCATTCCCGCGCACGCCCTCTTGAAAATACGTCCCCGTCTGCGTGCCGAAGCTGTCGCAGTCGATGTAGCCCACGCCGCCCGTGACCGAGACGGTCGTATTCGTCTGCGTGACGAGCGCGCGCGTAACGGTATAATCCGCCTGCGTGCCGTCCGCGTGGCGGACGGTGACGGTCACGCTCGTCCCCGCTTCGCCGAGGAGCTTGGCGCGGTGCTCCGCGCCGCCCGGCGCGCAGGACTCGCTCTCAATGGCGATGATAATGTCGCCCGCGGCAAGGCCCGCCTTCTCCGCGCCACCGCCCTTGAGGACGGAGACGATGCGGATGCCCTCGGGCACATAGGTGATCTCCGCGCCGATGCCGGCGAAGCTCACATCACCCTCGACGCCCTGCAAAAACTCCTGATACTCCTCCGCCGTCATGTAGTACGTGTAGTCGTCCGTGTAGGAAAAGAGCTCGTCGAGCGACTTCGCGTCCTGCGCGGCGCGCGGCAGCTTATCAACATAGCTGCGCTGCAAAATGTCGTAGGCCTCCTCCACGCTGAGCGCCTGCGCACCGGTCGTTATTGTCATCGCCGCGGCGCAGCAGAGCGCGCCCAGGCGGAACAGTCTCTTTTTCATGCCCGATTCTCCTTTGTTCGGCAGTTTTCTCCATTATACCGTGCCCGCGGCAAAAAGCAATCGCAAATCCCGCCGCTTCTCCCGCCTTGCCAAGCGGGTGAAAATAGGCTATACTGTCAGCATAATGAGAAATTTTTGCTTTTTGGAGGATCTTATGGACGAGCAGAAGGCCACCGGCACCCTTTATATCGTCGCAACGCCCATCGGCAACTCGCGCGACATGTCCGAGCGCGGACGCGAAATCCTGTCCACCGCCGACATCATCGCCGCCGAGGACACCCGCCGCAGCGTGGTGCTGCTCAACAAGCTCGGCATCCGCGGCAACAGTCTGAGCGCCAACCACAAGTTCAACGAATACGGCAAGGCGAAGTGGTTCATCGAACAGCTTGCCTCCGGCAAGGACATCGCCGTCATCACCGACGCGGGCACGCCCTGCATCTCCGACCCCGGCAACGAACTCATCCGCGCCGCGGTCGAAAACGGCATCCGCGTTGTCGGCGTGCCCGGCTGCTGCGCCGCGGTCAACGCGCTATCGATCTCGGGCTTTGACCTCTCGACCTTTTTCTTCTATGGCTTTTTCCCGCGCGAGACGGCCGACCGCCGCCGCGTGCTGATGATGATGCGCAAGGGCGACACCGCGACCTACGCCTTTTACGAATCTCCCAAGCGCATCATGAGCGTCATCGACTTCTTCATCGAGGAAAACGCGCAGCTGCGCCTGTGCCTCTGCAACGACATGACAAAGCTCCACGAGATGACCTTCCGCGGCACGCCGCAGGAGGTCAAGGATCAGCTCATCGCGAAGGAAACCTACGAAAAGGGTGAATATGCCCTCATTGTCGAGGTCTGCGATGACTATCGCCTGCGCGAGGTCGAGCACATCACCTCGCCTGAGGCGCTGCTCGTCGACTGCATGGTGCGCAGTGACTGCACGGCCAAGGACGCCATCAAAATGCTCCTCAAGGACGAGAACAACACCTACAGCAAAAACGAGCTGTACGCTGCGCACCTTGCGCTCAAAGAGAGGTTTGGCGCATGAGCATCGTAGTCTCCGACCTCTCCGAACGGCTCGACACGCTCACCAAGCTCGTCCTCGCCGAGCCGGTCGCGCGCATCGGTCACTCGCGTGTCACCGTGCGGCCGCTCACCCTGCGCGGCAAGGCCTTCTTTCAGCTCGAATACCAGCAGGGGCAGAAGGTCGCGCACCGCAACGTCGCGCGCGGCGCGCTGCTCGAAACGTTCGAACAGGAGCTTGACGGTCTGTTCCGCTCTGTCACACTCTGCACCGAAACGGAGACGCGCCAGTACGTCCGCAAGACGAACGGCGCGTACAAGTGCACCGCCAAGTCCGGCGCGGCCCGCGCCGCCGTGACCGCCTCGCACAACCGCAAAAAGGAGTACATTTTGCAGGAGGGCGAGAACATCCCCGCCCTCGTCGACCTCGGCGTGTTCACGCCGGACTTCAAGATCGTCAAGGCGAAATACGACAAATATAAGCAGATCAACCGCTTCATCGAGCTCGTGGACGACGCGTTCCGCGCCTACGGCCGCGACGAGATCACGATTCTGGACTTTGGCTGCGGCAAATCGTACCTCACGTTCGTGCTGTACTACTATTTCGCCGTCAAGCGCGGCGTGCGCGCCAAGATCATCGGCTATGACTTAAAAGAGGATGTCGTCGAACACTGCAATGAAGTTGCCGCGCGCTACGGCTATACGGACCTCCATTTCGTCGTCGCGGATGTCACGCGCGATGTGCTCTACGACGAGCACATCGACATGCTTGTCACGCTCCATGCCTGCGACGTCGCGACCGACTACGCCCTGCACTACGCCATCTCCCGCGGCGTCGAGCACATCTTCTCCGTTCCCTGCTGCCAGCACGAGGTCAATGACCATCCAAAAGGGCGGCGATTTCGACATTCTGCTCTCCCACGGGCTGTTTCAGGAGCGCTTCTCGGCGCTGCTGACCGACGCCATCCGCGCAGCGGTCCTGGAGGACGAAGGCTACGACGTCGACGTCATCGAGTTCATCGACTTCGCCCACTCGCCCAAAAATCTGATGCTCCGCTGTCACCGTACCGGCCACCGCGGCACCAAAAAACTCACCGAGTCCCGCCGTCTCCGCGACCAATACGGCTTTGAGCAGACTCTACTCTCGCTGGTCGAAAACGAGCGGCAATAAAACGCGTCGCAGAGTTTTTACCCGCAAGGGGTACGCGGCATCCGTAAAGCAGCAAAGCTGCTAACGGCTGCCCAGGCGTCCGCAGACGCGAAAGAAATTAAAATCTTTTTTCTGACGACAGAAGGTGAATTGTCGCAAAGCGGCAAGAGAAGCCGCCCTGGGGCGTGCGCGTCAGAAAAACTCTTCTCACTCCGCAAACGTGCGCGCCTATGGCGCGTGCGCTGCCGCGGAGTGCAATCTTTCTCAAAAAAGAGGGACGCAGTTTTCAACTGCGTCCCTCTTTTTTGAATATTTTTTATTGCGCCGTGCGCACCGTGTCGAGCGAGCGGTTCAGCAGGTTCACGACCGGCGGAGCCACGAACACCATCAGCACCGCCGTAGCCGCGCCGGAGATGATACGCACCACCAGGCCGCCGAAAACATAGGCGTAGCTGTAGTAGTTGTAGATCACACTGTCGATATACATCGCTCCCGTGTTGAGCGCCGTCACGACCAGCGCCGTGCCGATCAGCGCAAGCGTGAGCTGACCGCTGGAGAACTTGTAGCCGCAGTGCTTGGCATACACGCCGACGAGCAGGCCGCGCGCTGCCTGCGGCAGGATCCACAGGATCGTGGTCGCGGTCACGCCATAGGTGAGAAGCTGACCCATGAATGCGCCGAGAAGACCGACGAGCAGGCCGCCGACCGGACCGTAGAGCATCGCGCCCACGATGACGGGCAGCGACGCGACGGAGATATTGATCCAGCCAAGGCGCACCGTACCGGCAAAGTTCAGCACAACGTAAACTGCGGTCAGCATGGCGATGGTGACCATTTTGCGCGTGGACATGGCCGAGGACTTCCACGTGAAGACCACCGCGGCGATGAGCACGAGGGCGACCGCGATGATGATCGTCCACATGATAGGGGAAAGCGCTTCGATCTGAAGGGACATTGTGAGGACCTCCTTTTTCATCAAAAGATTTTCCCGCGGCTGCGGCGCCGCGCGGAACGGCTTAATCCGGTGAAAAAGAAAACACCTCTCCCTCCGGATGGCAGGAACCACGCGGAGGAGAGGCCTCACTTAAACTCTCTTCTGAGTGGCAAGCGGATGCGGAAACCATACTGCAAACCATGGGTTTTTCGTCCGCGGGCAACTTCCCATCCCGACGGCACTATTCGCTCTTCGCGTAAACACATGGTTTCCTACTCTGCCGATGCATAAAGCTCTTCAAAATTTAAACTTCATGCAGGCACAGCATAGCAGATTGCACAACACGCGTCAATCCCTTTTCGACCCTTTTGGCACACTTTTACGTTTTTAAGGTGATATTCCTCTTTTCCCTAATAAATTCAGCCCCTCCAAGGCCCGTTTTTCCTTGACAGGGCCTTACTTTTTTTGCTATTCTAAGGTGTGAGAGAACCGGCATAAGTTCGCACTTTTCAGCTTAGCCGCCGGTAATATATCAATCGACTGAAAAATCAGAGGAGGAACACGCACCATGATCAAAGAAACCATGGAATTCCTGTCCCAGTATGACCCCGAAGTCGGCGCCACTATTGAGAAGGAGTATCACCGCGAGCAGCGCAACATCGAGCTGATCGCCTCCGAAAACATCGTCTCCCCGGCTGTCATGATGGCTATGGGCACGTGCCTTACCAACAAGTACGCCGAGGGCTATCCCGGCAAGCGCTACTACGGCGGCTGCTACTGCGTCGACGAGACCGAAGAGATCGCCCGTCAGCGCGCCTGCAAGCTGTTCGGCGCTGAGCATGCCAACGTCCAGCCCCACTCCGGCGCTTCCGCCAACCTGGCCGCGTTCAAGGCTATGCTCCAGCCCGGCGACACCTTCATGGGCATGAACCTCGCCCACGGCGGCCACCTGTCCCACGGCAGCCCGGTCAACATCTCCGGCCAGTACTTCCATCAGGTCCCCTACTCCCTCAACGATGAGACCGAAATGATCGACTACGACGAGGTCTACCGCATCGCGCAGGAGTGCAAGCCCAAGATGATCCTTGCCGGCGCTTCCGCCTATCCCCGCAAGATCGACTTCGCCAAGTTCCGTGAGATCGCTGATTCCGTCGGCGCTTTCTTCATGGTCGATATGGCCCACATCGCCGGTCTCGTCGCCGCTGGCGTTCACGAGAGCCCCGTGCCCTATGCCGACGTTGTCACCACCACCACCCACAAGACCCTGCGCGGCCCCCGCGGCGGCATGATCCTGTGCAAGAACGAGATCACCAAGAAGAACATCGAGACCGGCGAGATGGAGACCATCAACCTGGCCAAGAAGATCGACTCCGCCGTGTTCCCCGGCACCCAGGGCGGCCCGCTCGAGCACATCATCGCTGCCAAGGCCATCTGCTTCGGCGAGGCGCTCAAGCCCGAGTTCAAGGCCTACGGTGAGCAGGTCGTCAAGAACGCTGCCGTTCTTGCCGAGGGTCTGAAGGCTGAAGGCTTCCGTCTGGTCTCCGGCGGCACCGACAACCACCTCATGCTCGTCGACGTCCGCAACTTCAACATCACCGGTAAGGAGATCGAGCGTCGCTTGGACGAGTGCTTCATCACCGTCAACAAGAACGCCATCCCCAACGACCCCGAGAAGCCGTTCGTCACTTCCGGTATCCGCGTCGGCACCCCCGCTGCCACCACCCGCGGCCTGAAGGAAGAGGACATGAAGGAGATCGCCCGCATCATGGGTATGGTCGCCCGCGACTTCGAGGGCAGCAAGGAGAAGGCTCAGGAGGCCGTCGTCGCCCTGACGAAGAAGTACCCCATCTACGAATAATTTCACTTCAAAAAAGAAAGGCTGTCCGAAAGGACAGCCTTTCTTTTTTGAAGGGGGGGGGTGCGCTCCGCTGCAGCGCACGCACCGTAGGCGCGCACGTTTGCGGAGCGAGAAGAATAAATCGCCACGCGCATGTCGCGGCGATTTATGATTAAAATTTTTTCGCGCCGTGCGCGGCGCGAAACTCTGCGAGGCTTAACTATGATGTAAGTCTTTGCGTCAATTGTAGTGCGGAGGGTCTGTTTTCTGCCTGTGGGGCAGAAAATGCGGCGCGAAGTGCCGGAGCCTGTTTGCCGCCGTAGGCGGCAAATGCGGCGGGGTGCGCGGGCCTGTTCGCCGCGGTGCGGCGAATGCTGTGTGATAGATTTTTGCGGAAAGCGCCGCGGGTCGAGAGATCCGCGGCGCTTTCTTATTTTTTGATGTCCAGAACGATCTTGCCGCAGGCGCGGCAGAGGTGGGCGATGGGGCGGTAGACGTCGGATGCTTTGCAGACGAAGAAATCGTTTCCGGTCGGGAGAGAGGTCATCTTGAACGGCTCTTCCGTCCACAGAAGCTCGTAGCCGCTGCCGCCGCGCAGGTAGCCGGACTCCATCTCTTTTGCACAGTAGGGGCAGTTCATGCGAAATCTCCTTTCTTTTTCCACAGGATGTTCTTCTTGTACGCAGTCTCTCACTTCCAATGCTTTCGCCTTAAATTTACCATTTTTACCGGAAAATGGCAAGATTTGCCTGCACAAAATGCTTGACAGGCGAAAATTTTCGGCTATAATTTGAAATTGATTTTCATTTTCAAATTCAGGAGGCCACTATGGCGACCTATACGACCAAACAGCAAAAAGCGGTGCTCGACTGCCTTTCTGAGCGCGCGGACTCGCCGGTCAGCGCGGCGGCGATCGTCGACGCGCTGCGCGAGCAGGGCGAGCACATCGGCATCGCGACGGTGTACCGGCAGCTTGAAAAGCTCGAGCGGCAGGGCAGCGTCCACAAGGTCACGACGGACGAGGGCGCGTACTATCAGTTCTGCACCCACGGCTGCGCATCGGACTGCTGCCTCTTTAAGTGCGAGCGCTGCGGGCGCATTGTGCACCTCGACTGCCACCAGCTCGCGCCGCTCTACGAGCATTTGGAGCATGAGCACGGCTTTTCCATCAATCCCCGCAAGACGATGTTCTACGGCCTGTGCCGCGAGTGTCAGGAGGGCGCATGAAACGCATTGCTTCCTTTTTTTTGGCGCTCGCGCTGGCATTTTCCCTCACCGCCTGCACCGTGCCTGCGGAAAAGACGGACGACGGCAAGCTTCAGATCGTCGCGACGCTTTTCCCCTATTATGACTTCGCCCGCGCCATCGTCGGCGACCGCGCGGACGTCACGCTTCTGCTCTCGCCGGGGCGCGAGGCGCACAGCTTCGAGCCCACGCCGCTCGACGCCGTCACGATCTCCGAATCCGATGTTTTCCTCTACAACGGCGGCGAGGGGGAATACTGGGTCGACAGTATGCTGGGCGCCGCAGGCGAAAATATCGCCGTCATCGCCCGCATGATGGACTACGTCGACGCGCTCGACGAGGAATATGTCGAGGGCATGCAGGGCGCGGACGGCCACGACCATGAGCATGGCAGCCACGATGACCATGATGACCATGACCACGATCATGAAGAAGATGAACACGACAGCGACGAGGTCGAATACGACGAGCACATCTGGACGTCGCCGAAAAACGCCGTTGTCCTCTGCCGCGCCGTCTGCGACGCGATCTGCAAGGCCGATCCCGCAAACGAAGATTTCTACCGCGCGAATTGCGATGACTACTGCGCGCAGATTGAAGAACTCGACGCACGCTTTGCCTCTCTCTGCGAAAGCGCGCCGCACAAGCTCCTCGTCTTCGCCGACCGCTTCCCGATGCTCTACTTCTGCCGCGAATTCGGCCTGAATTACCGCGCAGCGTTCCACGGCTGCTCGGGCGACACCGAGCCGTCGCTCGCGACGATCAAGTACCTCATCGACAAGGTGGAGGACGAGGATATCCCCGTGGTCTACACCATCGACTTCGGCACGAAAAAGATCGCCGCTGTGGTGAGTGAGTGCACAGGCGCGGCGGTCGACACCCTGTATTCGATGCAGACCGTCTCGCGCGCGGATTTTGACGCGGGCGAGACCTACCTCACGCTCATGGAGCGCAACTACGAAGCACTCAGAAAGGGGCTCAACGAATGAATGAATCGCCCATCGTCCTCGCGTGCGAGGACGTCACGCTCGGCTACGAGCACAAACCGCTCCTGGAGCACCTGACCCTCACCGTCCGCGCGGGGGACTACCTCTGCATCGTCGGCGAGAACGGCAGCGGCAAATCGACGCTGCTGCGCTCACTCCTCGGGCTTCTCTCGCCCCTCGCGGGCAAGATCGACTGCCCCGCCCAGCGCGAGGGCCGACTCGGATATCTGCCCCAGCAGACGCCCACGCAGCGCGACTTTCCCGCAACGGTCACAGAGGTCGTGCTCTCGGGCTTTTCGAACCGCCGCGCGCGCTTTTTCTACACGGCAGAGGAGAAGTCGGCGGCCTTGATGAACCTCGGCAAGCTCGGCGTGCTGGAACTCAAGGACAAGTGTTACCGCGAGCTCTCCGGCGGGCAGCAGCAGCGCGTGCTGCTTGCGCGCGCCCTGTGCGCGGCAAATGACCTGCTCATCCTCGATGAGCCTGTCACGGGCCTTGACCCCGCAAGCATGCAGGACCTTTACAAAACGCTGCGCTATTTGAACGAGCGCGAGGGCATGGCCATCATCATGGTCACGCACGACATTGAAAACGCCCTGCGCGAGGCCAAGCACATCCTCTGCGTCGACCGCGCGGGCTGCTTTTATGGCACGGTGGACGAGTTTTTATCGTCGCCCGCCGGCAAACGGTTTGGAGGTGAGCGCGCATGAAGCTGCTTCTTTCGATGTTCGCCTATCCTTTCATCGTGCGCGCGTTTGTTGTCGGCATTTTGGTCTCGCTGTGCGCGTCGCTGCTCGGCGTGCCGCTCGTTTTGAAGCGCTACTCCATGATCGGCGACGGGCTGAGCCACGTGTCGTTCGGCGCGCTGTCGGTCGCGGTGGCATGCGGCTTCGCGCCGCTGTGGTTTTCCATCCCCGTTGTGGTCATCGCGGCGTTCATCCTGATGCACGTCGCGGAAAAGAGCCGCGTCAGCGCGGACGCGATGATCGCGGTGTTCTCAGCCTCGGCGCTCGCCATCGGCGTCATCGTCACCTCGCTCACGACCGGCATGACCACGGATGTCGACAGCTATATGTTCGGCAGCATCCTCGCGATGTTGCGCTCGGACGTCATCCTGAGCGTCACGCTCGCGCTCTGCGTGCTCGCGCTCTACATTCTCTTCTACCACAAGCTCTTTTCCGTCACGTTCGACGAGTCCTTTGCCCGCGCGACGGGCGTGTGCGTCGGCACGTACAAGACGATCCTGTCCGTTCTAACGGCGCTCACCGTCGTGCTCGGTATGCGCATGATGGGCGCGATGCTGCTCTCGAGCCTCATCATCTTCCCGGCGCTGTCCGCGATGCGGGTGTTCAAGAGCTTCCGCTCTGTCGTGTGCTTTGCCGCGGGGCTCTCGGTCATGTGCTTCTGCCTCGGGCTCACGGGGTCGTATCTGCTCTCCACCCCCGTGGGCGCGACGGTCGTCGTCTGCGACCTTGCGGCGTTCCTCCTCTGCTGCCTGATCGGCCGCGGACGGGGATGACCCACTTCTTAAATTTTCTGAAAGGCTGCGCCTGCAAACTTGCAAAGCACAGCCTTTCATGTTATGTTGATGGTAGTAGCCTGTTCCATACTCCATTGAAAAAATCTGCAAAATTGTGACACTTTTTTGCATTTTCTGCGTCTAATAGAGTAGAAGTACTTTCGAGGAGGTTTCCCCATGAAGAAAAAACGGCTTCTCCCCCTCGGCATTCTGGCCGTTCTCGTCCTCGCAGCTTTGATCTACACGCGTCCGATGACGCTTGAGGCGATGTTCGGGCTGGATATCACGCAGAGTGAACTGGTATACACTGACTATCTTACGGTCTCCATCGACGAACCGGGCCGCAGCGTGGAAAGCTCAGAATGGCTGCGCGGCGAGGAGCGCACGGAAACGCTGATTTCACTTCTCTCACAACAGAAATTCCGCCGCTCGCTCCGAAACCTCCTTCCGCGGGAGCAGACGAGCGATATGCCGCAGAATAATTTGATCTTTGACGCCGACTTTTCCTTCAACGACGGGCAGGATTATCTTTATTTTCAAAGCTCTTTTGGCCAGCTGAACATTTTCTCCACCACCGGCAATAACCTCATGCTCTGCACCACGAGCCGTCAGAAGGAATTTTTGCAGCAGGTCTACGACATCATCTCCGCCGAAGCATAGCTCGTTCCATATTTTATTACAACAGGAGGAATTATTATGAAAAAATGCGTATCCATTCTCGTCGGCGTTCTTGCCGTCATCGCCGCGGCAGCCGCCGTCCTCGTCGCGCTCGACCGCTTCCGCAAGCAGACCGACGAAGACCCGAACGACTTTGAAGACTGAAAAAGGAGAGGCTTTTGCCTCTCCTTTTTCAGTCTTCTTTTAAATCTCTTTCGCCTTGGCGAGCATCAGCTTTGCGCCCTCTTTGGAGCAGAGCTTGATCTCGCCCGCGTAGCCGTCGAGGCGCGCGGCCTCGTCAGCCTTGAGCTCGACGCTCTCGTCGCCGACGATGACGTGAACCTCGCCCACGCCGCAGTAGATGAGCGTCATGCCCTCGCAGCCGTGGACGGTCTTGTGCTCGAGCGCCGCAAGGTGCTCGCCGCGCATCTTGCCCTCGCATTTGCCCTTGCGGAGCATGAGGTTGAAGTCGCGGCAGCGGCCCCAGGAGTGAGTGTCGTCGCCGCCGTCGAAGCGGTGGACCTCGTAGGGATTCAGCGTCAGCTTTTCGCCGCCGTTGTGATTGAGCTCGATCGCGCCCTCAAGCGTCGAAATGAGGCGCTCATAGTCGGGCAGGGCCGTGAAGTCGGACTCTGCGTCCTCAACGGTCGCAGAGCTGAGTCTCCACAAAAAGTCGCGGTCTGCGTACACCGCGCCCGCGGGCGCGATGCCGAGCTGGGTCGTGAGGCCGCCAGACCACTTGGTCGTAATGTAGTCACTCGGCGTTAAATGCTGGATGGTCATGGAAATACAACTCCTTTGCAAACTGCAAATGGCTTCGGTGTGCGCGCACCGAAGCCATTTTTTGATGAATCTTTTCGTTTAGCCCTCGATGAGCTTGACGATCTCAGCGTAGCACTCGTCGGCAAGGGGCAGAGCGTGCGCGAGCAGGGCCTCGCCCTTGGTGCGGTACTCAGCGGCGAACTCCTGATCCTTCAGGGAGCCGACGTTGATGAGCACGTTGAGCCATGCGCCCTGGATACCGGCCTTGAGGGACAGGAACGCAACGCCCAGGTCGCTCGCGGAGGTGTCGTTGAAGCGGCCCAGCAGGGACTGTGCAAGCGTCAGGGTCTCGTCGATGAGCTCCATCATCTCCATCGGGGTCTTGGTGCAGCCCTTCAGGCCCTCCTGGATGGCGGCGGAGCGGGCAGCCTTCTCCTCGTCGGTCGCCTTGGGCATACCGAATGCGGCGGAGACGACGTTGAACGCCTCGGTGTCGCGGTCCATAACGTCGAGCAGGCGGGTCTTGAGCTCGTTGCCCTTCTTCTCGACCTCGGCAGCATGCTCGGCATACTCGGCATACTTCTTGCGGCCCTGGGTCAGGCCGCCGACCATCGCGGTCAGCGCGGCGCCGATGGAGCCATAGAGTGCGGCGCAGGAGCCGCCGCCCGGCGCGGGAGCATCGGAGGCAACGGTATCGGCAAAGCCGGTAACGGTCATATCAGCTAACTTCATCATGTTGAATATTTCCTTTCATCATTTCGCGCCGTTTTCGTCCCGCGCGGGCATCGCCGCACCTTTACGGTCAGCCGCCCCTCTTGGAGCAGCCAACGCCCGCACGAGCCAAAAGCGTCGCAGCCGTTGCCGCCCTCCGGCGGCAAACGATTTTAATCGTTTTTTCTGACGACATGCGCATTCGCACAGCGTCGCAGACTTTGCCGCCTTCCGGCGGCAAATAAATTTAATTCATCGCGGAGGACGATATGCGCGTCCGCAGCGATACTTCGCAGCGCGCGACATGGTGAATGCCGCGCGCTGAAAATTCCGTTCATAGCGGCAAGCCGCTTTTCCTGGTTGCGCTCAAAAATGCGCTTTCAGCGCATTTTTGAAGTATTTTATTCCATGTCGATCAGGTGATACTCCATGACCTGCTTCTTGCAGTCGAAGTCCTTGGCCTTGAGGTAGAACTCGGCGCAGTCGATCAGGGCCTTGGCCGGGGTCAGGCCGACGATCTCGCTCTCGATGACGCGGGTGCCGTAGCGCTCGGCGAGGGCCTTGATCATCTCATAGGTAACATACAGCGGGGTATCCTCATAGTTGACCATGTTCATGGAGACCTGCGCGATGCCGCGGTCCTCGAGCATGAAGCCCATGGCCTTGCAGCTGCGGAAGCCGCCCGAAGAGCCGCGGATGACCTTGGCGATCTTCTTGGCGATCTCAACATCAGAGGTCTCGAGGTTGCAGTTGAACGCGACCAGCGGCATACGGGCGCCGATGGCGGTGATGCCGGCGGTGGGGTGGATCTTGCGCTCGCCGTAGTCGGGAGCCCAGTCGGGCTGCAGGAGCTTCTCGGGCATGCCCTCGAACTCGCCCTTGCGGCAGGTGGCGAGATTGCGGCGCTCGGGACGGGTGGCGCTGTCCTCATACAGGAAGGAGGGGACCTTCAGCTCGTCCCAGATACGCTGGGCAACGCGCTTGGACATCTCGACAGCTTCCTCAACGGTCACGTCCATCTGGGGAACGAAGGGGATAACGTCGGTAGCGCCCATGCGCTTGTGCTCGCCGTGATGCTTGTTCATGTCGATGCGCTCGGTGGCGACCTTCGTCAGCTGGAAGGCGACCTCCTCGATGGCCTCGGGAGAGCCGATGAGGGTGAAGACGCAGCGGTTGTGGTTGCCGTCGGTCTGGGCGTCAAACAGGGTGCAGCCGGGAACGCTCTTGGCGGTCTCGACGAGGGCGTTATAGGTGGCCTCGTCCTTTTCCTTGGAGCAGCTGAAATTGGGGATGCATTCGATCAACTTTGCCATGGTTGTTTTCCTCCGTCAATTTATTTTGTATCGTCATTTTGCTCAGACAGGCGCGCTGCGCCCGTCCATTTTTGTTCAGCGTTGCCATTATATCGCGGCCCAACGGGGGAGTAAACAGGTTTTCTTTCTCTTTTTTCAACGGCGGCTTAATTTTTTTAAGTCATCTTCTCCTCGACGAAGCGCTGCACACACGGGGCGCTGAGCACCGCGCTGTTCCATGCCAAAACGGCATACGAGCGGATCGGCAGACCGCGCACAGGCTTTGCCTTTAAAGGCGCGCCCGGATGCGTGCTGAGGATGGACTTTGGCAGAAAGCTGATGCCAAAGCCCGAGAGCACCACCTGCATCGCTATGGGCGTATCGTAGCAGTGGCAGGTCACATTCGGCGTAAAGCCGCTGCGCTGGCACTCCTGCACCAAAAAGTCGTTGTAGCTCCACAGGTCGTCCGAGCGCAGAAGGCACATCGGCACACCCTCGAGCCGCTCGATGGGCACCTCGTTCAGTTCTGGCGCGGGGTCCAGGTCCTCGCGCATGATGAGCTCGAGCTTATCCTCGCCCAGAATGCGCTCCTGCAATCCGCTCGGCTCGCGCGCGGCGGTGCGCAGGAACAGCGCATGCAGCTCGCCGCGGTTGAGCGATTCAATGAGCTCCTGCGGCGAGCCCACACGGATGAAGAGCTCCACCTGCGGATAGCGGCTGTGATATTCATTTATATAATGTAATGCGTACGACATCGCCGAGTAGATGACGCCGAGCTTGATGCGCCCGCTCATGCCCGTCCCCACGCTGCGCACGCTGTCCTCCACGCGGCGGATGTCCTGAAAGATCTGCTGCGTCTGCTGATACAGGCTTTGTCCCGCGTCGGTGAGGGACATGCCCTTGCTGCCGCGCAGGAAGAGCTGCACGCCGAGCTCTTCCTCGAGCTGCGCGATCTGGCGCGAGATCGGCGGCTGCGCCACGTGCAGCTCGCGCGCCGCGGCGGAGATGCTTTTCTCCTCCGCCACCGCACAGAAGTATTCCAGCTGTCTGATCTTCATCGCTCGTCCTCCATGTCATACTTTTGTGGTATGGTATGCAGATAAATTAAGTACTTTTCATTATAGCATATCTTTGTTATAATGCAAGTTGTAAAGAAAAGCGAGAATTCTGTTTTCATTTTTATCGGTTTTTACAGAAATATTTTTATGAAAGTGAGGAACCCACCATGATCAATCTTGCAGACGATGCGATGACGATCAAGCTGGACTACGAGCTTCCCGAGTATCCGAAGTTCGAAGAGGGCTACCGTCGCGCACCCCGCCGCGAATCCCACCTGACCGAGGCCGATAAGGCGCTCGCCATCAAGAACGCCCTGCGTTACATCCACCCCGACCATCATGAGCAGATGGCCAAGGAGTTTGCGCAGGAGCTCGAAGAGCACGGCCGTATCTATGGCTACCGCTTCCGTCCCGAGGGCAAGCTCTACGGCAAGCCCATCGACGAATACAAGGGCAAGTGCATCGAGGGCAAGGCCATTCAGGTCATGATCGACAACAACCTCGACTTCGATATCGCTCTCTATCCCTATGAGCTCGTCACCTACGGTGAGACCGGCCAGGTCTGCCAGAACTGGATGCAGTACCGTCTGATCAAGAAGTACCTCGAGCAGCTGACCGATGAGCAGACCCTCGTCGTCATGTCCGGTCATCCTCTGGGTCTGTTCCACTCCCACAAGATGGCTCCGCGCGTCATCATCTCCAACGGCCTGATGGTCGGTACCTTCGATGACCAGGAGAACTTCAACCGCGCTGCTGCGCTCGGCGTTGCCAACTACGGTCAGATGACCGCCGGCGGCTGGATGTACATCGGCCCCCAGGGCATCGTCCACGGCACGTTCAACACGCTGCTCAACGCCGGCCGTCTGAAGCTCGGCATCCCCAACGATCAGAACCTCGCCGGCCGTCTGTTCGTCTCCGCCGGTCTTGGCGGCATGAGCGGCGCTCAGGGCAAGGCTGCTGAGATCGCCGGCGCTGCCTCCATCATCGCCGAGGTCGACGATTCCCGTATCGAGACCCGTTACACCCAGGGCTGGGTCAGCCACCGCACCGACTCTCTCGAAGAGGCCACCAAGATCGCTCTCGACCACCAGAAGGAAGGCAAGCCCTGCGCTGTCGCCTATTGCGGCAACATTGTCGACCTGCTCGAGTACCTGTACAACAACAACGTCCATGTCGACCTGATGAGCGACCAGACCTCCTGCCACGTGCCTTATGACGGCGGCTACTGCCCGCAGGGCCTCACGTTCGAGCAGCGCACCGAAATGCTCGACAAGGATCCCGACGGCTTCCGTGTCCTCGTCGACAAGACGCTGCATCATCACTATGAGATGATCTGCAAGTTCCACGAGCGCGGCACCTACTTCTTCGACTACGGCAACAGCTTCCTCAAGGCTGTTTACGACTCCGGTGTGAAGAGCATCTGCAAGAACGGCGAGAACGACCTCGACGGCTTCATCTTCCCCTCCTACGTCGAAGATATCCTTGGTCCCTGCCTGTTCGACTTCGGCTACGGCCCGTTCCGTTGGTGCTGCCTGAGCCGCAACCCCGAGGATCTGCACAAGACCGACATGGCTGCCGCCGAGTACATCAAGGCCCACAACCGCCGCTATCAGGACTACGACAACTATGTCTGGGTCCGCGACGCCGAGAAGAACAAGCTGGTCGTCGGCACCCAGTGCCGTATCCTCTATCAGGATGCCATGGGCCGTATGAACCTCGCGCTCAAGTTCAACGAGATGGTCCGCAACGGTGAGATCGGCCCCGTCATCCTTGGCCGTGACCATCACGACACCGGCGGTACCGATGCGCCCTTCCGTGAGACCTCCAACATCAAGGACGGCTCCAACATCATGGCCGAGATGGCGACCCAGTGCTACGCTGGTAACGCTGCCCGCGGCATGAGCTACATCGCCCTGCACAACGGCGGTGGTACGGGCATCGGCCGCGCCATCAACGGCGGCTTCGGTATGGTTCTCGACGGCTCCGAGCGTGTCGACACCATCCTGCGCATGTCCATGCCTTGGGATACCATGGTCGGCGTTGCCCGCCGCAGCTGGGCGCGCAACGAGAACGCCATGACCACTGTCGCCGAGTACAACAAGATGTACGAGGGTCAGGATCACATCACCATGCCTTACGTCGCGGACGAAGAGCTCTGCGAGAAGGCCGTGAAGGAATACATGCACTAAGAAAACACTTCAAAAAAGGGGCTTTTTACAAAGCCCCTTTTTTGAGCTGGATACACTCCGCTGCGCGCACTCGCTTTGCTCGCACACTTGCGGAGCGCAAAGAATCTTTCCGACGCACATGTCGTCGGAAAGATGATCTCAATTTATTTGCCGCCTGCGGGCGGCCTGGGCAGCCGCTGGCGGCTCTGCCGCCTTGCGGATGCCGCGTACCCCTTGCGGGTAAAACTCTGCGAGGCTTTTTTGACAAGCCATCGAACAGAATGCTCTTTCCAACAGTGAGAAAGGACAACATTTACTATGAAAAAGTTACTGGTCAAAAACATCGGCCTGCTGGCGACGCCGGAGGGCAAATCCGCCCATCGCGGCGAGGAGCAGGGCAAGATCAAATTCTTAAAGGATGCGTGGGTGCTCATCGAGGGCGGCATCATCGACTCCGTCGGTACCGGCTCGGTTCCCGCCGTCGAGGGCGCGGAAGTCGTCGACGCGGGGGGCCACCTCGTCACCCCCGGCCTTGTCGACGCCCACACCCACCTCATCTTCGGCGGCTGGCGCCAGAACGAGCTGGGTCTCAAGCTCCACGGCGCAAGCTATCTCGACATTCAGAACGCGGGCGGCGGCATCCAGTCCACGACGAACGCCACCCGTCAGGCCAGCGAGCAGGAGCTCGCCGCCAAGGCCTCCAAGGCGCTCGACGAGATGATGGGCTTCGGCACCACCACGGTCGAGGCCAAGAGCGGCTACGGCCTTGCCACCGAGCATGAGCTCAAGGCGCTCGAGGTCATCAAGGACCTCAACGATCACCACCGCATGGACCTCGTCGCGACCTTCATGGGCGCGCACCTTGTCCCCGCGGAATATAAGTCCAACCGCGAAGAGTACGTCCGCCTTGTGTGCGAGGAGATGATGCCCAAGGTCAAGGAGCAGGGCATCGCCAAGTTCTGCGACGTCTTCTGCGAGGCCGACACCTTCACCGTCGAAGAGTCCCGTCAGGTGCTCGAAGCGGGTCTCAAGTATGGCCTGCGTCCCAAGATCCACGCCGACGAGATCGAGGCCATCGGCGGCAGCCAGCTCGCCGGTGAGATCGGCGCGATCTCGGCTGAGCACCTGATCGTCTGCCCGCCGGAGGGCATTGCCTCCATGGCCAAGGGCGGCGTCATCGCATGCCTGCTGCCCGCGACGAGTTTCAACCTCGGCGCGGTGTTCGCGCCCGCGCGCGACATGGTCAAAGCTGGCGTGCCCGTTGCAATGGCGACGGACTTCAACCCTGGCTCCTGCCCGTGCCTGAACATGCAGTTTGTCATCAACCTCGGCTGCCTCAAGTACAAGCTGACGCCGGAGGAGGTCCTCACGGCTGTCACGCTCAACGGCGCCGCGGCGATCGACCTTGCCGACAAGGTCGGCTCTGTCGAAGAGGGCAAGCTGGGCGACCTTGTCATCTGGGACGCGCCCGACCTCGACTACATCTGCTACCGCGTTGGCAGCAATCTTGCAAAAACCGTCATCAAGCGCGGCGAGATCGTGTGAGAGAACGGTAGAGGGAGAACATGATGGATCGGACTGACTACCAAATCCTCAACCTCCTCCAGGACGACAGCCGTTGCACGCTGCGCCGCATGGGAGACCTTGTGGGGCTGACGCCGCCCGCCGTGTCGGAACGCATTCGCCGGATGGAGGAAAGCGGCGTGATCCGCGGCTATCACATCGACATCGACCGCACGAAGCTCGACTGTAACATCACAGGCTTTATCTCCGTTGCGCTCGAGCCGGACAAGTACGACAAATTCTGCGATTTCTGCGCCTCGCAGAGCGCCATCATCAGCCACTATCACATGGTGGGTGAGTTCAACGCGCTGCTCCGCTTCGCCGTGCGCGACACGCAGCAGCTCGACCAGCTTCTCTCCCTCATCAAGAAGTTCGGCGACTCGCGCACCTCGATCGAGCTCAAGACGCTCTTCGACAGCAAGGAGATCCCGCTGCCGTAACACAACATTCCCTTTGCACCAAGCAGGGCGGCTTTGGCCGACTCCGCATAAGAAAACATGCGCCGTAAAAGGCAAATTTTGCACGGACTCCTTCGTTGCGCCGTCTTGCCATGCGTCATCATGCCTGCGCCGTCGCGCCTCAGCTCCGCACAAAATTTGCCTTTTACGGCGCATGTTTTCTTATGCGGAGTCGGCCTTGGGCCGCCCTGCTTTTTTGCGCGATC
>OBHX01000706.1_pt1 | contig 31012 bp, 42 predicted proteins | sample 1519331 | NCBI WGS metagenome assembly OBHX01 (sample SAMEA2602897, study PRJEB22501) | metagenome
TGGCATCGCGTTGGATGTGGCTGTGTTGATCGTCGGTTTAAGTGCCATGAACGGATTTGAGCGTGAGCTGAACAACCGTATTCTGGCCGTAGTCCCACACGGAGAGATTGAAGCTGTAAATCAGCCGTGGAATAACTGGCAGGAAGCGCTCGACAAGGTACAAAAAGTGCCGGGTATTGTCGCCGCGGCGCCTTATATCAACTTTACCGGACTGGTGGAGAGCGGGGCGAACTTACGCGCGGTGCAGGTGAAGGGCGTTGACCCGAAACAGGAACAGCGTTTAAGCGCTCTGCCATCCTTCGTGCAAAACCACGCCTGGGATAATTTTAAAGCCGGTGAACAACAAATCATCATTGGTAAGGGTATTGCCGATGCGCTGAAGGTGAAGCAGGGCGACTGGGTGTCGATTATGATCCCTAACGCCAGCGCGGATCATAAGCTACAGCAGCCTAAACGCGTGCGTTTGCACGTGACGGGAATCCTGCAACTGAGCGGTCAGCTCGATCACAGCTTTGCCATGATCCCAATGGAAGATGCGCAGCAATATCTCGATATGGGAACCAGCGTTTCCGGGATCGCGCTGAAGGTTAACGACGTGTTTAACGCCAATAAGCTGGTGCGAGACGCGGGTGAAGTCACCAATAACTATGTTTACATCAAGAGCTGGATCGGCACCTACGGCTATATGTACCGCGATATTCAGATGATCCGCGCCATTATGTATCTGGCTATGGTGCTGGTGATTGGCGTGGCCTGTTTTAATATCGTTTCCACGTTAGTGATGGCGGTAAAAGACAAAAGCGGCGATATTGCGGTATTAAGAACACTCGGGGCGAAAGATGGGTTGATCCGTGCCATTTTTGTCTGGTACGGCCTGCTGGCGGGTCTGTTCGGTAGCCTGATAGGCGTCGTCATCGGGGTGGTTGTGTCGTTGCAACTGACGCCGATCATAAACGGGATTGAGGCGCTTATCGGCCATCAGTTCCTGTCCGGCGATATCTATTTCATTGACTTCCTGCCATCGGAATTACACTGGCTGGATGTGATTTACGTGCTGGTGACAGCACTCGTGCTGAGTCTTTTGGCAAGTTGGTATCCGGCGCGTCGCGCCAGCAATATTGATCCTGCGAGAGTACTTAGCGGCCAATAACAACAATAATACACGACAGCATTCATGCTGCATCAAGGCGTAGCCAACGCAGAGGCATCTTGAAGGATGACGTGTATCAAGGAGCGGTGATGTATTACGGATTTGACATCGGCGGGACCAAAATTGCGCTGGGCGTGTTTGATAAGCAACGTCGTCTGCAATGGGAAACTCGCGTTCCTACGCCTCGCGACAGCTACGACGCTTTCCTTGATGCGGTCTGCAATCTGGTGACGGAAGCGGATCAGCGGTTCGGCATCAAAGGTTCGGTAGGCATCGGCATTCCGGGCATGCCGGAAACCGAAGACGGCACGCTGTACGCGGCCAATGTTCCTGCCGCCAGTGGCAAACCGCTCCGCGCCGATCTCAGCGCTCGCCTTGACCGCGATGTGCGTCTGGATAACGATGCGAACTGTTTTGCTCTCTCCGAAGCCTGGGATGACGAGTTCACCCAATATCCGCTGGTAATGGGGTTGATCCTCGGTACGGGCGTCGGCGGCGGCCTGGTGCTTAACGGAAAATCCATCACCGGACGCAGCTATATCACCGGTGAGTTTGGTCATATTCGTTTGCCGGTCGATGCGCTGACGCTGATGGGCTTTGATTTCCCGCTGCGCCGCTGCGGATGCGGTCAACTGGGATGCATCGAAAGCTATCTTTCCGGCGGTGGATTTGCGTGGTTGTATCAGCATTACTACCATCAACCGCTGGATGCCCGCGAAATTATTGCGCTGTGGGAGCAGGGTGATGAACACGCGCGTGCCCACGTTGAACGCTATCTGGATTTGCTGGCGGTGTGTCTTGGGAATATCCTGACTATCGTCGATCCTGATTTGGTAGTGATTGGCGGAGGCTTGTCGAATTTTACCGCTATTACGACGCAACTGGCGGATCGACTGCCACGTCATCTGCTGCCGGTTGCTCGGGTGCCGCGTATTGAGCAGGCACGGCACGGTGATGCCGGCGGGATGCGCGGGGCCGCTTTCCTACATCTTACCGATTAATACAAAGAGGTTGTTATGCTGTCGCGTCGGGGTCATCGGTTAAGCCGCTTTCGTAAAAATAAACGCCATTTGCGCGATCGCCTGCGTCAACGAATCTTTTTCAGAGATAGAGTGGTGCCTGAATTGATGGAAAAACCAAGAGTGCTGGTACTGACTGGAGCGGGAATCTCCGCTGAGTCAGGAATTCGAACATTCCGCGCGGCGGATGGTCTCTGGGAAGAACATCGGGTAGAGGACGTTGCGACTCCGGAAGGATTTAGTCGAAATCCGGAACTGGTTCAGTCGTTTTATAACGCCCGTCGCCATCAGTTGCAGCAGCCTGAAATCCAACCCAACGCGGCGCATATCGCACTGGCAAAACTCGAAGCCGAGCTGGGCGATCGTTTTTTACTGGTGACGCAGAACATTGATAATCTGCATGAGCGTGCGGGCAGCCAGAACGTTATCCATATGCACGGCGAGTTGCTCAAAGTTCGCTGTTCGCAAAGCGGGCAGATTCTGGAGTGGACGGGCGATGTGACCCCGGAAGATAAATGTCATTGCTGCCAGTTTCCGGCACCGCTGCGACCACACGTAGTGTGGTTTGGTGAAATGCCGCTGGGTATGGATGAAATTTATATGGCGCTGGCAATGGCAGATGTGTTCATTGCGATTGGCACATCGGGACATGTTTATCCGGCAGCGGGTTTTGTGCATGAGGCGCGGCTGCATGGGGCACATACGGTAGAACTCAATCTCGAACCGAGCCAGGTAGGCAGCGAGTTTGAAGAGAAGTATTACGGTCCGGCAAGCCAGGTGGTGCCTGAGTTCGTTGAGAAGTTATTGAAAGGGCTGTAACGGCTATCCGGATAATACTGTTTAAGCCTGTACAAACTGGCGGTCCTCACGCAGGGCCGCCACAATCAAAAACCCTACGATGTAAAAACAACAGATCAGCCCCAGTGCGCTTAGCCATATGGGTAGTCGGGTAATGTAAACCAGGCTGCACGAGATAATCACCAGAATAATTCCGGTATACATGGGGTGCGCAATCCAGGCAAAAATGCCGCGCGTGACCCTTTTTGCACGGGGTAAATAGTAGCCTGTCCATGTATGGCTCTCCCCCAAATCCCATTTTCCTTTGATGACCAGCGCGTTACCTACGATCGCCAAAATCAGACATCCCCACTCCACCGGGCCAATCTGATGACTGAAAAACAGGCTATAACCAAAAACCAGGATCGGTATTAAAAAGGTGAGCCGTAGCAGGTGGGTTGCGATGACAGGTAGCAAAGGACGAGCGTTTACCGGCTGCTTACGCGGGAGAATCACCAGCGTAAATACGATCAGATTAGCCAACTCAAGCAGCAGCCAGAGCGTTGTCATTGGAAGCCTCAGAAGCCGGCCTGGAATACTGTAAGCATAGCCAGAAACTGGGGAGAGGGAATCAGTCGAAAGGCGTAAAAAGTAGGGATTGGCAGGTAGCAACCCGGCGCAGCGACGCCTGCCGGGTTGCACGAGTATTAGCGTCCTGCTTTTAGCTTCTGATAATACTCTTCATAGATAGCGCTGGCGGAACCGACATCGTTTTGCCATTCCCCTTTGTTGATGGTTTCCGCGTCAGGGTAGAGCGTTTTGTCGTTCGCGACCTCAGGACTTAACAGCTTGCGTGCTGCCAGGTTTGGCGTCGGGTAACCGATAGTTTCTGCGACTTCTTTCGCGACGTCCGGGCGCAGCAGGAAGTTAATCAGCTTCAGCGCACCTTCTTTGTTTTTCGCGTTAGCCGGAATAGACAGGCTGTCCATCCAGAAAATGCCACCTTCTTTCGGCCATACCACTTCCAACGGTGTGCCCGCCTGACGCGCAACATACGCGGAGCCGTTCCACACCATTCCCAGATTGACTTCGCCTTCCATATACGGATTGGCCGGGTTGTCAGAGTTAAATGCCGCAACGTTAGGCATCAGCTTCTTCAACTCGTTATAGGCGGCTTCAATCTCTTTGGGATCGGTGGTATTGCCGGAATATCCCAGCTTGCGCAGCGCCATCTGGAACACTTCTCGCGCATCATCCGTTAACAGCAGACTGCCTTTGTACTCCGGCTTCCACAGATCGGCCCAACTGGTGACGGTTTTCGGATCGATAGCATCGCTGTTGACGCCAATGGCCGTCGCACCCCAGATATACGGGATGGAGTAGTCATTGTTCGGGTCAAACGGCTTGTTGAGCATTTCCGGATCGAGGTTGTGGAAGTTGGTCAACGTCGACTTGTCGATCTTCTGGATCATGCCTTCTTTACGCATTTTATCGACGTAATAGGTGGACGGAACCACCAAATCGTATGCGCCGTCTTTATAGGTTTTGAGCTTGGCGTACATGGTTTCATTCGACTCGTAGGTCGAATAGATAACCTTAATGCCGGTTTCTTTGGTGAACTGTTCCAGCAGCCCTGGCGGGACATACTCGGTCCAGTTATAGAAATAGAGCGTGTTGTTGTCATTCGCGTGAGCGGCGCTCATGCCCAGTGCCAGAGCACCCGCCGCGAGCAGGTGGCGTGACCATTTTTTCATCATTTAACGTCCCCTGAATAAAGGGCCTCAGCGGCCCTTGGTTTTATCACGTGCAATAAGCTGGCTGGCAATCACCATAACCAGCGACAGAACCAACAAAATGGTCGCCAGCGCGTTCACCTCAGGTGATACGCCGACTTTAACCATTGAGTAGATTTTTAATGGCAAAATTTCATAACCCGGTCCGGTGACGAAAGATGAAACAACAACATCATCCATCGACAGCGTAAAGCTCAGCAACCAACCCGCAGCCACCGCAGGCATAGCCAGTGGCAGTATTATCTTGCGCAGAATAGTTACTTCGCTGGCACCCAAATCTTTAGCCGCCTCAAGCATGCGGACATCAAAACCTTTCAGGCGAGAGTAAACCGTCACCACCACAAAAGGCAGACAAAAAGTGATATGCGAGAACAGCAGCGACCAGAAGCCCAGTTGAATGCCGATCAGCATAAACAGCACCAGCAGAGATATTGCCATCACAATATCCGGCGACATCATCACCACGAAGAGCATGCCACTGACGAACGGCTTACCGCGAAAACGGTAACGATAAAGCGCGACCGCAGTAAGTGAACCGATCAGCGTGGCGAACGTGGCGGAGAGCACCGCCATGGTCAGCGAGTGCTGCGCCGCCTGCAGCAGGCTGTCGTTGTTCACCAGCAGACCGTACCACTTGGTCGTAAAACCTTGCCAGTTGATGCCAAAGCGCGAGCTGTTAAAGGAGTTCACAATCAAAATAATGATTGGAATGTACAGATACGCGTAGATAGCGGTCAAAAAACCGCCGCGAAGCAGTCGACCGATCATTCGAGTTCTACCCTCTTATTCAGCAGGCGGGAGGCGCGCCAGTAGACCAGCAGCATCAGCCCCATCACGATAGTCAGCGTTATGCTGGTGGCGGCGCCAAACGGCCAGTCGCGAATGTTCAGGAACTGAACTTTAATTACGTTACCAATCAGCAGGTTTTTCGCGCCGCCCATTAAGTCGGAAACGTAAAACAGCCCCATTGCGGGCAGCATGACCAGCAGGCATCCGGCGATAATCCCCGGCATCGTCAACGGAATAATGATGCGGGTGAAGGTCTGAAGCTTACTGGCGCCTAAATCGCGTGCGGCTTCCAGCAGCGGTTTATCGAGCTTTTCAATGCTGGAATAGAGCGGCATCACCATAAACGGCAGCAGGATGTATACCAGCCCGATAATCACCGCGCTGGGGGTAAACATAATGCGAATGGGTGTATCGATAACGCCGAGCCATAACAGAAACTCGTTGAGATAGCCTTTGGTACTGAGGAAAATTTTGAGTCCGTAGATGCGAATCAGAGAATTGGTCCAGAACGGAACAATCAGCAGGAACAGCAGCAGCGGGCGTACTTTTTCCGGCAGTTTCACCAAAAACCAGGCAAACGGGTAGCCGAGTACCAGACAGGCGAGCGTGGCAATCAGCGCCATATTGAGGGAGTGAACCAGCACCTCAAAATAGAGCGGATCGAGCAGACGCGTATAGTTCTCCAGCGTAAAGACCATTTTGACGAAATTGGCGTCGTCACGGGTCAAAAAGCTGGTGCCGATGATCATCAGGTTGGGCAGAAAGACAAATAACACAAGCCAACCGACAATGGTGAAGATCACCACACTCTGGAATTTACTTGTGCTCTTCATCAGCCAGTACGACCTCCCAGCTTTCTACCCAGTTAATTGCCATTTTCTGGTCGAGCGAGTGGTCAAAGTCAGGATCATCTTCGTTGAAGAATTCGCTGACCATCACCATTTTGCCATTTTCCAGTTCCACAACCGATTCCAGCGTCATGCCTTTGTAGTTGCGTTCACGCACGTAGCCGATCAGGCCTTCAATATGATTATCATCATTGATTTCATCAACGCGCAAATCTTCAGGGCGTAACAGGACGTGCAGCTTTTGTCCGGGAACTACCGCGAAGTTGACATAAATATTGCACTCGCGGCCTTCAACGTTAGCACGAACACGCTGTTCATCCAGACGTTCAATCACCGTGGCGTTAAACATATTGATCTCGCCGATAAACCCGGCGACAAACAGATTCTTTGGCTCTTCGTAGATTTCGCGCGGCGTACCGTCCTGCTCAATCTTACCATCGCGCATCACCACGATGCGGTCGGACATGGTTAGCGCTTCTTCCTGATCGTGTGTGACAAAGACAAAAGTGATACCAAGCTTACGCTGCAGTGCTTTCAGTTCATTCTGCATCTGCTTACGCAGTTTGTAGTCCAGCGCAGAGAGGGATTCATCTAACAAGAGTAAGCGGGGTTTGTTGACCACTGCTCGGGCAATCGCTACGCGCTGCTGCTGTCCGCCGGAAAGTTGATGCGGTTTTCTCTGGGCGAACTCTTCCAGTTGCACCATGCGCAGGGCTTCGGTAACGCGGGGAGAAATGTCGGCTGCGGGCGTTTTTTGCATGCGCAAACCAAAGGCCACATTTTCAAATACGGTCATGTGGGGGAATAACGCATAGCTTTGGAAGACGGTATTCACGTAGCGGTTTTCCGCTGGAACGTGAGTAATGTCCTCGTTGTCCAACATAATATGACCGGAATCAACCGTTTCCAGACCGGCAATCAGGCGAAGAACGGTTGTTTTACCGCAGCCAGAGGGGCCAAGCAGCGTAAGAAACTCGCCATTATTGATGGTCAAATCCAGGCTGGAAATCACCTCTTTGCCATCGAAACTTTTGCGAATTCCCGCTAATTGCACCAGTGGAGAAAGCGAACGCGGTTGTTTATTCAATTTTTTACTCTGTCCCATGTAAACGCAACGGATGGCTGACCGATGCGGGGTTTGTGGTTAACCACCTTGATGACTCTTAATGAGGGCCGTTATTCTACGGCAAACCATTGTAATCGCCAATCCTTGTTGCGAATTACTGACTTAGCCCTATAGTCAGAGGGGATGTCAGGGCGAAATATTCTCACTTGCGGGGATAAAAGTGACCTGACGCAATATTTGTCTTTTGTTGCTTATTGATAATGTTGTCACAAAAAGTGAGGGTGACTGCATGGATAAACTACTTGAGCGTTTTTTACACTACGTGTCGCTGGACACCCAATCAAAATCGGGCGTGCGGCAGGTACCCAGCACCGAAGGACAGTGGAAATTATTACAACTGCTCAAACAACAGCTCGAAGAGATGGGGCTGGTTAATATTTCACTGAGCGAAAAAGGCACGCTGATGGCAACGTTACCCGCGAACGTTGCTGGCAATATTCCTGCGATCGGCTTTATTTCCCATGTGGATACCTCACCGGATTTCAGCGGTAAAAATGTCAATCCGCAAATCGTTGAAAACTATCGCGGTGGCGATATTGCGTTAGGCATTGGTGATGAAGTTTTATCGCCGGTGATGTTCCCGGTGCTGCATCAACTTCTGGGTCAGACGCTGATCACCACAGACGGTAAAACGTTGCTGGGCGCGGATGATAAAGCAGGCGTGGCGGAAATCATGACCGCACTGGCAGTGCTTATCCAAAAAAATATTCCGCACGGTGATATCCGCGTGGCCTTTACGCCGGACGAAGAAGTGGGTAAAGGGGCGAAGCATTTTGATGTTGCGGCATTCGATGCGCAGTGGGCCTATACCGTTGACGGTGGTGGCGTAGGTGAGTTGGAGTTTGAGAACTTCAACGCCGCGTCGGTTAATATCAAAATTGTTGGCAACAATGTGCATCCCGGTACCGCAAAAGGGGTGATGGTGAATGCGCTGTCGCTGGCGGCGCGTATTCACGCTGAGGTCCCGGCAGATGAAAGCCCGGAAAAGACGGAAGGCTACGAAGGCTTTTATCATCTGGCGAGCATGAAAGGGACGGTTGATCGGGCGGATATGCACTACATTATTCGTGATTTTGACCGTAAGCAGTTTGAAGCGCGTAAACGTAAGATCATGGATATCGCCCAGCAGGCGATGCGCGATTGTGATATTGAGCCTGTGCTGAAACCGATCCGTGGCGGCACTGACGGCGCACAGCTGTCATTTATGGGATTACCGTGTCCGAATCTGTTCACCGGCGGCTACAACTATCATGGCAAGCATGAGTTTGTAACCCTGGAAGGAATGGAAAAAGCGGTGCAGGTGATTGTGCGTATTGCTGAATTGGCCGCGAAACAAAAATAAAGCATGTGTAGTTGCCGGATGGCGCTTTGCTTATCCGGCCTACAATATTTCACTCCAGTAGGCCTGATAAGACGCATTGCGTCGCATCAGGCACAGTCCGCATTACCCTTCGAAGAACCAGTACCCGCTGTTGACCAGCGCGGCAAGCATGGCAAGGAAAGAAGGATCTTCCAGCGCATCCTCAAAGTTCTCAGCCGTCAGCACAATATGACTGGCCAGCGCTTCCAGCGCAGGACGATGCGGCGAATCAATTTTCTCACCGTTAGCGTAGACGTCATCGCCAATGCGCAATACGCGCAACCCGCCCAGACGCACTAACACATCACCTTGTTTCAGGGCATCATAAATTTCGTCTGGCTGATACGGTGGCTCCGGCGGGGCAATATCCAGCTCATGACGAGACTGAGAGATAAATTCGCCAAACCACTGCTGGAAATGTTCTGGCTGATTAATCAGGCCCAGCATCATTTCGCGCAGCTTATCCATCTCCTGCGGCAGAATATCTGCCGGATGATCGCGCGGTGGCAGGTCCGGATCGCTGTAATAGGTGCTGCCCAGTTCGCGTTGTAAAACGTAATCGGCGAACCCGCTGATCAGCTCGCGAGTGTTTGGCGCGCGGAAACCAACCGAATAGTTCATCGCGTTTTCTAACGCATAGCCTTCGTGCGGGAATCCCGGTGGAATGTACAGGATATCGCCGGGTTCCAGCTCTTCATCAATGATGGCTTCGAACGGGTCGACCTGAAGAAGATCCGGGTGAGGGCAGTGCTGCTTCAACTGCAGCTTTTCGCCTACGCGCCAGCGACGACGACCGGTTCCCTGAATGATAAATACATCGTACTGATCCAGGTGCGGGCCAACGCCGCCGCCGGGTACAGAGAAAGAAATCATCAGATCGTCGATACGCCAGTCCGGTAATTCACGGAACGGGCGCATCAGCGCGGCGGTAGGTTCGTGCCAGTGGTTGACCGCCTGCACCAGCAGAGACCAGTTGTTCTCGCCAAGATGGTCGTAGCTTTCGAATGGACCGTGGCTAACCTGCCATTTACCATCCTGATGGCTGACGAGTCGGCTGTCGACTTCGCTTTCCATTGCCAGTCCAGCCAGTTCGTCAGGAGAAAGAGGATCAATAAAGTTATTAAACCCGCGTTTTAAGACCACCGGGCGTTTCTGCCAGTGGCGTTCAAGAAAATCGGGCCAATTAAGTGTGAGTTGGTATTCCATAGTGAGCATCCCGCAGGCTGGTATCTGCAACCGATTATAACGGATACTTAACCTCAAGCGTGAAGTCAGTACATATTTATTACATGCGACGATTACTCGTCTTTCTGGCCCGGCTGCTGGCGACCAAAAATAACTTCCATGCGCGCACCACCCAGCAGGCTATCACCAGCAATAATCTGCCCGTCATACTGTTCGGTGATTTCTCTCGCCACCGCCAGACCGACGCCTTGTCCGGGACGTAGTGTATCTACGCGCTGTCCGCGGTCAAACACCACTTCCCGTTTGCTTTGCGGAATACCAGGACCATCGTCTTCGACCAGAATATGCAGCTGATCCTCAGACAGTTGCGCCGAAATCTCGACAAACTCCAGACAATATTTACAGGCGTTATCCAAGACGTTGCCCAATACCTCGACAAAATCATTCTGTTCGCCCACAAAGCTGATCTCAGGTGAGATATCGAGATTAATGTTGACCCCTTTGCGCTGATATACCTTATTCAGCGCCGAGGTGAGCTTATCCAGCAACGGCGCGACCGGGTGCAGCTCGCGGCTGAGTAGGGCACTGCTGCCACGCATACTGGCGCGATGCAGGTAATAGCCTATCTGTTGGGAAATACGGCTGATTTGTTCCAGCATGATAGGCTCTGCGTCGCTGACGTTCATCTTTTCATTACGCATTGAGCGCAACGTACTTTGCAGTACCGCCAGTGGCGTTTTCAGGCTATGAGTGAGATCGGTTAACGTGGTGCGGTATTTATCGTAGCGCTCACGTTCACTTTTTAAAAGTCGATTGAGATTACGAACCAGGCTGGTCAATTCGCGTGTGGTAGCGGGGTTTAGCATCTCACGATGATGTTCCTCAAGCTCACGGACTTCGCGGGCCAGCGATTCAATCGGCCGCAGGCTCCACCAGGCGGCTACCCATAACAACGGAATGACCAGCAACAGATTGGCGACCAGCACATAAATAAACCAGCTCCAGACCATATACGAGCGCTTTAGCTCTATAGGAATAGTATCGACAACCACAATGGTCAGTTGCGGCATTCTGGCTGTGGCGGGGTAGACGTTCACCGCCACGGAGTGGGTCATTTCGGCGTCGTCATCATCTTCTCTGACTTCTTTTAACTGCTGCTGAGCGGAGTGATCTTCGCCCAGTAAAGTGCTGGTGGCGTCTACATTGGCTTCAATTTCATGAAAACCGTTCGTTTTTAGCCAGTCCGGTTGGATACTTTTCGTCAGCCAGGGAACATTGCGCTGCGCCCACAACAACTCACCGCTTTCGTTATAGATCAGCGACATTGTTGGGCTTTGCATATCGAGATTTTCAGGCAACTCGACGTTTATCTTGCCGTTTTCCCACTTTGCCAGGGTATAAAACAGATTACTTTCACCCCGCAGCAGGCGAAACGTTGTCTTATCAAAGCTGACGCTGTAGCCCACCAGAGCAACCATGCCGTAGGCCAGCGAGAGCACCAACACCACGCCCGCAGTTGCCAGTAAAAAGCGCAACCGTAGCGATAGCGGGAAAAAATGACGCAATAGTTTATTCATTAGCGCAGTTCAAAAAGATATCCCTGACCACGCACGGTGGTGATGACGTCGTCCGGATATTGCGCCTGAATTTTCTTACGCAGACGTCCCATTAGAACATCAATGGTGTGACTTTCGCGCAGCTCGGCATCCGGGTAAAGCTGCAGCATGAGCGAATCTTTACTGACCACTTTGCCATTATTACGGATGAGCGTTTCCATAATGGTGTATTCAAACGCAGTGAGCTTGATAACTTCATCATTGACGGATAACTCGCGTCGAGAGAGGTCCACCTGAAAAGGCGGAAGGGAGATAATTTGCGATGCCAGACCGCTGTTGCGGCGCATCAGTGCCTGCATGCGCGCAGCCACTTCTTCGATGTGAAACGGTTTGGTGACGTAATCGTCAGCACCGGCGCTGAGGACTTCCACTTTATCCTGCCAGCCTTCGCGTGCGGTTAATACCAGAATCGGCAGCGAAACCTCATTACTGCGCCAGCGGCGGATCAGCGACAAACCATCTTCATCGGGGAGTCCTAAATCAACGATCGCGATATCCGGCAGATGTTCATTCAGATAATAGTCCGCTTCCTTCGCATCTTCTGCATCATCCACCTGATGCCCTAAATCCTGCAACTGAACCTTGAGGTGGTGGCGTAATAAAGCATTATCCTCGACAACCAGTACGCGCATCATCGTTTCTCCCTAAAATAATGGTATGAATAGTTTAACGCTGATTATGTGGATTGAAAGCAGCGCTATGAAATTAAATAACTTTTCTCATGCTCCCCTGCCCGTGGGGGCGCCCTGGGGGCAGTGCCGTTGGCATCTGATTGTTCAGCATGTTGACCTGATCCTGGTTCATGTCGCCAATCCACTTGGAGTAAACCTCGTACACCATGCGCGCATCTTCATGTCCCATCTGACTCGCTATGAATGACGGGTTCGCTCCGGCCATCAACGTCCAGCATGCGTAGGTATGCCGTGACTGATAAGGATTCCTTTCGCGGATATTGGCAAGTTTAGTGCCTCGCTTCCAGCCATAGGCAATCGAGTTCTTGGAGAAGTAACTGCCTTTTTTTGACGAATATGCTGTTGGTGAAAAAACGAAGCGAAGAGATTGCTGCTCAGTTTTTCCGATCTCCCGATGGTGAAATCGAATTTCTTGCTTCGGATTAGCGCCGGTGACTTCGTATTGTTCCTTCAGTGCATCCAGAGCAGGTTTAAGCAACGTTATCGTCCTTATTCCGGCATCTGTCTTAGGGGGTACAAATACTCGCTTATTCGTCAAACTTCTGGATACGTGGATTTCACCTTTTACCAAATCAATGTCTTCCCATGCCAGGGCGCATATCTCGCCCGGTCTCATCCCCGTATGAACGGCAACAATGATGATTAATGCCTGGCTACGGGGAAGGGCGGCTATCAGAGCCTGGTACTCATGAAGTAAAAGTGGGTCGGGATCATTTTTAGATAACTTGAGTCGCGACACTCCTTCATAAGGAGCATGCAATATAAACTGGCTTCGGTTTGCGAGCTTAAGCATTTCTGATAAAACTGCCATCTGTTTATTGACTGTTGAGGGCGCGCGGCCCTGCCTGGCCAGATTCGGCATTGCCGGGTTAATAATTGTCCCGGTCAATAACTCCTTTCGGTAATGCAAAATATCGGCATGCTCAATATCTACCAGACGGGTATTTTCTCCGATTACACGCAGTAACGTATTTACGACCGAAGTAAGCGATAGCAGGGTTGCACCAGATACCTCTAAGGCTTTGGTGTCTGTAAAAAAATCACTCAGTTCTTTAAAGGTGGTGATTTTTTTGGTTGTGATGAACTTCTTAAGCGCTTTAGATTCCGGGAAACGTTCCGCATAGTCGAACTTACCGAGCTGTATTTCACTTGTTATGAGCGCGCGAAGATTTCCAGCTTTTTTGATGTTGCTTCTATTCACCGTCCAGCCCCGAAGGACTTCGCGGCAACGTTTGCCGCGATAGGTAAATGTGATCCGTATTTTTCCATTATGCAGCTCAACGCCGGTTGGAAAGTCCATCATGCTTCCTGTACTAATTGGTTAATCTTTGGATAGTTGTACCAAAGCAGACCTTTAGAATTGTCAGTTTCCCCGAGAGCTGTCAGATGTTTGAAATGCACGCCTTCGATCCACAAATTCAACCGATAACTTTTAATTTGTCTTTCCGACAAGCCGGTCTTTTCTGTTAGTCGCGCTTCAACCATCCACTCTTCGCTGAAAATGAGTTGCGACATACATAACTCCGATGCCGCCAGCCACAACAGTACATGCTGCAACTGGCGAATATTGATAATCAAAAATCAGTAGTTGGTTTTGCCTTTCGTTTTTGGCACTGTTTTTTCTTGGGTTTCATGCTCGGCTGTATAGCGCACTGACGAACTGGTAGCCGCGTGAAAACATGTTCACTTATGCGCCTGCGTTCTCCCATTCGCCATAAATGCCAGGACGTCCAGTCACATCCATCATCACAGATGTGCAGAGAACGGATCAGGGCTTTATCGCCGGTTAAATTCTCTGTCACTGTTCCGCCTCCGCACTTATAACCCCTGCGGCCAACGCTGCGGCCATGTGCGGCAATTCGTCAAAATCGCCGCGGTATGCCGGGTTTGCACACATCCCTTGCAGCGCTGCGAGCGTCAGTTGCTGGCGATAGGTGAGGGTGGTAAACGGTTCGCCATTTGTGAAATTGCTACCCGGTGCGGAAACAGTCAGTTCTGGTTCTTTCTTCGGTTTGGCGGTGACAGCTGGTGGATCCATCACTATGGGTTTTGGTGGCTCTGGTCGGCGATATTCTACTATCGCATCGAGGGCGATCTTCTGACGCGAGGCAGCATCATCAGACCAGCTATCAAGAATTGTCGTTGCGACATCGTGAACTTCTTCGTCGCTGAAATTGGGCGACAGACAAAATTCAGTGGTGGCAATATCGATGATCAGCAGAGGAAGAATGTCAGCGATAATATGACCGGTACATGCCACAACGCCTTCCGCTTCTTCCTTGCCCATAATGTCAGTACGTCCCGAAAGCAGGTCGTTCAGCGCGTGGGCTATCTCAATTTCATGATCATCCAGAAGTGGGCGATCGTCTTCCTGTTCGGTAACTTCCGTTTTTTCACTCTCATTTGAGGCGCTATTGGCAAATGCTGCATCCAGCTCCCTGTCGAGTTCTGCAGCGTGAGCCGGGCAGACTGCTGGTGGTAAATTTTCGTCCTGTAACGTCTGTTCGGTTTTACTATCAGATTTTGCTCCATCATTTTTTTGTGGCAGCGGGGCAGACGTACGGCCGCAGGCAATATCAATGACCAGTTGTGGTGGATTAACGCAGTCAAAACCCGCAATGCAGCTATCGATGTATTGGCGAAGTTCGCCAGGGTAAATATGAAGTTTTTCATCAGCGGTTTTGATGATGGCCACGATGGCCGCCGGGTGATAATCATGAATACCCGGTGTACGTGAAAATGGCGCACACCAGTCATCAATCTCTACATCTTTACTGCACAGCATGGTATTGATCCGCATTTCAATGCCAACAGGAGGGGTGCACACGTCGAAATCCATGGATCGGGATAATTTTCCCATGGCTGTGCGATAGCGCAGTCTGGTAGCAAGTTCGTTCATGGTCGGCTTGTCACTGCTCGTGGTGCCAGTCTGAACACACTTTACTGGCTCGCGTTTATCGGGCGGGGTATCAGCCCATTGGGTAAACAGGTTTTTATAGTCTGGCCATTTAGCATTGTCGCGCGCCTTCTGACGCACCCAGGCCAGGCATTCGGTCTGTTTTTCAGGAAGCATGGCAAGAATGCGGGGTTCTTTGGCAAGACCCTCTGCCTGTTCGCGTAAAGGGCTAAATTCATCATCATTCAGCATGTCGATTAACTGGCCATACTGAGAAGGTGTGATTTCCTCAATGGCACCAAACACCGCAAGGCAGTATGCGCGGGCCAGCACATCCAGCTCTTTCACCGGTTTCATTTTTTCTTCTGTCGCGTCAGCATTAAGTTGTTCATTTCCGCCAGCAAGCTCTGGCTCAACTATGATGCGCTCTGGTTCGCCTTTCTCAGCATTCCAGACAATTTCACCAGTGAAAAGGTCGGTATAGAACTGCCCTTCAACAGTGCAGAACATTCCTTCCTCTACTTCCCATACCTTGGGAGCAAAATAATCATCAGCATAATCTGGCGCGAACTGTATAAAATCCGCATGCAGTAATGTTTTTGCTATTGTTTTATTCTTGGCTTGTTTAAAAGCAACATAAACCGGAAGCGTACTATCTTTTTCAAGTGCGCTTTTTTTCGGTTCGAATCTCCCGCCAAAGTTTTTTAATCCAATTGTCATAATAACCTCAATAATATTTATGTGAATGGCGTGCATTGCTTCTGCTTAAATTACAGCGCCGTGGTTCATGAATTTGTTTGTAGGAGATAGCATGCTCAAGGCTACAGAAATAAGCCGTGACTACTCTCTTATTCATTCTTTTTGTTGATTTATACATGGAGTCAACAGAACTCCATTTTTTGCAATACGGACAGCACTCAAGTGTCACTTACCCTCCTTGCATGGCTGACTATGACAGGGCCATCATTGATGGATGTAGTAAGACCTGCCATTTAAGGCATAAATAAAAACTCTCTTAATTGCTTGAGGTTATCGAAGGGGGTAAATAAAAGGTCAGCGTAGAAACTCGCTAATATTAACCCTCTGATCGTTAACTATTTTGGTCATTACTTTAATGAAGCACATATCCAGTACCGCTTCATCTTTGTATTTCTGAACTCCAGTTATATCAGCCACAGCCTTTTTATATTCAGCTTCAGCTGTACGTTGGGCAATATCTTCGCTGGTAAATTTAACCATTGGCACGCACCATCCTGAGTAAAGATTCTGTGTGATCGAGAGCTTCCTTCTGTTGTTCGTACAGTGCCTCGAGTTCAGCTGTAAGGCGGTCGCGAAAAGCAGGAACGCTTAACTGGTAAATAAAATTATTAACTGAGCTTTCCACATCAGGATCCCCGTCCGGTATAACTGGCTGTGAATTTTTCATAAACCCTCCGGTAAAAAAGGTGCCCATCGTGGAAGATGGGCAAAGACCACGCGGCACATACAGCAATTAATCACATCTGCAAGCGCACTCCGCCTGTTTCACACCTGTCACCCATAACTGGTAAGTGAAGGAGTGCGCTTGCATGTTGTTCCCTGAAAAAGCTGGCGGTGACCGGATACAAACGGGAAAACACCGGGCCGCCAGAACAGGGTTCTACTTCTTATTGCTTTGGCCTGCTTTTAACCACATCAGGCGCGGTGGATCCTGCTATTCCCCAACAACAAGGATTCAGTTAATCTGGATATCCCCAACAATAAGCAGAGTATTCAAAGTGATTGCGGAACTATCGGCGGCTATGTCCGCTATAAAGGAGACTGCAGGTCTCGCTAAAGTTATCAATGACGCGAAAACGGATGCTGAAGTAAAAGCTGCAACTATTGAACTGCAGAGCAAATTAATTACGCTTCAGGCGGAGTGCTTCGCTCTTGGCGATGTGATCCGCCTTCGTGATGAAGATGCAGTACTTCTCAAAGCAAAAATTGCAGAGTTTGAAGATTTTAAAAGCCAAACTGAAGGTTATGCCCTTAAAAAGCTTGATTCTGGTTCGCTTGTTTACTCCAAGCAGCAGCTCGTGGGTGAAGCGGAAATAACAGTGCATCTTTGCCCACATTGTTTTATTAAAAAGCAAGTATCTATGCTTCAGCCTCAGGTTGTGGGGTTGTATGATGTCTTTCAAAAAAGTCATTGTCCCTCCTGTAAAAACGTTTTTGATACAGATAGATCGCCACCAATTAATTGGTGATGTTAGGGATATCCAGATTGTTAAAGAGCTAAGCGTCCAGTAGGGCGCTTTTTTTGTTTCTGGCCCTGTATCGCCAGGGTAAGCGGAACATTTTGATTCTGAGTAATCACTGCGTGTGGTTACTTGATGGGATTTAGATTAGATATGTCTAACGGAATAGGCAAGATATTTTGTTAGGTAAAACTAACAAAATGAGCGAATTTAAATTAACTTACTGATAAATAGTAAATTATTTTTTGGTTTGGCGTTGTCTGGCTTGGAGAAGCTCTTCGAACAATTTATTAAAGTTCTGCACTCTCGCTCGCATTTCCTGAAGCTGGGCTTCTTGCTCTGATTCAGGCAAAGAATCAAAGAGATCTATCAACTCTCGATGCTTGTCAGTCAACTGAGTGGTGGATGGTAATTCATTGGCAGGGACAGGATTTTGCTGTTCATCTCCAAACAACAGCCAAGTCGGTGTACATGATAGGGCTTTTGCGAGCGAAAACAGACGAGTGCCGACAGGTTGCGTTTCATCACGCTCCCATTGCGAAATGGTCACGTGCGCAACACCAGCAAGTTTGGCTGCCTCACGCTGAGTCAGCTTGAGCTCTTTACGTCTGGCAAGAGCTCTTTGTCCAAGGCTGTTTAAATTTTTCATAGTTAGACAATTCTAAATTTTATTGACTTAGATATCCCGCGCAAGCTAGTGTTAGATATACCTAACAAAATGGAGGTCACATGCTCACATGTGAAGCACTTGCTTTTTTTGACACCAAAACAAAACTCGCGAAAGCCGCCGGTGTTGAACTTCAGTCTCTTTACAAATGGGGAACTCTTGTTCCCGAAGGTCGGGCCCGCCGCCTGGAGGAAGCCTCGGGTGGCGTACTCATCTACGACAAAGACGTTTATGACCGTTACCGCCAGGCCAAACGCCTTGGAAAACAGAATACCTGCACAACCAAGAAGGAATCTGATTGATGAAAATCAACGAGATTAAATTGCTGGCTATCGAGCTGGAAGAGTGGGCGATGAAGGATGGCAGGAAAGGGGGCTGGAAAAAGATAGTCCCGCTGATTACAGCGCATCACTACGGTGATTTGCTGGACAGCCTAGCGGATATCGTTGACCCGTCAGAGTATGCGCGATGCCTGCATAACAACACGCAGATCATCCAACGGGCATTTCGAAATGACACGCCGAATTATCGTGGTCAGGCAGCTGCGCTGGCGCCAGCAATCAGAGCTGCGATGGATGCAGAACTGGCTGGTCAGCATGACTTACATAACCTGGTGGCCATTGCGAACCGCGAGTGCATCGAGGCGACCAGCGCGGTGCTGACTGGTAAGCCAATGCAGATAATCCGCAAAGAAACGGCAGAGGCAATTCAGGCGCTGGCAGATCTCATTCCCGGCGTCAGCATCCAGTTTAACCAAATTGGTCCCCGCGCGGTGTAACAGGAGGCTCCCATGCTTGCCCAGGAATTAGTAGACCGCATGAAAAATGCGATGAAGCACAAAGTACTGGCGGAAACAGTCGATCGCAGAGCTGAACTGATTCCGGGGATGAAATACCGCAACGAACGCGGACGCATGGTGACGGTAATGAGAGTTTCTCATCTTCGGGTTATGTACCGATATGAAGGTTATCAGGACATCTGCGAGACAGGCCGGAGAGAGTTTGAACTCAAGTTCAGGAAGGTGCAGTCATGACAGAGCGCACAGCAGGTACGGAGTTTTGTGTGAGTAGAATTTTTGAGATTGTCCAGTCGATGTCCGGTCAGGGGAACAGCATCACGATCCCTTGTCCCTACCTGGATTTTTTCGCGGGTGACCGCCAGCAGCATTTACTCGCGGCGATCCTGAATCAACTGGTGTTCTGGTCAGGTAAATCCCACCTCGAAAATGGCTGGTTTTACAAAGAGCATGCGGTAATTGCTGCGGAAGTTCGAGCCTCCAGCGAGGACGTGATTCGCAAGGCAATGAGCAAAATAATCAGCCAGTATTTGCCCGGTGTTATTGAAGAGAAGAAACGCAAGGTAAACGGTACGCCGAAGATGCATTATCGCATCAACGAAGAGGCATTAATTGCCCTTATATTCCCGCCAGCTCTGGAATCGGCTTTTAAGCCGAATGGAAACGGCTCTCAAGCCGAACCCAAACGGCTCTTAAGCCGAATGGAAACGGCTCATAAGCCGAATCCTGGAAACGGCTCTCAAGCCGAATCTATTCTCTATACAGATCTTAAAACAGATAAATACATACAGATCTCTTCTTGTCCGGGAACTGCGTCCCCGGAAGCCGATTTATCCACAGGCGAAGAAAAAAAATCATCCTCTGAACTGCAAAGGGGCAAATGGGGCACACCAGAAGATCACCAGTGCGCTGAGTGGATTTTTTCCCGCATCAAAAAACTCTACGAGAAGGCCGCCGAGACAGACGGCGAACTGTCACGCCCAAAAGACCCTAACTGGAATGTCTGGGCAAACGAAATACGCCTGATGCGCTGCATAGACGGGCGCACACATCGCCAGATTTGCGATTTATTCAAACGCGTACAACGCGATCCGTTCTGGTGTCGCAACATCCTGAGCCCTTCAAAGCTACGGGAAAAGTGGGATGAATTAATTATCCGCCTTGGTGGTAGCACACAACAACGGGATGTTAACGCCATTTCAGCCCCGGATAACACCATCCCTGAAGGTTTCAGGGGCTAAAAAATTAACTTGGAGAATTTTATGGAAACCATTTTAGACGTACTGAAAGCGATGGAAAAAGCGACTGCCCGTGAAATTGCGGCGCGCATGAAAATTGAGCCTGCGGCGGTGATCGGGATGCTGCGTGAGCATGAAGAACGTAACGAAGTTGCACAGACTAACGGGTATTGGAAAGTTGCTACTGGGAAAGTTAAATCACAGCCAAAAGCGATCAGTTCAGTCAGCAAAGCGCCAGCAACTGTATCAGTCAGCGACGTCATCGCATTACTGGCGGAACATGGGCCACAGACATCTCTGGAGCTGGCAACACTGGCAGGTATTGAGTCAAAACGTGTGGCGCCAATGCTGACTCACCACATGACAAAAGGGCGGATCATCCGCGAAAAAGTTGGCAGCAAGTTTGTTTATTCGGTGTCGGCCACTGCGTCAGTGAAAAACAAAAGCTCTGCACCACGGGAACCGGAGACATCAACTCCACCAGTACCGGAAAAATCTGTCACTGAAATTGTCGAGGAAATTCCCGCTTTCGTCAGCCGTCCTGATGATCTGCTGATCCCAACGGTACGCGGTATCTCAAGTGAAATTCGCCGCACGAAAGCGAAGCTGGCCAACCTGGAAAAACTTCGTGAAGCCGTTCGCAGCATTCGCAAACATGGCGCGCTGATGCAGGAGCTGGCGCAATGAAACAGTCTGAATTACCACGCTGCCCGACCTGTGGAAACGCGCCGGAATACGCATTTAAAAAAGACCAGTTCGGCTGGCACCGCGGCGGACTGAAATGCCCTTACAACTGCCACCGCGTACAGCAGGATTGTCCAGCTGGTAGCCGGGAGCATGCCGAAGAACGTCTGGCGCCGCAATGGATTGAACTTGTCGAAAAAATTAACCAGGGGAAAAAATCATGAAACCAACCTACGAAGAACTGGCTTCACGGCTCGCTAACGCCGAGAGCAAGTGCAGGGAGATACAGCGCGATAAAGATTCCCTTGAAGCAGTTGCGATTGCTATGCGTGACGACATGCGGGATGCGCGTGAAAAGCTGGAAGCCGCAGAGAAGCGCATAGCAGAACTGAAAACCCAAAAAGCGGACCTGATGGAGCATGTGCTTAATGGATACGAGGCTACGACACTGACGATGACGCTACGTAAAAATGGTGTCTACTTACCTGATTATTTACGCTTCTGTGGCATTTATGGTGTGGCCCATGACGCGATAATTGACAAACTGGACCATCAGTCCTTCGTGCTGGCGCGTGTGAACAATAAGGACCTTAAACAAGATATCGAGGCAGCCCAATGACAGCACTCAACAAACAGGCGCTGCGCATGCGCAACTATCTCGATACGGCGCTTGAATCCGGGGTTAAGCTTTTGCACCTTTCGACTGATGAGCTTGAAGGCCTGCTGGGTGAACTGGAGAAAGAGAAAGGCTACGTCAGCGCATACGAAGGTGAAAAGTGGCATTACCACCAGTTAGCAGAATCTGAGGGCGAGCGTGCAAACCGCGCAGAGGTCAAGCTGGCAGCAGCAGAGAAGCGTATAGCAGAACTGGAGGCAAAGTTAGCTAATCCCGTTTTGCTGCCAAAAACAAACGGCTACTGGAATGAGCAAGAAAAAGCATATGAAGAGGCTATGACGCTCGCCAAGCGGCAGATTCGCCTGGCAGGATTCCGGTGTGAGGGGGATGAATGATGGCTAAATCAATGATGGGTTATATGGTCAGGGCGTGGAATAACGAACTCAAAGGCCGTGAGTGGAATATGGGAAACAAGAAGCGCCGGAAGGCATTTGCGCGTGAACTGGCGGCAGCGAGTCTTGAGATGGATAACGATGTGGCTGATGCGGTAGAGGCTGAGTTCCGCGTGCAGGAAGAAGTTTCTGATTGGGGGCGATAATACATGACAACTAACAACCACCCGGCGCACGGTCCTGTATCACTAGAGCGCCTGCACCAGATGCGCGAAATACTCAGCAAAGCGGCAGCTCAAAGTGATGGTGGCAATCTTGGCTACGCAATGGCTGATGCAGTGAAAGTGTTTAGTGGGGTTCTGGAGTCGATGGCCCGTGAGCAAGTACGCCGTGAACATGCAACATGGTCACAGGCTACTTTCGGCGATGTCGGTCCAGTTGGCCCTCTGAAGCACCTTTCCAAAGAAGCGCTCGAGGCTGCTGCAGACCCATCTGATCCGTTTGAGTGGGCTGACATGCAGTTTTTGTTGTGGGATGCCCAAAGGCGCATGGGGATTTCTGACGAGTTCATTACGAGGGCCATGATTGAGAAGTTGGCGATTAACAAATCCAGACAGTGGCCTGAACCTAAAGACGGTGAGCCACGACTACACATCAAAGTGCAGCTAGTTTCGGTAGAATACGAAGATTAGAATTGAAGTAGCGATATCGAGAAAAAAATTAACCAAAATGGTTTACAAAATTATGTTGTGTGGTAAATTCATCATCATAACATTTGGTATTTAACAGGTTAGGGTATTACCAAACCTGTACACATAAGCAAACTGAGGATTGGACTATGGCACTCACTGAATTCGGTAAGGCCGTCAGAAAAGCGAGGATAGATACTGGGTACACCTTACTCACTATGGCTAAGGCTTTGGGAACAACCTCTGCATTTTTAAGTGGTTTAGAGACTGGCTCAAAAAAAATTCCTGCTAAGTGGGTATCGGCAATCAATGAGCTTTTCGCTGAGCAAGGTTATTATATTGAGGACTTAGATGTATTGGCTAACATTTCAAACGAGTCTGTACCAATTGAAGGCCTCTCAAAGCAACAACAAATGCTAGTGGCAGGATTTGCCAAATCGGAGTTTACTCATGAAGAATTAAAAAAATTCGCTGAGTTGCTCGCAGAAATTAATAAGAAATAATTATGTAGGTAATCTTTATGCATCAAATGCGTGGTACACGTGTTCGTCCTTTAGGCGAACTTGATATTAAATTAAGAGCAGTAAATGCCTGTTTTGCATTAGGTTTTACAAGCAAATATAAATATAAACGTAGACCACGCAGATTTGATATTGCGCTGGAACAGCTTTCTGAATGGAATATTGTTCTCGATCCAATGGATGATGATGAATGGTTCCAGGAGACGCTGGGATTGACTATCGGACACTGTGAGCCAGAAAATTTAACCATCAGGGTACCAAACCACATTTATGAAATGGCATGTGCAGGAGAACAGTCGGCTTTGTTCGTTATTTTTCACGAGTTAGGTCATTTGCTTCTTCAGCATAAGCCTGTTTTACACTTTGCTAATAAACAACCAGAGATAAATGAAGACTCTGAATGGCAGGCGGATTTGTTTGCAGAAACAATGCTGGATAAGCTTGGTTATCAAACAAGACAACTTTGCTTTGAGTTTTATTGAAAAAGCCCTGCGCTAACAGGGCTTCCGGGGGCGGAGTGTGCGCTAACACATTCCACAGAGTATGGAGGCAATCCAGCCACGACACTCTTCTTAGACAGCTGAAGTTTAGTGGTTCTCCTAACAAAGCGCAACCTGTGTGGATTTACAGGTATGCAGGGAAACTCAGGCTATGGCAATGGGAACCTGTAGTAAATGCGGGAAGACGTGCGAAATTATTTTTCGCTACTCCGTTTGTGTCAATGGAGTAATGCGTTATGCGAGAAAGGGGCATCCTTTCCCGATTCCTGTATGTGATTGCTCTGAACAGAGCGCTGCGTAATATTTAAGAAAACCCGCTTCGGCGGGTTTTTTCTTGCTCATTCCGCTTCAACCTTCTTAATTAATAAGTTCCGAATATTCGGAAAAACTTAGTGTATACAACGGTATGGCTTTGGCGAAAAGTGCTATTAACCACTTGAATATGAGGTTCAATAGGTATACTGTATAAATGTACAGTATATTGGTGTAGAGGGAATTATGAAGATAGAACTTACCATCAACAAATCAAAAGACCTTCCGAGCGGCGCCATACCCGCACTCGAAAAAGAGTTGCTTAAACGGCTTCAGAATCAATATGAAAATTGTTCTCTGGTTATCCGCAGAGCTAGCGGCGATAGCCTGACTGTTTTCGGTGGTGATAAGGGCGATAAAACGAAGGTGGAGGAAATCCTGCAGGAAACATGGGAAAGCGCCGACGACTGGTTTTTCAACTGATCGCCCCTTATTGGCGGTCTATGCCACCATTTATTACACCTGATTGCTAACTTTTTCGTTGTGCGCCGCGCTACTGCTAAGAAGCAATTTCCGTTGGCTTAACGGTGTGGATATCACCGCAAGGGGCATCTCATGCAAATTCCGGATGATTTAATTCCCGGACTGCCGGAGCATACTGGCCCGGTTCTGATTTATATCGTAAAGGGCAGGGCAGAAAGGGGATTCGCGCTGCGCAAAGATGAATTTGTTACGTCGTTGCGGGCGCTGGATGAAGCAAGAAAGAAAGCTGGTCTTCCTGTTTCAGATGCCTGATAAGTTGGGTTATACTCAAACACGGGTCTGAACAGCCCACTGAGTAACACTGCGCCAACCGGAAAATAGCGATGGCGTATAAAGCTGAAATATCCCAATCACACCGTTTCTTCGTGAGCGGTGTCTTTGTTCGTGCTGGTGGCGCAGCATGAGCAGATCAAAAAATAAATCTGAAAAACTCCACCTTTCCCGAGTAGCCGGGCTGGGCTGTATTGTCTGCAAAAACCTGAAGCAGGGTGAAACTCCAGCAGAAATACATCACATCCGAACTGGTCAGGGAGTTGGCCAGCGCGCTGACAATTTCGAAGTTATTCCTCTTTGCCCAATCCATCACCGCCAGGGCGGATACGGCATAGCCATTCATGCTGGCCGCCAATCCTGGGAAAACAATTTCGGTACTGAAACAGAGTTGCTGGTGCAGGTTCTCTACGAACTGGGGGAATCAGCGTGAGTATTACTTATGGTTCAGTATGTAGTGGAATTGAGGCAGCAAGTATAGCGTGGGAGGTTTTGGGCTGGCGACCGTCATGGTTCTCTCAGTTCGATCCTGAACACAATTATAAAAACGGTCCAGATTTCCCATCTGCTGTTCTGGCGTATCGCTGGCCGCACGTAACAAACCTCGGTGATATGACAAAAATCGCCGCAGCAATACGGCGCGGAGAAATCCAGGCACCAGATGTTCTGGTAGGTGGCACACCGTGCCAGGCATTCAGCATCGCTGGTCTGCGTATTGGTCTGACTGATTCCCGCGGTCAATTAACTCTCGCCTTTGTTGAACTGGTAAACGCAATAGATGAAAAACGAAGAGAACAGGGAAAACCTCCCGTCATTGTCGTCTGGGAAAACGTACCCGGAGTATTCAGCAGCAGAGATAACGCTTTCGGATGTTTTCTTGCAGGGCTTGCCGGTGAAAGCTGTGAACTGGAATCACCAGGGAAAAAATGGACAAACGCTGGTTATGTGCTGGGACCAGAAAGGGCTATCTGCTGGCGAGTGCTCGACGCTCAATTTTTCGGAGTGGCCCAACGACGCCGCCGTGTGTTTGTTATCGCAAGCGCTCGAGGGGATATCGATCCCGCAAAAATACTTTTTGAGTCCGAAGGCATGCGCCGGGATACTCCGCCGCGCCGAAAAGCGGGGAAGGGCATTACCGCAAATACTGGGCGTCGCATTGCTAACGGTAGCCACTGGGATGGGGAATATAATCCACATCCAACCCTCAACCAGTCACACAACATCGGAGGCATAGGTCAAAGCAACCAGGAATTATTCAGCCAGCGCGGAGGTGGAATCGTTGGTGTCTTTCGCATGCGGGCATTTGGTGATTATGTTAATGATGAAACCGCATCCACTGTTAAAGCGCGCGACCATAAAGATGCAACCGATCTCACTGTGACTTATTCAGACGTCAGTAGAACGTTGCTTGCCAAATCAAATGACAGCATGGCTGAAGATTTGGATACCTATGCCATTCACGGCACACAAGACCCAGACACAAACATTAATTTTGCTCATACGCTGGGACGAAATCACGGGCAGGAAAATGCAGTTGCTTATGCCTTCAAGGCTGGTCAAGGCGCAAAAGCGGGTGGCATTGGCTGGGCAGAAGAACAATCCCCAACTCTGACCGCCGCCAGTAGCGGATCGAATTTATCCCCTTCAGTAATGAAAGACATGGCCGTTCGTCGCCTGACACCAGTTGAGTGCGAGCGTCTGCAAGGCTTCCCCGATAACCACACTTTAATCCCCCGTGATAAGCGTAAGCAGATCACTGCTGATGAATATGCTTACGTGCGCCATCACAACCCAAAAATAACTGCAGAAGAAGCCTACCGACTGGCGAAAGATGGTCCGCGCTACAAAGCGATCGGCAACAGTATGGCTGTACCGGTTATGCGCTGGATCGGTAAAAGAATCAAGGAGGCTCTTGATGCCTGAATATCCAATTACACCCGTCGGTAAGCCCAGAATGACGCGCGCTGACAAATGGAAAAAGCGCCCCGAGGTTCTGCGTTACCGGGCTTTCTGTGATGAAGTTCGTCTGCAGGGTGTTGAGCTGCCGGAAAGCGGTTCGCATGTCACCTTCATTCTTCCGATGCCAGCGAGCTGGAGCAAAAAGAAACGGGCCGAACTCAACGGTAAACCACACAAGGCTAAACCTGATTTCGACAACATGATGAAAGCCCTGATGGATGCTATTTACGAAGATGACGCTCACATATGGGATGCACGGGTATCAAAATTATGGGGAGAAACCGGGAGAATAATTATTGAGGAGCTAAAAGCATGACGCCACGCCAACGCAGACTAAAACAGTCAGCATTTGAAAAAGCAGCAGCTGCGCCGCGTAAAAGCTGGCTGGGTAAATGTATTCTCCTTACGGGGATTCAGTCCGGATGGATTAAATCCTTGCTCACTACCTGGGGGGAAGGGGTGGGAGGAAAAACAGCACCACGTATGCCGCGAGGACACGCGTGCTGGAATGTGCTTAAGGGACGGAACTGGTCAGATAAGGCGTTAGAACGCTTCACCGCAGCGTTGAACCAGGCTCGTGAAGAGGGATTCCGTGGACAGCAGGCGATGAACAGGGCACATAGCATTCTCTGGCCACAGTCAACAGCCAGTGTGATTGATGAAGCTTTGCATAATGATGATGTCGATTTTGTTGAACAATGCGTACTGCAGGCACTGGATATAAACGATCCGGTTTATGTCGTTGGTCTTCAGTATTACACCACCCGAAAAAAAATCTCAGACATAACCCGCGAACTGCAGGCGATTGCGCCATGGTTAACCGACGGGGAGGCGAGAAAACGCGTGCGATGGTGCCTGGAAATATTCAGAGCAAAAACATTCCTTGCGGTTCGTAACCAGATGAGAGCCGGATTAGAGGATGGTTGGTCATACCAAAAGAGGAACTGACCGGGAGGCTGATGAGTCTGTAATTCGAAACCAAAAACCCGGTTAGTAGCCGGGATAAAAGGTTATTAGTGACGATTCTGTCTAAACCGCTCATAAATCTTAATACAGATAATAGCCACAGAGTAGAAGGGCCACAGAAAGGAGGTTATCAACGTATCAGCCAGGTCAAACTCGAGGCCGTGTACTCGATCCCCACGAACTAACAAAGCAAACATTGCGATGAAACCCGCGATATATATGGCCAAGTAGTGATAAAGGCTCATGATAATTCCATTTATTAGGTTTTGCCCTGAGTCTACGTGCGATAACCACACAATTAAAATTGGTATTACAGATCAATTTTCATTTATCGATCGTTCAAAACGATCGTTTTGCAACAAGTAGCTCATTGATTGAACGATATTTGTACAAAATGGCAGCGGGAATTAGCTATAAGTGCTTTATGACGTAAAAACGTTTGAAAACGGGCCAACAAAGTGAATAATTAATTCATGCTTGGCAGAGCTGCGCCACGATGGCAGCGACGAAAAGCGAACAATTTGAATATAACGAGAACCCCGCCAGCGCGGGGTTTTTGCTTTCCGGCGATACGACAGGGGTATTCGCGAGGTGTATTACACCAGTACCCCTGTCATATCGCCGAGCTGAAATCGTTAACTTGAAAACAAGTTCTCACAATGCTCAATGCTTTGTCGTTTCTAGCTCAGAGGAAAAATGAGAGGGGGCAACTGCTAAACGTAGACATCAATATTTTTAGTATTATTCCCTGCAACGTTCGAACTTGATTTGTCACTTACCGTAGGTAATGCTTCCGATACCATTTGGTTTTTTTCTGCTTCTTGTTTTTGTAATTGAGCAATTTTTGCGTATATAGACTCGATTTGCCTTTGAATCATCTCCATCTGCTGTTTAAGCAGTTTTGCCTCATCTTCGGAGGTTACTTCATTTATTTTTGAACCCATGGCGCTGAGTTCTTTTGTCAACTCTCCAATTTGTTTTTTCAGGTTTTGAATTTGTTGTGAAACAGAGTTGCCAGTACTTGAAGATGTTTGTTTTACTGTGCTTTGCAGTATGTCCTGACCCAAAGTGCTAACGGTCATGCTCATGGTGGTTCCTCCGGCCTTACATTTATTACCCATTATCGTCATCTTTCGAAATTACTTTATTAGCAAAGGTTAAGTTGTGGTTTCCTGCACCACAGCATTATTTGTGCCGCTCTATACTATCTGCTGAGTATCGCGGAGGAGCTTATGAAAGAGGGCTATTACTGGATTCAGCATGTTGGCATTGTACAGGTGGCGTACTACACGAATGACACTGTTGATGATCTGGAGACGGGTAAAACAATCACAGGTGTCTGGCATCTGACCAGAGGCGATGACATTTGCCATAACGGTGAAGCAGAGGTGTTAGAAGGTCCTCTCTCTCCACCATTGTAAACAACTGTACTTACTTCGAGGCTGCCGCATGGCGGCCTTTTTCATTTCAGGCTCACGGGAATCATCCGCTACGTGCTTTGTTGATAAATCCAGCCCGTGAAGCCTGACCCTTTAATCACACACAGCGCCATCCGAAGAATCGGAGGTGAGGCTATGACCAGAATGAGCGCCATTTACAGCAGACTTTCATATGGAACAGGAACCACGCTGACCGGTTGCGGTGTATCAGCGAAGGCATATGCCGAAACAGCTAAAACAGCAAAAGAGGTGTCCTGGATGTTGGCCGACAGAATTGCAGGGTTAAGCCTGAGTGACTGGGCAATTATTGTCGGTATTGCATGCACCGTTATCACCTGTGCTGTGAACTGGTATTACAGGAAAAAGGAAAGGGAGGACCGGCTTAATGGCAATGTCACCAAAGCTGAAGAATAAACTGAGCGCAGCGGTCGTTGGTCTGATTCTTGCGGGAGCCTCCGCGCCAGTTATTCTCGATCAGTTTCTGGATGAGAAAGAGGGTAATAGTCTGACGGCGTATCGCGACGGCGGAGGGCTCTGGACGATTTGCCGTGGCGCCACGATGGTTGATGGTAAGCCAGTAGTTCAGGACATGAGGCTTTCTGCTGAGAAATGTGCCCAGGTAAACGCCATAGAACGCGACAAGGCGCTGGCATGGGTTGAACGAAATATAAAAGTTCCGTTGAGTGAGCAGCAGAAGGCAGGTATCGCTTCTTTCTGTCCTTACAACATTGGTCCAGGCAAATGCTTCCCGTCAACGTTCTACCAGCGTATCAACGCCGGAGATACAAAAGGGGCATGTGAGGCGATCCGCTGGTGGATTAAAGACGGTGGCCGCGATTGTCGTCTGACCAAAGGCCAGAAGAATGGTTGCTATGGACAGGTTGAACGACGAGACCAGGAAAGTGCACTGGCGTGCTGGGGGATAGACCAGTGAGCCTGCGCTATCAGTTTATTGCCATTTCTCTGCTGGTGGCCATCGCATTCATCGCGGGTAGTGTATGGAGCGGCCGCGGCTGGGAAAAAAAGTGGGCGGAACGTGACAGCGCGGAATCATCGCGAACAGCGAACGCGCAGACCGCCGCCCGCATGATTGAGCAAGGGCGCATAATTGCCCGTGATGAGGCTGTAAAAGATGCACAAGCACAAGCCGCTAAATCTGCTGCCACTGCTGCTGGCCTGTCTGCCACTGTTAGCCAGTTGCGTACCGAAGCAACAAAGCTTGCCGCCCGCCTGGACGCCGCAAAGCACACCTCAGATCTTGCCACTGCCGTCAGAAGCAAAACAGCCGGAGCCGACGCCGCAGTGCTCGCCGACATGCTCGGACGCCTTGCAGAAGAAGCTCGATATTATGCTGAGCGATCTGACGAAAGCTACCGGGCAGGAATGACGTGTGAGCGCATTTACGACTCAGTGAGGCAGTCAAACAACAACAGGGTTAGAAGATGAACGCAGAAAACCTAAGTGAAGCGTATTACCTCAATAACGATATAAAAGAACTACAACTTCAGAAAAGCATACTGGAAAGTGGTGCCGGACTTGGTGTGACAATCCAGTCTACCTATCAGGATAACGCCTTTCTTGATGCCATACGCCCGCATGCAGTGGCTGAACTTGATCGCCGTATTGTGGAGAAGAAAAAAAACCTCTCCACTCTGGGTGTTACATTCTCTTAAATGAGAACAACAATAAAAGGTTATGTCTGCTTTGCCACATTCTGAGAGTATGAGTTTTATTTGGTAGTCAATCAGTTACTTTATTGGTTTGCTTTCCGATGGAAGATAGATGTTTCCACAGAAGGGGCAAATTAACGTTATATTGTTTTTTATTCTCGACAGACTGTGCTTTGACTGGCGGGAGCAATGAGGACAAGTACTTTTCACATGGCGTAAAGTACGCATCTTGATATCTTTGAGTATCGACATGTTTATTGTCCTGGTGGGCGGTTAACAACCATACTGACCTGCTCCCCGTTGATTAGTACACCCCGATGTTAGTAATGTCTTCATAAGC
>OBHX01000735.1_pt1 | contig 30172 bp, 27 predicted proteins | sample 1519331 | NCBI WGS metagenome assembly OBHX01 (sample SAMEA2602897, study PRJEB22501) | metagenome
CTCTGCAGCCATCATTTAACTAGAATTATATAATATTTTAAAAATATGTACAAGTGACTGTAAAATTTTCGCTTGCATATTAGAGATTTTTCGGCTAGAATGGTGATGTTGTAAACGGGAGTTTGACACGGGAGTTTGACAGTTGAATATTTGAAAAAGTAGTCGCAGGTATTGATTTACCTGCATTTTTTGTCAAATTTTCGGGGTTATTCCATCGTATTATATAGTATGCAGTTTTAACACGGACTTCAAATTTATTACAAAAGGGCAAATGAAAACAATTCAGAAAAAAAGTAAAGGCAGAGAATAAAATACTATAGTCTGAAACGATACAAAAAAATCGCTGTAACCAGCATATTTACTGGTGTTACAGCGATTTTACTTTTCTGAAACTGTCTCAAAGACAGGATTTTATCATGCCCGCCATTTTCAGTCAAGACGGCTCTCAGTCAACGGGATGATCTCCCTTCCTGCCCTTCCGTGCCTCAAAAACACATTATTTATGGAATCATATTCCCGGCTTCACGATACAAACCATACCATTCTTCCCTGGTAAGCGGAATCTCTGATCCCTCTGCACTTTCTAGAAGCCTTCTGTCTTTGGTTGTTCCTAAAATCACCTGAATATCAGCCGGATGCCTTGTAATCCAAGAAACCGCTATCGCTGCAGGTGTAACCTGATACTTTTCTGCCAAGCGGTCAATCATCTGATTTAATCGCTCATAATGCTGCATATCGCCTAGAAATGCCCCTTCAAAAAATCCTCTCTGAAACGGCGACCATGCCTGGATTGTAATATCACGAAGCCTGCAATACTCTAATGTTCCAAGCACACGGTCAATTCCCTGATCTACCTGCATATTCACTGTCATTCCACTGTCTATAAGAGGTGTATGAACCAGACTCAGCTGCATCTGATTAAACATAATCCGTTCCTCACAATACTTTTGCAGCAATTCTATCTGCATTGCATTCTGATTAGACACACCAAAATAACGAACCTTTCCTGTCCTCTTCAATATAGAGATCGCTTCTGCAGTTTCTTCTGGTTCCATCAAAGTATCCGGTCTGTGTAACAAAAGTATATCCAAATACTCTGTATTAAGTCTTTTTAAAATACCATCAACCGACTCTAAAATATATTCCTTTGAAAAGTCATAGTACCCATTTCGAATGGAACACTTGCTCTGCAGAATAATTTTATCTCTGAAGGAGCCCCGCATATCCACAGCCCGGGCAAATAACTCCTCACACTCTCCGCCTCCGTATATATCCGCATGATCAAACATATTAATTCCTGCCTCCACAGCAGTTTCAATATGCCTTTGTGCCTCTTTTACACTTAATGAATTCAGACGCATACATCCCATAATAATATTAGACGCTTCTAATTGACTATTTTTAAATTTAAGATACTTCATTTTTTTCTCACCTTCTGATATACCGACAGTCTATAGGTTTATAAAGCTACATTTCTCTTGCAGCCTGGATTGCAGTTTTCAGCCTTTCGATATCAATATCCGCAGGAACTGTACAGTCTGCTCCCAGCATAAATCCTTTTTTCCCAAATTTCCGGATTATATGTTTCGTTTCTTCTGCAATATCCTTAAGGCTTCCCTGTATCAATATCCCATGATTATCTAGGCCGCCCAGAACAGGCTTGTTAAAGCATTCCCTTCCCTGTTCCAAAGAAAGCTGATCTCTATGCACATCCCAATTAAATAAATCTCCAGGATAACCAACATATCTCTCCGGGGAAGCTGTAAAATTATGCTCTGCCTCTCCGCAGATATGTACGATATTATATTTATTCTCCCATGTATGCACCCTGTCCAAGATCTGCAGATCAAAAGGTTTTACCATTTTTTCCCATATTTCTGCACTAAAGCGTGCCGGCTCACTGAATTGTCCCGAATAATACAATCCATCAGCTCCAGCTTCCATAAAGCCATCAACCCAGTCCTCCAGCACGTCAGCAATTGCTTTCACTCCTGCCAATACAGAATCTGGATCCTCTTCACAATGCTTCATAAATACCTCATCACTGCTTCCTCCGAATACATATGTAAAAGAAGCAATTTTAAAGGGACTCCACATTGTAGGAAAGATCATTGCCTCCTGTCCCACCTTCTCAACAGCTCCCCTAATCAGGGCTTCCATATTTTTATAATGTTCACAATTTCTTCCAGGCAGCTGAATATTTCTCCAATCTTCTGCTTTTTCAATATGAACATCTTTTGTTAAAAAATGGCCGAAATTATCATCCATCAGTTTAATAATATCCTGATCCGTCTCATAAAATAATTTCAGATGTCCTTCCAGATGCTGTTCCACCGTATAAGAAGCCGGATAATGAAACCAGAAGCCTGCCGGAACATAGTCTGTCTCTCTCTGATTAAATAATGCTTCCATTCTCTCTCTCTTATTCATATCTTTGTTCTCCTTTTTTCAATTATCTTTAAACGATGATCAATTCGTGTGTACTATGTGTCATGTTCTGAACCTGCTTTTCTCCGATATAAAGCATATCCTCAATGCGGACACCAAATTCGCCTGGAAGATAAATTCCCGGTTCTACAGTCATAATCAAGTCACTGAATACCGGCGTAGTATCCCACTGATTAAAACGTGGTCCTCTGGGAACCTGGATCCCGATGGAATGACCAAGACCATGCATATAATATTCTCCATATCCGGCATCTTCAATAATTTTCCTGGCTGCTCTGTCTACTTCACAGCATGGTTTTCCCACCTCAATGGCTTCGCAGCCTGCCTGCTGTGCTCTGCGGACAATCTCATATATCTCTCGTTTTTTGTCATCTGCAAATTCTATTGCAAACATACGCGTCATATCAGATCCATATCCATCCACAGTTGCTCCTACATCCAGCATTACAAAATCACCTGGCTGTATTATGGTGCCATTGGGGCGTACATGAGGCATAGATGTATTCACCCCAACCCCCGTCACATGATCATAAGAATCTCTCTCTGATCCAAAATCACGAAGCAGTACCCCTACAATTTTCTGAAGCTCCATATCATTCATTCCTGCATGAACATAATTTAGAACCTCCGTAAACATTTTATCTGCCACATTCTGCGCTGCCTGAACTGCCCGTACTTCTTCCTCAGTTTTCCTGCAATTCTGTTGATAGATCACATTATCCAGACAACCATCAGCCACAATTTCACAGGGAACAATTTTTTTTAGCTTTTCATAATCACTTACACTGATCTGCTCAACCTGTACAGCAAGTGTCTTAATTTTCTTTTCTCTCTTCTTTAGTTCTTCCTGCAAGGCTTTATACGCATCACAGCTTTTCACATACATAATATCCTCTGCCTGCTCTTTATTTCCCCGGTGATAAGGAGATACAAACATACAAGCCTCGGATCTTGATACCAGAAGCCATGCCCCCGGTACAGACTGTCCCGTATAATATCTTATAATTTCATATCCTGTAATCAAAGCAGCATCTATCCCCACAGGGATCTGTTCTATCAATACCTCTAATCTTTTTGTCATTTTCACTCCACCTCTATCAGCTCCGCGCTGCATGTATCACCTATTACACGAACACCATCCTTATTCAATATCACCATATCCTGAAGTCTGACACTGCATTTCCCCGGGATTCCCGCCTTCAGGCCAATACATAACACGTCTCCAGCTTCTGGTTCCCAGGCCACTTCCTTCCAAATCCTGATCCCCTCTTCTACCTCCAGTCCAATGCCATGGCCTAATTCCTCCTGACACATTACTTCTTCGCATGTGCTGCAGACATTCAACGATATTTTATTTCCCCGTTTCAGTCCTTTCTCTATCTCTGTTATGATTCTTTCTTTTTCTATAACAGCTTTTTCATATAATTCCCTTTGCTGAATACAGCATTTCCCAACACATACAGTACGACTTATATCTGCCCAGTATCCTTCATATAGTGCAGCCAGACGCAATGTAACCAGTTCTCCATTTTTTAATGCCTTTCCGCTCAAAATGTAATCCGGCAGAATATCTGATTCCATATAATTGTCTCCTGACGACACCACAAACCCAAAGGATCCTCTCTGGGAACCTTCCTCCGATGCTAAAATTCCCATCTTCCTTTGCAATTCATCATATCGCACCCCCGGACGTATATAGAGAAGAATTCGTTCAAACACTCTATCTGCGATTTTCTTTGCTCTTACGATTTTAAATAATTCTTCTTCTGATTTAATACTCCTTTGCCCGTCAATTACCCTTTCAACTATATCTTCCGGTATAAGACGCCCTCCGGTAATATCCTGATATTCTTTATAGACCTGCAAACTGATATGCTCAATATCTATGCCAATACGGGTCAGCTTGTGATCTGATATAATCTGACGGATTTGTTCGTCCAGCTTATCCTGCAGGATCACCTCCGCACCTTTGATCCGTTTCCTTGCCATCTCTATATATCGAAAATCTACAATAAAAAAACACTTTTCCCTGGTTATAATCAGGCTTCCCGCACTGCTCACGATTCCAAGATAGTATTTGCGATGAACCGGTGCTAATAAGATCGCCCCATCCAATTCTTCCGGCAGCATCTCCATCAGCTTCTTTAATCGTTCCTCCATTTTTGCATCTCCTTCCCGTTATCTATACTGCAAAATGATATGATATCTAAAAAAGGAAGGATGAAGCACTTATTTATTCTCCACCCTTCCGTTCATAACTCACTCAGCCTTTATCAACCAGAAATATGTGCATTAGCCCAAACCTCATCAACATTCTTAAGGAACTGATCTACATTCCTATCCATCAGAAGTCCCTGGAATGCTTCTGTATCGCTGAACCTGGAATCATAATAAGCCTTCCACTCCCTTACTTTTCCTTCTTTAATGCGATCCAGCATAGGCGCGCTGCCTTCGCTTCCATACTGTACTCCATCAATGGCTGACGGAGCTCCCTCTGTATCTGACCATTTTTGAGCATTTTCGGGACGGGTTAAAAATTCTATCCACTTTAACCCAGCATCCTGTTCTTCGGGAGTGGCCTTCCCCGATACACAGAAGCATGCATCTACACCTGCATATACTAATCCTGACTCCTCTGTCAGTCCCGGGATCGGAAATACGCCCAGATTCAGATCGGGATTTGCAACCATGAATGTTCCACGGCCATAAGAACCATAAATCATCATTGCAGACTGTCCATTCGCAAAGTTTTCCATTGCCTGCGTCTGCGGAATTCCAAATACATCTTCGTTACAATAATCCATAATCTGAATTGCTTTCTCTGCAAAAGTCCGATAGTCAGGATTATCAGAAGGTTTCTTATTCGGATCTGATGCACATTCAGCAAGCCACAAAGCGCCATCCGGGAACAGCGCTGCCATAGCGCCCCCACGATAATGCCCAGCCATCGCAGAATCCTTATAGCTCTCTTCTAATGGCTGAATTCCCGCATCCTCCAGCTTTTGACATAAAGCCATAAATTCGTCCCATGTCTTGGGGATATCCAGATTATGTTCCTTAAAAATATCAACATTATAAAACACACCCATGAAATTCTGGCTATAGGGCATTGCATAAACCTTACCATCCTCTGATTTTACAGATTCTAGAATAGAAGGTATTGCATTCTGAATAAACGGCTGGTCTGATAAATCGAGACAGAATCCTGCTTCTGCACTCTCGAAGAAGGCCTGTGATGTAGGTTTTCCATGAAAGACTACCGGTACATCATCTGCAGCCATTCTTGCCGTGAGAACCTTATCGCTGTCTGGAACTGTGTTAATTTCTATAGTGATATACGGATATTCTTTATGAAAATCCTCCGCCGCATTTCTGTATGCCTGCTGTGCTGCTTCCTCCTGCTTCTGATTAAAAAATTCGATCGTAATATTCTCTGGCTGCTCCTTTTCACCAGAAGTATCTTCTTGTTCCGTTTTTGCAGTTTCTGCAGATGCCTGACTACTTTCTGTACTGTTTTCTGTCTTTCCTCCACATCCGGACAGCGTTCCTCCGATCAGGCAGCATGCCAATAACATTGCTAACATTCTCTTCCTCATTAATTACCTCCTCCTAAAGAAAGCTTCTCAGCTCTTTGTTTTTTGTTAATATTATTGTATAATTTCTTTTTTTAAAAAAATATGCCCTTTATTATTAGTCATATATGTTATTTTTTTGTATTCTATCCGTATTTTTTTTGTTAAATTTTTAGGCAATCTGATGCTGATCGTTGTTCCAACATTTACCCTGCTTTCCAAATGCAATCCATACTCGGCTCCATAGTAGGCCTTAATTCTCTGGTTTACATTCTTAATCCCTATGGAAGAATGCCCCTGCATGCTGATAGATTCTATCTGTTCCTTTTCCAGGGATTGTATGATCTGACACAGCTTGTCCTGTGGTATTCCCACTCCATTATCTCTGATCAGAATTTCCACAAAATCGTCTTCCATATAAGCTACTATATTAATATATCCGCTTTCCGCTTTCGGCTCCAGACCATGAATAATTGCATTTTCTACCAGCGGCTGTAATAAAAAAATCGGGATTGGTACTTTTAGCACTTCTTCTTCCACATCAAAATCCGCATATAGCCTGTCCTTAAACCTGATGGTCTGTATCGTTACATAATTATTTATCTCTCTCAGTTCATCCTGAAGCTGAACGATCAGATTTTCCTGAATACTATATCGAAACATCTCTGAAATAGATACGGTAATTTTACAAATACTGTCTATCCCATTCATACCGGCTATCGAACTGATCAGGTTGAATGTATTATACAAAAAATGAGGATTAATCTGTGCCTGTAACATACGGAACTCCATCCTCTGCTCATTCATTTGAAGCTCTACTGACTGCTCCATAGATTTTTTCAGTCTGCAGATCACATTATTATAGCTATGGATCAACATATCAATTTCTGTCTTAAACTCTCTTTTTTCCAGAAATAGTGTTTCAGGAATACCATTTTCTCCTGATTTTTCCATTGCCTGACATAATCCATGAATCGAGAAATTCAGACGTCGGATAAACAGATACGCCAGCCCCAGATCAAAAACCGTGATCAGAACTGCTATAATGAAAAAAACTCGTATGTTCTGTGTATATGGCTTTCTGACATAAGAACGATCTGTATAAGTTACTACCGTCCATCCAAGCTGATTCAATTTTTGGATCCCACCTATGTAAGTATCTTTACCAATCGCAAAGGTTTTGACAGCTGAATCCTCTTCCATCTCTGCAATATTCAGGCATTTCCAAATTTTACCCTGAGAATCTTCCTGTTTTTCCACATTTTTGCCTGAACACGAGTACACCGGAACGCCAGATTTATTATAAACAATAAGCTGCTCTCCATCTAAGACGATATTTGTAAGGATCTCCCTGATTGCTTTAAAACTGATAGTAATCCCTATTATTCCCAGAGTTTTTCCTCTTTCTATATCTTCCATAGGTTTCACCAGCATAAGTGCCTCTGGCACATTTTCAGAACTGTAGCGGATGTCTATAAATCGTTTTTCTGGTGAGTTCTTCGCCATTTCCCCCCACATGGGTAAATCCTGATACATATTTTTCCAGTAATAATAGTTAAAGTTACTGTCATATACATTTCCTGCACTATTGATTATGACCACATTATAAATATCCGGATTCAGCAGGACAGCATCTCTTACAATATTAACGACTACCTTATTATCCTTCAGAAAATCCCAGTCATACACATCATGTTTATGTCTCAGAAGCTCTGAAAAGCTATCGTTTACAATATGTAAATAAGAAAGCCTTTCCGCATTCGATATAATAGCTGAAACGCCTGTTTCAACCTGGATATTTGCTTTTTTCAGTATATCCTGATAGTCCTTGTCCGCTTTTTTTAAGGTCTCTAAAGTATAGAAAAAAATGATAATAGTAAAAGGCAATACTACGATCAACGAACAAAATATCAAAATCTGATTCATGAAGCTAATGTACCTTTTCTTCATCTCCTTCTCCTCAGATATAATTCTGTCCATTTTCTTTCAGATCCAGTTCGTCTATCTCCAATACTGCCAGAATATAAATTTTTAAAGCAAGACATAAGGCATCAATAGATTGTGCTTCATCTGGCTGATGTGCTCCTCCATGTCCTTCCGGCAGGGGTTCACATTCCGGTACCAGTCCGTTCAGGCATCCTGGACCATAGGCTACCGCATTGGGCAATTTACGTGCATGTGTGCCTGCGTTGAAAATCTGTGGTTCCCAATCAAGCTGTGTTGTTCTCTGAAAGCATGTGCTAAGCCGGCGGATTACTTCTTTTTCCTTTGGATAATAGTTTGATTCCAATACACGTCTTTTTTCCAGATAAAAAGCATTTTTCTTGGCATGTTTTTCTAACCGCTCCATCAATTCACTGCCATTTACAGTAACCGGGCATCTGGCATTCACATTCAACCATACATGCCCCTTTTCCATTTTTACAATACCGCAGCCGCATACTAAATTTCCCGAGATTTCATCACTGCAGCTTAAATCTAATCCACTTCCATCTGTTTCAGATGCAGCTTTCCATATGTATGTCATAATTTTTCTATCTTGATCTGAAATAAGTAAATTTCTTTCCAGTATAAATTCTGCAAGAATAGCAATTGCATTTTGGGTCTGTTCAGGAAAAGCTATATGTCCAGGTATTCCTTTTGCATAAATGTGAATCTTATCCCCACATATTTTCCACTCACATTCTTCGCTTTTCTCCTGTAACCGTTCTTCTATCAGCTTGCTATAGCGCAACACAATTTCTGCCCTTCCCGGTACCTGATTAGAAACAGTCCCACCAGTCATATTGATCACATGCTCTGAAAAAGGATAATCCGATACCATCCACGCTTCTATAATCCCTTTTTCTCCATAGCATAAAGGAAAGGGACTATCCACCACAATAGTAAAATCCGGACACTGACAGTTGCCTGTATAATAAGCCGCATCCTCCATACCATTCTCTTCATTAGTTCCTGCCAGCACACGGATATCATGTTTTAATTCCATCCCCAAATCTCTCAAACACAGAAGTGTATACAAGCCTGCCAGGCATGGTCCTTTATTATCCTGCGCCCCTCTGCCGATGATCCATCCCCCTTTTACAATTCCTTCATATGGCGGATATAGCCACCCTTCACCCTCCGGAACAATATCCAAATGTCCCATCAGTCCAATTCTCCCCTGCTTTCTTTCTATATCCGGATCAAAAGCTTCTGCCACATAATAGGAATGATTTTGTGTTTCCAGACCATGTCTATGACAAATTTCTATAAATCGGTCTACCACGTCTCTGCACCCTTGGCCAAATGGTTTCACCTCATTTTCTTTATCTGCCACGCTTTTAATCCTGACCAGCTCACACACCTCTTCTATAAGGGTACTTTTCTTCCCGGCAATCCATTGATCAATTCTTTTTTCCAAATCTTTTCTCATTATTTCTGTCATCATTCTTTCCTCCCGCACATTTGCTATATTGTATCTTTAGTGTCAGCATCTTCCCTGTACCTCTTCGGGGTCTTTCCATAGTATTTTTTAAATACCTGTATAAATTTAGATATATCATTATATCCGCACAAACCGGCAATTTCTGTCACTGTCATTTCCGACTCTCTTAACAGTTCTTCAGCCTTCTCCATTCTTATCTCGGTCAGGTAAGTCAGATAGTTTTTCCCGGTTTTAATTTTGAGAAGATGGCTCAGGTAGCTTCCATTTAAGAAAAAAACATTTTCAGCCAGATCTTTAAGAGTAATATCGTTATTATAATTCAGCCTGATATAATCAATTACCATCTGCACTGTGTTCTCCGCATCTTTTTCTCCGATCAGGCTGGCTAAATTGCACATTTTCGATATTTTTTCCTTAATATCCGCCATAAGTCCATCCTCTGTAGAGTAATGGATGAGTTCAAAATGAGTGCTGAATAGAACAGGACTCTCCGCATTTTCAGTTGAGCTGTTTTGATATATATGAAATATTGCTTCATTCAAAACAATCTCAACCATTTTTAAGGCGTCGATAACACTGTAAATAGATATATCCTTAATTTTCAGCAATTCCTGTATGGATATTCTGATAAAAGAAAATGCCTTTTCACCCTCACCTGCTATCAGATATGTTTTCAATTTTTTCAGCTTTGGCGGATTCCATATATTTCTATAATTCATCCTGTTGTTTAACTCGTCAAAATACAGCACTTTTTTTTCTGGGTAAAGAATCCTTCCAGACAAGGCATAGATTGCCTGTTTATGATATTCCTGGAGATTCCTTACCCCATGGCCAATGCTGCTTATTCCAATACAAATGTCTATCTGCTGAGAATTTCCCTCTAACAACCGGCTGACAAATTCAGAAACCTCTTCCTTTGTCCCATAAGATGTCAGAATCACCCATAGATCATGGTTCAATTCTATTGCTTTGCACAAAGCATCATTCTGTCTCCTGATCCGCTGCATTATGGAATTTTTAACAGAATCTGCTAAAGACGCGCTGCTGCATTCCGTATTCATCCAAATAAGAATTTCATAACAGCTGCTGAATATTTCATTTAATATATTATCTCCCTCTCTGCCAAATTCTTCTCCTGTCGATGTGAGCAATTGCTTTAATCTCGCTGCAACACTGTTGCCTGTTATTGGCATTATTTCATTCCCATGCTCTAAGCCGGAAGCTTCACCAATAATCTCTTTTTGCCTGAGCAGATTCATCAATTCTTTTTCTTGAATAGGCTTTAACAGGTATCCTACCGCCCCGTATTTCATAGCTCTCTGTGCGTATTCAAATTCGGCAAATCCGCTCACAATTATTACTTTTGTATACAATTGGCTTTGAGATATCATTTCTGTCAGTTCTAATCCATCTAACAGCGGCATACGGATATCCGTTAAAACCAATTCCGGATGTTGTCCCAAAAAAATATCCCACGCCTCTCTTCCATTTTCTGCTTCAAAAATTTCCAGTGTCGTGTGAAAAAGGCATTCTTTAATCTGACGGATTAAATTCATCCTGGAACAATACTCATCTTCTGCAATTAAAACCTTCATATCCTTACCTCCTGTTTTATCAGGAAAAGGGCCGCACAGAATAGTTGATCATTATTCTGTAACAGCCCACCTTATTCAACTATGACTTAACCGCCCCTGCAGTCAGACCTTTAATGATGTATTTCTGCCCCAGAGCGTATACAATTATAATCGGTATCATGCAAACAATATATGATGTAAAAGCCATTGTGTAATTAAAGCTGTACTCTGCTTTAAAATTGTACTGCATAAGAGGTAACGTCCACATATTATGATTTTTGTTCAGGATCAGCAATGCCATCATAAAGTTATTCCAGCATCCTAAGGAATCCATCACGATGATGGTAGCCACCATTGGTTTGATCAAATGGATCACAATACGGATATAGGTCTGAAACACATTACAGCCATCTACCCTGGCAGCCTCCTCGATTTCTGTCGGCAGGGATCGGATATAATTTACAAACAAAAACAGGCCTGTAGATAAACTGAAGGTTAAATGGAGCAGGATCAGTCCTGTCTGATTTAACATCTTCATTTGTGTCATCTGTTTTACCATAGGAAGCATTAATACCTGAAACGGGATAAAAATACCTGCCAAAATGTAATAATATAGAATTTTGTAATATCGTTTTTCCATATTTCTTGCCACAGCATATGCTAGTGCAGGGACAAATATTACCACAAGAGCAACACTGCTTACTGTAACTATAACAGAATTTCGCAGACTGCTCCAGAAATCACTTCTTGTAAAAAGCTCTACATAATTATCAAAATTTAATCTTGAGGGCAATGCAAAAAAATCCTGTCCCGCTTCCTGCATCGTCTTCATAGAATTAATAAAAATCACCCATACCGGTCCTAAGATCAGTAACAATCCCATCACAATTACTAGGGCATTAAATATTTTCCACACAACCCCTTCTTTTCTCATGCTCATCCCTCCTTAATTAATTTCATGCTTTTGAGACTGCCTAATCTGAATAAAAGACAATATCGCAATGATCAATGCCAATACTACTGCTTTCGCATTTGCAACTGCAAAATTCGAATCCTTAAAGCCATCGTTGTAGATCATAAGTCCTATAAATTCTGTAGCCCTGTTAGGTCCCCCTCCAGTAAGGGCAAAAGCATAATCAAAAGTCGTAATTCCAGCTTTTAAATTGAGTACCATATTCACAGTCATAGTAGGAACCAGGAATGGTAATGTGATATATCGGAAGTTCTGCCACCTTGACGCTCCATCAATCATTGCTGATTCATATAGATCATCCGGTATTGATTGAAGTCCTGCCAGCAGAATAATAGTAGGCATCGCTACTGCCTGCCACACGTTTACAAACAATACTCCGAAAATTGCTGTAGAAGGATCTGCAAGAGGTGTCTGAAGATTCACTCCCATCATTTTCCCCACTGCAGGAAGCAGCTGATAAAACATCTGATCCCAAATTAATGCAACTGCCACGGAACCAAGCATTGCCGGGAAGAAAAAAACCGACTTAACAAATACTCTGCATTTTTTTACAGAGTTCAAGACTAATGCTATAATCAGTGATAAAACAGTAACGCATACTACAAGCATGCAGGCATACAATAATGTTCTCCAGAGGGATCTCCACATAAATACATTTTTAGATAATGCGATATAGTTAGCTATTCCAACAAAATTATATTCACGATTTAATCCATTCCAGTCTGTCAGACTATAATAAATACCACATGATACTGAAATAAAATAGAAAAATGTATAAAGTATTAAAGGAATAATAGTAAATGCCACAAACGTCATTTTATCAACCGTAAACTTTTTCTTTTTCATACCATATTCTCCTTTCCTCTTACCCACACATTTTTGTAGTTTTCTTATCCAAAAGCATTTTGAGTATTTCATCATTTGCTTCTGACATACCTTCATTGCCTAATTTTCCAAGATTCCTCAGCGTTTCCTCTAAATCGTCCGTAACTATGCCATCCCGCTTAGTAGCTCCTGTACCATTTAACGCAAGCTGAGCAGCCAGTGCTGCTGCATTCACCGAAGTTGCAATCTTCAAAGCGCACCCAGGCTTCGCTCCATCACATATCATACCAGACAGATCTGCTGCCATTGTCCTCACTCCTGCTCTCATTGCTTCTTTTGATCCATCCCCCAAAAAGATCATTGCCGCACAAACTCCAATACTTGATGCAATAGAACAGCCGCACAAGACAGACAGACGTCCTATGTAGTGCTTTACATGAATTGTTACCAGTATGCTCAATGCAAGACTGCGATATAGTGCATCAGTATTACTATTCATAGCCTCAGCTGCTATAATAACCGGAACCGTTGCAGTCAATCCCTGGTTTCCGCTTCCTGCCACACTGATTACAGATTTGGTACATCCTGCCATTCTGGCATCAACAGCTGCCGCAGTTGTACCAGCAGCCCTGTTTGCGATATTATCTCCTATCAGTTTTAATTTACTTTCCTGGAACATCGCTCTGCCTACATGAATACCATATTCATTTCTCATCCCTTCCTCGGAAATCTCCATATTCATATCAACAACCCGTTGGAGAAAGGATAATTGCTCCCCTGGAACTTCTTGAACAAAGTCCCAGATTTCATCTAATGTAATATCATCAACAGATGTTGTTTCCTGGATTTGACATTCTTCCCTCTCCCATAAAACAACATCATCTCTTATTTTCCGTGTGAAATTAGTATGTTTATCTTCAATAACAGCTTCTGCCGTGTGATCTTCTCCATATACCTTTACGGATATATAAATCTTTGCAGTCTTCTCTTTCTTGCAATCTAAAGAGATCAGCCCCTGCCTCATCAATTCTTCTGCTTCTTCACGTTCCCTTTCCGATAAATTGTCTAAAACTAACAATTCCTTTTCCGGTCTCGCACAAACTGCCCCCAAAGCTCCAGCCAGGTCTAAACCAATACTGCCAAATCCTGGAATCCCCACGTTCATTCCATTCTTAAGAATATAGCTGCTAACCTGAATAACTACATTCTTTACCTTCTGATCAAGAAGCGCCGCCGCACCAGCTGCACATAATGCTACTGCTGCAGGCTCTGTACATCCAAGAGCCGGTGAAATTTCTTTTTTTAACAATTTAATATATTTCATTTTCACATTACTGTCCACTTTTTTACCTCCCTGATTTTCATTTTTATATTTATTAATTTACTTTTACTCTACCATGTGCAATAATTGCAAAAAATGTTATTCTTTAGCAGTCTTATGTGTCATTTTTTGTTATTCATTTAATGATGCGGATTTTTTTATGGTAGATTTGCACAAAATACAGCTCCCACAAAGCAGACTCTTGCAAGCATATTCTAGTTGAGGAAATTTCATAATTCAAACCGGCTCCATTGTGGATAACTTTCCTATTTTCTAACCAAAAGAAACGTAAAGTTCACCCCCCTCTGCCAATTCAATTAATCAAAAAAATAAATCATGCAGGTGAACGGGCATTTATCGTGACCCAATCTATTAAAAAGCTGAATAAAGATGATAAAAAATGGGCATTGGACAAAACTGGCTTTAAGCGTGTCGAAGATGATACACCCATTAGTCTTTCTGAAATCCCAGAAGATGATAACGGACTGTACTACAAAGATGAGCCTTATACCCCTAATACATTACACCAGCGTCTGATTGTTACCTATTCTCCTAAATATGCAAGATATCAAAAAGCAATACGTGATGCACAGGTAGATCGCGCTGAAAAAATGCTCAATTCCGGAAAGGTGAAAAAAGAACGTAGAAATCCAAATGATCCCGCAAGATTTATCGGAAAGATTGCTGTTACAGAAGATAGTGAAGCTGCAAAAATCAAAAATTATCTGGATACAGATAAAGTGGCAGATGAAGCACTTTATGATGGAATGTATGCGGTAACTACCGATCTGCTAGATGATGATGTAAAAGATATCTTAAAAGTAAGCGAAGGTCGTTGGGAGATTGAAGAATGTTTTCGCATAATGAAAACAGATTTTGAAGCAAGACCAGTTTTTCTTCATGATGATACACGTATCAAGGCACATTTCCTTATCTGTTTTCTTTCATTACAAAAGGGCAAATGAAAACAATTCAGAAAAAAAGTAAAGGCAGAGAATAAAATACTATAGTCTGAAACGATACAAAAAATCGCTGTAACCAGCATATTTACTGATGTTACAGCGATTTTACTTTTCTGAAACTGTCAAAGACAGAATTATATAATATTTTAAAAACATGTACAAGTAACTGTAAAATTTTCGCTTGCATATTAGAGATTTTTCGGCTAGAATGATGATGTTGTAAAAATATATGGAGAAGTACCCAAGTGGCTGAAGGGTCCGGCTTCGAACACCGGTAGGCTGTAACAGGCGCGAGGGTTCAAATCCCTCCTTCTCCGTACTATGGGGCTGGGTTCGTTTTATGAACCCAGCCCTTTTGCGCACCCTTGCCACCCGGCAGGCATACTCTAATAGCAAATCACCTGCCGCCAAAGCCGATTCTTATGACTTTCTTATGGATAATCCCCGAGGCCGCGTTTCTCGCCCTCTCCCTTTCCCTGGATACATTTGTCGCCGGGCTTTCCTACGGAAGCAGCAAAATCCGTCTTCCTCTGGTCTGCGCTGTCACTGTCAGCCTGGTCTGCTCGGGTGTCCTCTGCCTTTCCATGCTTGCCGGATCCCTCGTCCGTCCATTTCTTTCCCCTACCGTAGCCCGACTGATCTGCTTTTTATTGCTTGTCTGCATGGGCACCCTTCGGATTCTCGATCAAGCGATCAAATCCTTTCTGTGCCGTCACGATGGCTTTTCCAGAAATTTCATGTTCCGTGCCCTGCATTTCCAGTTTTTTCTCTCCGTCTACGCCGATCCCTGCAAGGCGGATGCCGACGCCTCCAAAAGCCTTTCTGTCCCGGAATCCGTCTGCCTCGCCCTCGCGATGTCCTTAGACGGTGCTGCAGCAGGCTTCGGTGCAGCCCTCGGGAATCTAAATCCTGTCGCCGTTCTTTTCTTTTCCCTCCTATTCGGATTTACAGCAATACAAGGCGGCTTCCTGCTTGGAAACCGCCTTGCACAAAAAACTCATTTTTCTGTTGACTGGCTCTCCGGAGCTCTGCTGATTCTGCTGGCATTTTTGCGGCTGATCTGAAGCAGAGACTGTGCATTCTCTTACTTTCCGGATAAATAAACCGCACAGGATGCGCCCGGCAGGATAATTTCGTCTTTACGGATCAGTTCTTTTCCGTTCCAGGCAAAAATAACCAGCGTGCCTTCTTTATTGCATGCATTGACGATCAGATCCGTCCCCGGAATCTGCAGAAGATGCCGAGGCCAGTTGCCCGTCGCCCATTCGCCGAGGTAACGCAGCTCTCCGTCTGTCGAAAATGCAGACAACGTATTCGCGCCGCGGTTGCAGACAATCACCGTCTTCTCATCCGCCATGCAGATTGTTCCCGGATAGTTTGTTCCGTCAAATCTGCTCGTCTTTACACACTCGCTACAGCCACCGTTTTCCCAGCGGCGCAGCGTGCCTCCCAGTTCCTGAGCGCTGAGCAGCTTTCCGGATTCTTTCTCCGGCAGCAGCTGACGCGGTCCCTCACCGGTCGGCAAAACCAGCGCTTCCAGTTCTTTTTCCGGCAGTCCGTCTTTTAACTCGTAACGGTAAATCCGGTCACAGCCAAGATCTGCAAGGTACAGAATGTTATCCTGCTCGCTGACCCAGTGCGCGTGCGGGCAGATTTTTTCTGTCTGTGCATCGATCACGCCAGCACCCGGACTGCGATGCCAACGGATTTTCTCGAGATCATAATCCACTGCAAAGAAATCCCCGGTTCCATAGCAGCTCGCATACAATGCCTTTTTCCCGGCATACAGATGGCACAGCTCTCCACCCGGAAGGAAAATCTTTTTGCCGGTCGGGACAGGAATCCCATCTTCCGAAAGGCGGTACTGATAAATGTAAGCGTGTTTTTCTCCGACCAGTTCCGCAACTGTATACAGGAAGCCTCCATGCAGCAGGCTAAAGGACGGACTGTCTCCCTGCCGGATTCCGCCGATTACTTCTGTATGCACTTCCCCGGTTTCCGTATTTTCAAAAAGCTTTACCGCAAGCAGGTCACTTCCCGTTTCTGCGCCGTAACCGCTGCAAAGCAGCTTGATTTCCTGTTCCATGGTTCCTCTCATTTCCGCACACGCTTTTTGCGTATGCCGAGTTTGTGTCACGTGTGCGCAGGCACAAATCTCACGATTGAAAAATTATATTTTTCAATCTTCCTCCGTCAGGTCAGATCCAGATCGGTGTCAAGCCACCAGCGCAGCACATCCTGGATCTTCGCATCCCAGTATTTCCACTGATGGTCGCCGCTGGATTCTTCCAGCTTCATCTCGTAGCCAAGCTCTTTCATATATTCCCATGCTCTCTTATTTCCCTCGTACAGGAAATCCTCCGTACCGCACCAGCTGTAGAGTCTGGGAATCGGTTTTCCGGAGGTCTTGAGCTTCTTTGCAAGTGCCATCAGATCGTTATCAGAGCCTTCCAGCTGCTCCAGAGAACCATAAATTCCTCTGAACAGAGCTGCATCCCGGCTATCGCCCTCCAGATGTCTTCCAACATCCTCAATAATATCCAGACAGCCGGACAGAGATGCTGCTGCTCCAAATGTCTCACTTGCACCAAGACCAAGCTTCCATGCGCCGTAGCCACCCATCGACAGGCCTGCTGCCAGATTGTCTTCTTTTTTATCCGACATCTGCGGGAAAAATTCTCTGCAGATTTTGGGCAGTTCCTCGGAAATATAGGTCCAATAACGCATTCCATAGGTTGTATCTGTATAAAATGCGAGATGTGTAGTGGGCATAACAACTGCAATACCAAGCTGGCTCACATAACGCTCGATAGAGGTTCGGCGCTGCCAGATTGTCTGATCGTCGCTCATTCCGTGCAGAAGATACATGGTTTTTAACTTACCCTCCGCACCTTTTCCCTCCATTCCGATCTGTCCGCTTGTCTGCTGCGGCAGAATCACGTCCGCTGACGTACACATCCCCAGTACATCAGAAAAGAAATCCATATGTAAAAGTGCCATTTTTATCCTCCTCTTTTTGCCCTTTCAGGGTCATTCTCATGCTATCATTATCTTCTTCCCTCCCGCTTTCGTCAAGATAGTTTCGAGAAGCGAATTTTTCAAAAAAAGATTGACAAATTCTGACAATTCCATGTACAATAAAACACGGATTTCGGAGAATTCCGTATTCCTGCCCAGATAGCTCAGTTGGTAGAGCAGAGGACTGAAAATCCTCGTGTCACTGGTTCGATTCCGGTTCTGGGCATTTTTTATTTGAATTTTAAAAAGGTTTCAACTCTGTACGGAGCTGAAACCTTTTTTGGTGGGTGAAGCATTTTTCTATGGAAAAGGACAACAAGTACACCGTCTCAAGTGTTGATAACTTTTCCAAGGAAATTATATGCTCATCTGATTTCTCCTTGTCCAAAGAAATTCCCTTGATTTGTGCTACTTCCTCGCCTTCTTTTATAATCGGTACCGGAAACTGAAACTTAATATTCTGAATCCAATTTCCATCTTCCCGTCTTTCCGGGAATATATCAATGCGTTCAATAAATGCCTGCATGAACTGTTTCTTTTCAGCATCCGTACATTCCGAATACACTTCATTAAAGGCACCTAAAAATCCGTATATGCTATCTGCATCAATCTGATTTTTCTTAAGCTCATAAATCTGAGACTTCAGTTCTGCCCTTGTTTCTTCCACTTCATCTATTCTATCATATTGAGCATCCAATCGTCTCTGTAAATCTGATATTTTTTATCGTAATGAGTGTCCGTAACATCCAGATTATACATCTGCTGTTCAAGGCGGGTTTTTATTGTCTCCGCCTGATGAAGACTTGCATTTAACACAGATAACTGTTTTCCAGATCCGTTGTATCAACTGTAGCTCCAATCTTATCCTGAATGGCATCCTTAAACTTTCCTTCTTTTGTCATTGCTGTAATCAGCTTTACAAGCATATCATCAATCTGTGACTGTTCGATGTTGCATCGGAAAGTACACTTGTGCCCGGTAGCATTCACGGTATTCTTGCAATAATAGTAATATCTGGTCTTGTTATCTTTTCTCCCTGCTTTAGCAATATTTCCATACATTCCTTTTCCACAGCAAGGACATTTTAATATTCCAGACAAAATATGTGCATGTTCCGGATCATGAATTTTTTCACGTCTATAATTATTTTTTGAACGCTTTTCCTGTGCAAGCTCCCAGTCTTCCTCGGCAATAATTGCTTCATGAACTCCCTCATAAACAGGGAAATCTGATTGCGCCACCACATGCGTTTCATTACGGGTTCCTGCTTTCTTCTCTGTACGCCTGCGTCCATATGCTATCTTCCCCATATATACCGGGTTATCAATTATCTTCTTGATAAAGCTGGACGAGAAGCCCGGTATTGTTCCATTCTGACGCAGCTTCTTCGTATATCCATGATTGTTCATATAATTTGCCACACCATTGATTCCATCATTGGTATGAATATACCTGTCAAAAATCATTTGAATAATTTCCACTTCATCCTCTGCAATGACAAGTTCGCCATTTTCCAACCTATATCCATACGGTGCAAATCCGCCATTCCATTTACCTTCTCTAGCCTTCTGCTCACGCCCAGCCATTGTCTGCACTCTGATATTTTCCCGCTCCATCTCTGCTACTGCAGCAATGATAGATATAAGCAGTTTACCGGCTTCTTTTGAACTGTCAATTCCATCTTCTACACAAATAAGATTCACTCCATAATCCTGCATAAGCTGTAAAGAGCTGAGTACATCCGCTGCATTTCTGCCAAATCTGGATAATTTAAATACAAGGACGAAATCAACTCCGTCCTTGCCATCTTCGATATCATTCAGCATCCGCATAAATTCCTGACGACCTTTTATATTCTTACCGGAATGCCCTTCATCGGAATATTCTCCTACAATCTCCATATCCTGAAATTCTGCGTATTTCCTAAGCTTGCCCTTCTGTGCATCCAAGCTGTAACCATCCACCTGAATTGCTGTTGATACACGAGCATATATGTAGCATTTTGTTTACTTTTTCAATACATTCACTCCCCTCTATTGTGGTAAAATCAAAGTTGGATTTTTCAACAGCGTGGCAATCACCGGGGCATATTTAGATATTCCATAATCTTCAACAATACTGGTTATTCTAGCGCCTGCATCTTTTGATGAAGCACCACATAAGAAAACCCTTTCATCAGCAGTTCCATAATCCAATACGATAAATCGATCATGAAATATACCGCCTGTCTTTTTCATTGACAAATTTACTGTTGGGTACTCCTTGCAGAAATCTGTAAATTCTATGTTGTGAAGTTTATTATTTCCAACATTATCACTGAATAAAATAATACCTACTCCGGCCGGAGAATTCTTAAGGTGTACAAGCGTCCTTAAGCCAATATAATTGTCAACGACATATATTGACGACTTTGCCTGCTTATAAATGGACTCATATACCTCATCTGCACTACTAAATTTTGCGTTAAACATGAGCCACTTATCATTATCATCTGAAACAAAGCTGTTCATCATATCAGCCAACTCAGATTTTGTCACAACATCCTTCAAGCCTTCTGCAACATCTGAAATCTGCTTTTCAAGAGATATCATATCTGAGTTGATTTTGTTAATTTCTATTCTGTTGTTAGCAGTTTCCATGCTTAACTGAAGAATTTCCCGCTGACCTATAAGATCACGATTTTCTAATATGTAATCTTTCATTTTCTTAAAGGTTCTTATTAATGCCTTGCTCTGCTTAACAGCCAACGGTCCTTTCAAGACAGTCATCAGCATATATAATCCTTGCTCTGTAAATACATGAGGATTATAACGACTTTTTGAACTTATATTTGCGGTACAATTTTTGTACCGCAAATCTTCTAATTCCTCATCTGTCAATTCAAACATAAAATCTTCATCAAATTTTTCAATATTATTTTTTACCTGTCTATTAAATCCCTTCGTATCATAGCCATATATCTCTGCTAAATCAGCATCAAGCAATACCCTTTTACCCCTAATTTTATACAGTTTTTCTTTTAGATATTCTTCTGTTACTTCTATTACTGTAACATCGATTTCTTTCTTTTTATCTTCTGCCATAGAACTCCTCCATCCATTTTGCGGTCAAAAAAATCGTCCGCAACTCTCATATAACATATTGCTGACATCAGCAAAATGGTCTATTCCTCTTTTTCCCTCAGTTTGTCATAATACGCTTTATACCTATAAATCGTCCTCTCACTGACATTGTTCCGCTTCGCAATTTCTACCATTGTCATGCCGCTCTCAAACCCAACAACAAAATCATTATAAATTGCCATCCACTTGGCGTTATGTTTCTGACGACCGCTTAACTTACGATTTCTGTAATACTCCAATTCCTCCCGAAGTTCTGCATTCTCTTTTTCCAGCTCCTCAATTCTTTTTAATGCCTCTTCAAGTGTTACAGTTTTCTCCATTACCCTGTCCTCCGTTCATGTCATTTTCGTTTTGTCTATATTATAAATATCTATGTTGCTTTAGTCAATCCGATTATGTCATGTTGCATCATTTTTTACAATAGCTTTCATACAATCGAAATACCGCTGATATCTTTTACAGGCTAGACTTCTCCAAAAGCAGTCAGCCTGTATGTTTTTTATCCAATCACGTAAAATCCATTTTCCTTTTATTGCCGGTCCATATTTTAAGATCAGTGCTGTCACAACATCCACGCATCTCTCAAATGCTGCATTCTCTTTTGCATCATCATAATATTTCTTTCTCATTTGTCTGCCCCTTTCTGTGTAGTGTTAACATCTAAATAGTACAAAACAAAATGAGATATCCCCTTTAAATGTTGTATAATCTACAAGAGGAGGAACTCATTATGTCACGACAAAAAAATCATCACACCAAGCAATTTAAGTTGGATGCTATCAACTATCGCAAAGAACACCCTGATCTTACACAAGTTGAATGTGTCAAAAACCTAGGCATCGGTGTCAGTACCTTTGCTCGCTGGGAAGCCCAATTCAGAGATAACGACGGTGATATTCCCGTTATCGGTTCCGGTAATTACGCTTCTGAAGAAGAGAAGGAAATCGCTCGTCTTAAGCGTGAACTCCGTGATGCTCAGGATGCACTTGATGTGTTAAAAAAAGCCATCGGCATTCTGGGCAAAGATTAACAGAAGCTATCTATACGGAAGTTTCTGCAAAGATAGAGGCTGTCAAAGTAACTGGACGCCGCGTCTCTGTCTCCGGAATGCTGAAATTTTTAGGCGTGTCTCGCTCTGGATATAGATCCTTGAACACTTCCATATCAGTAAAAAGGACATCCCCTTACCTGTAAAATCTACAGTTCCGGAATGTCCTTTTTTCCATACTTCACTATATTTTTAACACATGACACTGCTTATCCACAATCTATAGGATTCCAAAATACCTGCATAATTGCTTTTCTTTCAATCTCATACTTTAATCCATTATTTCAAGTTACCACTTGTGCGGTTCTCTTGAAAAATAAAGTCCATGTATTCCAATTTCCTCACACATTGAAGATAATATTTTTAAAATTTCCTCTCGAGTAAAGTCGAACCACTCTTCCAAATTTCTATCATAAAAGCAGTACATTACCTCACCCTCACCATATGTGGAATATGCCCCTTCCTTCTTCGCTATCTTTAGTCGTTTCCTTAAAGCAACTAACATATCACATATTGTATCAAGTTTCTCTCTCCACACCGGACTTGCAACAGTAGACTTTCCCTCTGACTTCTTTAATATACTTCCATCCCTTGTCCTAAGTACACCTGTATTCAATGCAATAATGGTATCTTCAATAGCCTTATCAAAATCTTCCATTCTTCCTTCCATACATATTCTATCTCGGAATGCTGGTCTATCAAAGCATTGTACATAAAATCTTATAAGTTCTGCATCCTTATCATTTTTAAATACTGTTACATCTTCTAATTCCAAAACAGCCATTTGCTCTGAAATATCTTTCCATTTTTTCAATTTATCAACAGTGTATCTTATTTCATCAGAATCTATCAATTTAGAACAAGATTGACATAACCATATACCATTTTCAAAAGATTTTCTCTCCTGCACAGTTATATTTTCATCGTATCTCGGTCCACCTTTAGATGCCGCTGTAATATGAGCTGCAACCCCTATATTTATGATATTTGCTTTTTCTGCTCCCGCTCCACGTGTTGCTTTTCTGCAATTTGGATTACTGCATTTCCATCCAACCCTATTTGCTAACAAATCCTTTACAGATTGTGAAAAATCATCTCTCATAAATCCCCCTATGCTTCTAAACCCCTTATCTTTGCAGATACCAATAATTCTTCTGTTTCATCTATTATATCATACTGAGCATCCAAGTATTTCTGCAAATCATTTATTTTTCTTTCAGAATAGGCGTTTGTAACGTCCAAGGAGTCTACCTGTTTTTCAAGCCTTGTTCTTATAGTCTCTGCCTGATTAAGATTTGCAAGATTCACAGTTAATTCCTTATCCATCTCGGAAGTATCTGCTACACTTCCTATTTTGCCTGAATGGCTTCTTTAAGCTTGCCCTCCTTTGTCATTCCGGAAATAATCCTTGCTAACTTCAGTCTTCTGCTATCTCTACTATTTCAAATCCACAATCAGTCAACATTTGTTTATCAGCTTCACTCAAAGGTGCACTAGGTGGATTTGGGATTCCCAATGCCAACAAATGTTTTGCTCGTGAAAAAGCCACATATGCTAACCGGTGAGCTTCACTTATACCAGTTTCGTTATGCTGAAACCAATCACGCCAGTGAGCACCTGAACTACTTACAGATTTCGTATAGCTCGATACAAATAATACAGAATCCAAGCTCATTCCTTTGCATCCATGAATAGTTTCAATAGTTATCGATATATCATGATCAATTGAGTTTGAAAAAGTATCTATAACTTTTTCATCTGTCATTCCACGGCGAATCGATTTTAGTTCTACTGTATGCGATGGTATTATGTCAATATTTCCCAAACAACTAGCCAATGTCTTTTTCCAAGCTGACCATGTCTTATTTAAATCAGTTACAGCACTATCCGCTATTAATTTTTTCTGCACAGAAACAATGATTGCATTCCATTCTGCGGACTCCAATCTTTCAGGCTTATAGAGATTATTGAAATTACCGTGAACTTCGTTTGCAAAGAACGCTCTTTGAATTGCTCTTGCTAACAATCTTGTACTGTCTCGAAAACATTCTAAACTGTCATATTTTCTGAGATAAACAAAATGTGCAAAATCTTCAATTGTATTTATTGTTCCAGTTGTTGCCTTTTTTCCAAGTATCTTATTTTTTACAGAATTATTTCTAACGATAATCCTGCTTTCATTCAGCAACAAACCTTCTTCATTTAAAATATTTGAATAGCAATTAATCAATTTCTGTACTTGGTTTTTCTTATAAAAAATAGCAATAAGTGGTCTTGAAACAATTAGTTCTCGTTTTCCTACTATCGGAGATTGGCTTTGAATAATTTTTATGGAAGCATCTACAATCTTCTGATTGCTTCTATAATTCTCATCAAGAATCATTTCCGAAAGATCATTATTACTGATAAACTCTAACGTATCATTTATGTCTATCTGCCTGAATTCGTAAATTGCCTGATTCAAGTCCCCGATCAGATGAATAGCAGTCCCATGTTGATGAAGAACTTGTAGTATTTGCAACTGAGCATACGACAAATCCTGACATTCATCGACTATAACCACAGGAAAACGTTTAGAAACCAAATCAGCTATATCAGAATTAATTAGGAGAAGCCTATACGCTAAATAATCAACATCTTCGTATGTAAAGAAGCCAGACTTCCATAATTTTTTCTTTGTTTTACACAAATCGTCCTCCATATAGTTTCTTGATGAGTATGCGCTGTCAAATTCAGAAACAGCCCCTCTATCATTTCCACTAAATATGAATTTTTGTGCTTTAATATTCCAATGATAAGCATTTCCCGGAATATTGTGTAATTGCTGCCCATAGCTATATTTTGTCTTAAATGCATTTAAAAACTCACTACCACAGTCAGAGTCTACTATCCGAAGGCTTGTATCCGCTTTCCCATCACATCCATTATGTGCAATCTTATATAAAAACGGATTTGCAATGTAACCATGTAACCAGCTAGTAAATGTTCCTATATAATGTGGGTAACTAACACTTTTAGAAGAGTACGACGAAATTCTACTTTTCATTTCATCTTCTGCTGAATTAGTAAATGTCAATACCGCAATGCCTGAAGTGGCCGCAGGCCAACGTTCAAATTCAACTGCACATTTTACACCAAGTACTTCTGTTTTGCCGCTCCCTGGACACGCTTTCAAATAAATGCTAGAACGTATGTCAACATCTATATATGCATGCTGTTTTTCGCTCAAATGTAAAATATTACAATACCCATCATGTTGACACTTGCCACACAGTTTCCCATCACATTCCAGAAAATTTGTTACATCGTCCGACTTTTGACATAAAAGTTTTCTCAGAACTTCTACACTCATGCTCGTTCACCTAACATTAGGATAAAACTTATTGCATTGCTTATATATTCAGGTACAACAAAACCGGAATCGATCCGCTCTGCGAGCAACTGCGCAAAACGTCCTTTACCCATATAGTTTGAATCAACTTGTTTTAGAATAAAGCCAGCCATTTTTGTATCATCAATTGTTTCACCCGCATCTATCTTCGCAATATAATCTTCCATATCCCTTTTATTGCTTCCGTCTGTAGGAATCTCTTCTATGAGAATCTCCAACATCATTTTTGCATTATGGCGACTTTCCAACGCTAAATCATACTCAAATGTTTTTCTATTAATGAACACGCGACAGTTCTCAGTCATATTCTCAATCTGTTTAGCATAGTATAACTGTGGATTATTGCCTTCTGCATGATCACCTTTCGACGGATAAACATCTGTTTTTGGATCATTATCTGTAATAGCCACACATCTTGCTTCAATTTTCTTTGTAGCAACGAATTCACCACTGCTTAAAACATCTTTATGTATTAAGGTGTGGACCCGTTCCTTATAATCTTTCTCTGTCTCTCCATCTTTTTGCTTAGGTATAATAACGCTATATCCGTTATAGAGCTGCATAAAGTATGGAAAATATATCCCATTCATATTTATAACAGAAATACCAGCTTCCTCAAGCGACGTTACTTTTGTTAAGCCATCTTCATTTTGCTTTCTTAGATATACTTTTGCCAATTCAGGAATCAGAATAGCTTCTGCTATCCCCTCAACAAAAATATTACCCTTAGAGAAAAACAAAGCCGTCTTCGTTGCATCCAGCCACCGATTAAGAAAGCCTGAAGCCGATTTATCTACGCCACAGTCAATAAGCGGAGTAATAGAAATGCCTTCTTCTGTTTTATATAAAGCAATAATGCTTTCAAAAGGCACACTTGCAGCCAACAATGAAGAGTGCGTTGTGATAATCACCTGAATATCAAATTCTGTAGCCTGTTTTTGTAAATACTGTAATAACTTAATTTGAAGTTGTGGATGAAGGTGCGCTTCCAATTCCTCAATGAGCAAAATTCTCGGTGTTGTGTATCTATCCTTCAGTCCCTCAAACTCAGCCAGAATCGTAGCTATATAAATGAGATTGTTGTAGCCCAAACTATTCTCTGATAAACTCCGAAATATGTTTAAATTACTGCTAAGATCATCAGAAAACAATAATTGTAAAGACTCTATGATTCTCTCATACGACAATATGTTAAATCGTATTTGAGTTTTCTGCCCATATACATTTCCTACAGCACTCATAATACTAGAATTAATCAATTCTGTCGCATTTTTGATTTCCGACTCATTTGCAGCTTTTTCATTAAACTCTTTAAGATCTTGCTCCAAAGGCATCAATTCATCTTTTTCTCTCTTTAACTTGAGATCATCTGCAGATAAATTAGCGATAAATCGTGCCAAGCGCGAGCCTCGACCAGTTCTTAAACGGCGCTCCGCATCCCTTAAGGCTGGCAAATACACACATTGAATATCATTCAACGGTTCAATATCAAAGAAAGAATTAGAAGAATTCCCACCCCATCTTTTTTGTTTATAATTGTTTCTTCTGTTAAGTGTCCGCTGAACTTCAAAACTAAGCTTAGCATTAAAGTCTTCGTCCAACCAGGACAAGTACTCGACTTTCTGTGCCTCCGTCAAATTTGAGAATACGCCTGAGATAAAAAGACTTTCTGAAGATTTCTTCTGGGATTCGCAAAACACAGAATAAAAATCTTCTTCTATGATTCCTCTTCTTGAAAATTCATTTTCTCCCAATAAAGCGCGAATAGCATCTACCGCCGTGCTCTTTCCAGAGCCATTCTCACCGACTAACAAATTCAATCCTTTTGAGAAAGAGACTTCTACCGCATCAGAAAACACCCTAAAATTTTTAATTGAAATCTTTGATAGATACATGCTGTTCCACCTTCCTCAGAATAGTTATTCTATGTTTTCGTCCTCATCATCTTCATCAAAATCAAACAAGACCGAACAATTGCCTATCAATGACAGTAGTTCTTTCCGCTCTTTTCTTTGTGCTTTATCCTCAATATCTTCATGAAGATCATCCACATAATCAATCAATGAATCATTAACCTTCCCCGCACAGAGATCTTCCATATATTCGTTCATTAAACTATCATCGAAATCCAACGCTTCCATGTCATCTAGCAACCGAAAAACACCAGTGCCTCGATTTTTCTTGTAAATATAAAGAAGCAATTCTTTAGCTGTATGCTGTTCTAAAACCATTTGTTTATACAAAGTTCTTCTTTGCGCAGTCCAAAACACTCGAGATGCTCTAGATGAAGAATCTATTTCATAGGTGTATGTATTCAATTCGCTGGCCTTATCATGTATCAACAAGTAAAAATGAACTGCCAGTTTTCCCAGTTCATTGATGTAAAACTGCTTAAATTTTTCAAACTGTACAGCAGCACACGGTTCATCAAAATTAAACTTTCCATTTAGTCTCTTCAGAAAACCAATGAACAACTTTCGTAAATCATTTCCATGTTGCCCTGGATAATAATTTGCATATCTGAAATTATTATAATAATCCGCAAATACACCAAGTAGGCTCATTGCATTTTTTGACACATTCCTTTCCGAAAATTTGTTAACCTCACGCTGTAATTCAATATGATTATGCTGCTTTAAACACTTTGGCATGGAACTTATATCTGTTGGATCCTGCGCCACAAGACAAAGATATATTTTTTGCAGTCTTTCTATGCCTACAGCACCAGTATATAAGATGATGTTGATCTCATATGTATTATTCAATCCGCTGATGGACATAGTCTTTTTTGCTGAATCATAAATAAATTCACCAGCTATCTCCAATTCACGACCCATATTTAGACTCTTGAAATCCCATATTTCGTCTACAAACATGTCTTCCCCACCTTAATAATTGAAACTACATTATTGTTCACGGTTTGTGGCACTTAATTTCAGATTTCCATACTGACATTTTGCAAATTCAAAATTCCAAAATTCTATCATCATTATTTTCCTCAAACACACAAAGCTTTCTATATTACTCCAAAATACTTAAACGCCTTCATAATAGCTTCTTCCTTTTCAGGAGTTACGTAAGGCTGCTTTACTTTTTCTGACTTAGTCAAATAATGATTCTCTCCGGTCTCAATTCCGCATTTTTTCTTCACCTGTGCGATATAAAGCGATGACACCTTTAGACCAGACTCACTAAGGATATACTCCTTCACATGAGCATAAGTTGCTTTTCCCTTGAATTCAGATAAATCCATATCCTCCAGAGAGAAGTCCACCTTAACTTTTCTGCTGTCGACCATTCTCCGTTCCACTTCGGTCCGCGCTGAGCAAAGGTCCACCAGACCTTTAGCGCCCTTGGAAAGTAAGGCAACCGTCTCACAGAACATATTTTATCGCAAGGCTTTTAAAAATGGAATAGATTTTACCAAACGACAGTTTTCAAAAAACTTATCTGTCAAAAATTAATTTCTCCCACGGTTCATATCCTGCCATGTAGCCGAATTCTTCCTCATTTCTGAATCCTTCAAGAAGTTTTTCTTTTACACCATCTAATATAGCTTCATCAATATCTCTGAACTTCATATGCTTATATAAACCGGACTTTCTAAAATCATACATAGTACCCACATTATCAAGAAGATGTTTTACCACCTTATATGTTCCCTCTACATCTTTCCCTGCACATACAATATCAAGCATTGGCGAATACTCATTATATTTTCCCATTTCCAATGTATGTGCAACTGCCTGTACCTTCCCTGACAAAAATCTCGCATAACCGATATCATTTTCCCGCAATGCCAGTCCCGCCATTGTGGAAAGAACAAAATTAAGTGTACTAAAGCCGGAAAAAATAATATTTTCATATTTTTCATATGCTTCTTTGATTTTTCCCTGCTTCTGGAGTAATCTTCCCTGATAATAACTTTTCATAGGATCGTATTCTGAAAAATAGTCCAGATATTTTTCCGCCTTGGTGTAATCCTTCTTACGTAAATAAAATCCAAATAAGGAATCTGCTGCATGATGCTGTATCTCTTCATTCTCATCATGTAGTGCCAGCTCATACCATGCGTTAATCTGCTTATCATATTTTTCCTGATTCGTGCATTTATCCGTTATTCTTCTTGCATCAAGCATTACCGCAGCCTGCCAGATAAGCATATTACAATTCGGATATTCCTTTATAAGTCTCAATGCCCATTCATAAGTCTTTTCATAGCCTTCTTCTGAAAACATCCTGTCCATCTTCCTGATAATTTCTTCGATTTCAGTATCTGAAAGTTTTTCATGAAAAGAAAGCAATGTATCAAGTGAAATATCAAGCAGTCTTGCAATTGGTGCCAGCAGTTCAATATCCGGCTTGGAATTACTATTCTCCCATTTGTTTACAGCCGGTGTCGTCACGCCTAATCTGTTTGCCATCTCCTCCTGCGTCATACCAGCTTCTTTTCTATATTTTTTTATAACAACGCCTATATCCATTTGCTTC
>OBHX01000748.1_pt1 | contig 29851 bp, 20 predicted proteins | sample 1519331 | NCBI WGS metagenome assembly OBHX01 (sample SAMEA2602897, study PRJEB22501) | metagenome
GGCAACGAATGGTCCAGGATATCGGTGGCGATGCGCCACCCCCCCCCATCAGCCAGCGCACGGCGCACTTGTCCGGCAAGCTCCGGCTGCGCGATGCGGCGCTTATGATGCTTCTTCTTAGGCCACGGATCCGGGAAGAACGTCCACACCTCGGCAGCCACGCCGTCCGCCATGACCTTGAACAGCTCCGGGGCGTTCACCTGCGCCACACGCAGATTCCCAAGACCGTTCTTCCCCGCGAGCAGCAGCGTGTGGGCCACACCGGGGTCGTACACCTCCAAAGCCAGGAAGTTCACACCCGGATTCGCCTGCGCCGCCGCCACGACGTTCTCCCCCTGACCGGAGCCGATCTCCACGATCAGCGGATTGGCGTTCCCCCATACGCTGCGCACATAATCATCGTCAAGCACGAAGCCTTCACGCACGTCGAGCGACCCCTCGCCGGCATTGACGTCAAGTAGGTAATCGGCGGCATAGTTGTCCCACGCCCGCTGAAGGCGCGCATCCAGCCGCCCGGACCTACGCACGAACGAGAGCACCTTATGAAAGGGATGCCCATGCTGCGCCTGTTCGACACCAGAGTCAGCCGGCATGTCGAGAATTTCCTGGTTTTTTTCGTTATTTTCTTGCATAGCTCCCTATTATCCATGCGCTCTGCCCAGATTGGGTCCTCACTGCATTTTTACGCCATAATCGTTGAAAAATAGCCGTTTTGAGTACACTGCGCCAAACGCGACACGCCAAGAGTTGCACTATCTCCAGAAGTCAGTAATATTACATCTCGTTGCTTCGCAAGAACGAAAACAACACGGCCCCGTAGCTCAGTTGGTTAGAGCGCCGCCCTGTCACGGCGGAGGTCACCGGTTCAAGTCCGGCCGGGGTCGCTGGAATGGTTATGAAGCCCGGATTATCCGGGTTTTTGACTGTTCATGGCTCTGTAGCTCAGTTGGTAGAGCGAACGACTGAAAATCGTTAGGTCAGCGGATCGATGCCGCTCGGAGCCACCATGGCTTTGAAACCTCGGAGACATCCGGGGTTTTTTGTTTTTGCCCACACGTATGACGATTGCGGCCGTATGTCTAGCGCCAAGCCACTGATGCCGGCTGTTGGTTGAATACGCGCTCGCATTGCGGGTAAGCCCCCTAAAATGGTCGACGCAAGTCATGTTGACTTGCGAGTTACTGAGAAATGACTAAGAAAACCTCCGTTAGAGGGGGAGTCTGTCTGCTGTTTGGCTACACTGGAACACCGTAAGGCAGTAACAATGGGGGTTTGTGGGCAGAGTTATGTCGTAACCCCGTTAAGGGAGTATTCGCTGGGGTGGCGGCATGGAAGTGCTTCTGGTCGGCAACACCGACTTCATTACCAAGCAGTGGATTCAGCATTCCTTTCCCCGAGACCATGTGGTGATAGCGGAACGAGAAGGCACCGTAGACGGCAATGACCGTCTCAGAATCGTCAACATGTCTGACGCCAACACCCTTGCCGAAACTCTTACCACATACGAATTCGATCGCATCGTATTCTTTTCCGAAGGCCTCACCCCGCGAAGTGAGCGTGACGGCGATCTCGGATATCTTCGCAGATTGCTGCACGCCATACGTAACAGATCCACGCAAATGCTGATGGTATGCGGACCGGAATCCGAATTCACCTATCCGGAAAACGCCGACGTACGTGATACCAGCAAAAGTCTGATGTCTCGAGCGTCGGAAGAACTCTGCCTGTATTACGCGCGCACCTACCGTCTGGAAGCGAAAATCATTCGCTGTCCATACTTGTATGCACCCGAGCGCAATGGAGCAACCGCATATTTCGGCAGACTGTTCGAACAGGCATCGGCAGGGTCGATCTCATTCTGCGAACGCAAACAGCAACAGACATGCTTTCTCTGCGCCGACGATCTTGCCGAACTGATCTACCGCATGTTCGACGATTGGACCGCCGAAAGCGAAATCTTCCATGTGCCCAACGTGTTCGACTTCACATACGGTGATTTGGCTGATGCGATCAGCGCGGCATTTCCCGGATTATCGGTGACTTTTGGCAAAGACAGACCCCAACATTACCCAGCAGACGATCATGTGCTGCGATTGCGCTATGGCTGGTCGCCGCGATATTCGCTCAAACAGGATCTTCCCCCTGTGCTTCAGCGCTGGAAAGAAGCGCGTGCTCAGGAACAATCCAAGAAGCACCCGGTCTGGGATTTTCTACGCAACCATTCAAAACCATGGATCGCAATCGAAATCTTCATCGCGTTCATATTGGAAGAACTGCTTCGCACCGCGGTACAAGGCAACAGCCAGTTGGGAACCGTGGATTTGCGCCTGTTTTTCGTGGTGATCGTCGGCACGATGCACGGACTGAACGCAGGCGTGTTCGCGGCCGCGCTCGCATGTGTCGGCATGGCGTTGTCGTATGCATCGAAGGGCGCTTCATTCGCTCCGCTGTTTTACGACACGTCGAACTGGCTTGCGTTTGTGGTGTATTTCGTTGCCGGCGCAGTATGCGGGTATGTGCAGCTGCGTAATCGCGAAAACCTGCGATTCATGCGTGACGAAAACAGTTTGCTGCGTGAACGACTTGCGTTCCTGCGTGACCTGTACCACGATGTGCTCGATGATCGTCGTATGCTGCGCGGGCAGATTATCGGCAGGCGTGACAGTTTCGGCAAAATGTATGCGATGACACGTGAATTGGACGAAGTGCAGCCGCAAAAGCTGTATCACACGACCATTCGCATTATGCAAGACACATTGGGCGGCGATAGTTTCGGTGTTTACCGCATTGACAGCGGCGGTCGATTCGCGCGTTTGATGGCTGCGAGTCCGCAAACCGAATCCCTGTTCAGCAAGTCGGCGCTGCTTGAGAATTATGCCAACATTATTACAGCTTTGGATCATGGTGGATTGTGGGTGAACCGCAATCTCGAACCGGACCTTCCGATGTATGCGGCAGGCGTGCATGCCGATGGCAAGCTGGCCGTGGTGATTGTGCTTGCCAAAGCGCAGCCCGACCAAATGAATCTGTACTTCCAGAACCTGTTCACCATCATGTGCGGCTTGGTGGAATCCGCGATGGTGCGTGCGTTCGACTATGAGAATGTGGCGCGTCAGGCGATGCTGGTGCCGGGCACCGAATTCCTGAACACTCGGGCGTTTCTACCCAAAGTGCTTGCCGCCAACGAACTCAAGCACGACCATATGGGCGATCACCTGCTGCTGCGTGTGGATGATGCTTGGCAAGACAATGGCAGCCGTCTCATGGGGGCCATTCGTCAGACGGACGAGGCGGGTGTACTGCAAGACGGCAACGTGTATGTGTTGATGAACCAGGCCGGCAAGCATGAGCTGCCTATCATCAACAAGCGTTTGGCCCAAGCTGGATTGCATGTGACACGCGTTTCCGGGCAAGAGGAAGACGCGCTGCTGGATGAGGCTTCGGAACAAGTGGCCGCCGAATCGCACGAAGGCGGCACGGCATGAACACAACGGTAGTGACGATGCTGCTTATCGTCATACATGTGCTGGTATGCGTGCTGATGTGCGTATTGTCTCGTTTTGGCGTGCTTCGTGTGGAAGGGCGTCTGCTTCCTTTTATGCTGTTGGTGCCGCTGTGGGGGCCGTTATGCGTGCTCTTGCTGCATGTGCGTACGCTGATTCGTGCGGGCGAGCATACGGCTCCAGATCTCGAACAGATGCGCGTGGACGATGAGGAACGTCGAAGCATTCTCGTTGAGGAACGAGCCGATTTCGCCAATACCGTGCCGCTGGAAGAGGCGTTGATCGTCAACGATTCGAGTCAGCGTCGCAGTCTGGTGATGTCCATTCTCAACGACAATCCCAGCCATTATATCGATGTGCTGTCGCAGGCCCGACTGAATGAGGATGTGGAGGTCGTGCATTACGCGGCTACCGCCATGGCACAGATCAGTGCCAAGGAAGATCTTGCATTGCAGCGCTGCCGCAACGATTATCTGCAGCATCGAAATTCCGAAACGATGTTGGAACGCTATTGCGATGCGCTGGAACGATATATCAATTCCGGTATTGCGCAAGGATACGCATTGCAGTTGCAGAAGCAGCGATATGCCGAAGTATTGCAGGAACGACTTCGCCAACATGGCGATTATTACGTTGCGTGCCGTCTTGCGCAAATGCAAATCGATCTTGGACTCTTTGATGATGCCGCGCACACCATTGACGGCGCTATGGAACAGTGGCCGGATCAAGGCGATGTATGGCTGATGCGTCTACGACTCGATGCCGCACGCAATGATGGCGATGCGTTGCGCCACACTGTTCAGCAGATCGAAAGCAAGCATATTTATCTCGGTGGCCAAGGAAGACGTGTGCTGCGGTTCTGGACCGGAACCAAGGAGGCTGAACGCGCATGATCAGAGGATTCCTGTCAGACGTGTTGGCCAAGTGGAAACGATTCCGCTGGCAAGGTTTGGTCAAAGTGTGGGCCGTGTTCATGGCCATCGCATTGGTGTTGCTGGTGGAAAGCTTGGGCGTGCATTACGGTGTCACGCGGTTCGACATCACGTATTTGGATCGAAACAAAGCCATTCCTGCAGCCAATGCCATCGCTGGCGAAAAAGCTACGAATCTGTTGGTGGTCGACAGTTCGCAGGAGGGCGTCAGCGATGCCGAAGCCATGCTCGACCAGATTCTGCTTGATATGAAAGTCCCCACCACTACGGTTGACGTGGCTGACGAAAACGCTGAATTTCCAGCGTTGACTCACTACAGCACCATAGTGGTGGCCATGCCTAATCTCGACCGTCTGGGCGAGCATGTGCTGCAAATCATGCAATGGGCCAAAAAAGGCGGAGGAGTCATGTTTGCCATGACTCCCGAAAAAACCGGCTATTTGGATGTGATCGGCCCGCAGATCGGCATTGAATCGTCCGCATACGAATATGTGCTGACTAAGGGCATTACACCCTCCAAGGATTTCATGTTGGGCGGCGGCCAGACATACACGTTCAGCGATCCGTTTGAATCGTCGCTGAGTGTCGCATTGCATGATCGCGCACAGGTCAAGGCCGTCAGCAGTAATGGGCGCACACCGTTGATTTGGAGCACGTTCGTGAATTCAGGTTCGGCGGTGGTGTGCAATATCGGTATTTACGGCAAGGTACTTCGAGGATTTTACGCTTCGGCGTTCAGCCTGCTCGGTTCTGCCACGGCCTATCCGGTGATCAACAGCGCGGCGTTCTACTTGGATGATTTTCCCTCTCCGGTACCGTCAGGCAATGGCAAATACATCAAACGTGACTACAACATGAGTATTGCTGAATTCTATTCTCAAGTATGGTGGCCGGATTTGGTGCGTCTTGCGGAACGGTACGGTATTCGTTTCACCGGTGTGATGATTGAGAATTACGGCGATGACACCAAGGATGATCCGGTACGGCAGACGGACGGCGCACAATTCGAGTATTACGGAGGATTGCTGCTGCGGCAAAACGGCGAAATCGGATATCACGGGTACAACCATCAGCCGTTGGTGTTGCCGAATACGGATTACGGTAAGGAATACGCGTATGTGCAGTGGCCGAATCGCAAAGCCATCGTCGATTCGTTGAACGAACTGATCGCATTCCAGAAAGACGTATTGCCTGCCGCAACATCGTCGGTATACGTGCCGCCGTCGAATATCCTCTCCCAAGAAGGACGGAAGATCATAGGCGAGGATGTGTCGCAGATTCGCGCCATCGCCAGTACGTATATGCCTTCCGACAGTTCCTTGACGTACGTGCAGGAGTTCGGTGTTGCGGCCGATGGCGTGGTGGAGGCTCCACGTATCGTGTCCGGCGGCATGGTGGGTGACATGTACATGCGTCTTGCCGCGGTTTCCGAACTGAACATGCACTATGTGAGCACGCACTTCATGCATCCCGACGATTTGCTTGATGAAGATCGTGGAGCGAAAGAAGGATGGAAGAAGTACTACCAGGGATTGGAAAACTATCTTGACTGGCTGGAATCGTCGGCACCGTCCATTCGTATGCGGACAGGCACGGAATGTGCCGCAGCCATCCAACGTTTTTCGGGATTGACCGTTTCGATGGAAACGTCCGACGATAGTTGGGATCTGAAACTTGGCAACCTCACCGATCAAGGGTGGCTCATGTTCCGTGCCAACAATGGCACGCCTGGCAGGGTTCGTGGCGGAAGCCTCACCAAGCTGACCGGCAACTTGTATCTGCTCAAAGCCACGAACGCCACGGTTCATATCGAACGCAAGACTGGGGGAGAGGCATGAGAATCTGCCTGGTTTTGGAAGGATGCTACCCGTATGTGCATGGTGGCGTGTCCACGTGGATGCACAGTTATATCGAAGCGATGAAAGAGCACGAGTTCGTATTGTGGGTGATCGGCGCCAAAGCCGAAGACCGCGGCAAATTCGTATATGACCTGCCCGACAATGTGGTGGAAGTGCATGAGGTGTTCCTCGACGACGCCTTGCGTCTGAGCGGTGAACGCGCGCAAGTGTCGTTCACCGAAGAGGAATTGCGGTCATTGCGCGAACTGGTGAATCTTGGCAGCCCGGATTGGGATGTGCTGTTCAACCTGTTCCACACCAGAGGCGTGCATCCGCTGTCGTTCCTGCAAAGCCGTGAATTCATCGACTTGTTTACGCAAATCTGCATGGAAGAATATCCGTATGTGGCCTATGCCGACGCTTTCCATACCGTGCGCTCCATGTTGCTGCCGGTGTTGTACTTGATGGGCTGCGAAGTGCCGGAAGCGCAGATCTACCATGCGATTTCCACTGGATATGGCGGATTGTTGGCTTGTTTGGGGGGGGGTATCAACCATGCGCCGGTATTGCTTACGGAACATGGCATTTATACGCGTGAACGCGAAGAGGAAATCATTTCCGCCGAATGGGTGTCGCCAGCGTTCCGGCCGCGTTGGATCCGCTTCTTCTACATGCTTTCGGAACAGATCTACCATCGTGCGTGGCGCATCACCAGCTTGTTCGGTCGTGCCCGTCTTATCCAAATTGGCATGGGTGCGCCCGCCGATGCCTGCCAAGTGATTCCCAATGGCATTCAATACGAACGTTTCTGCGATATTCCCCTGAAGCCCGACGACGGTTGGGTTGATATCGGCGCGGTGGTGCGCATGGCGCCCATCAAAGATGTGAAAACCCTGATTCACGCGTTCCATGAGCTTTCCTCTCGCGTTGACAATGTGCGCTTGCATATTCTCGGCGGTGTTGACGATCAGGAGTATGCCGACGAATGCTATGAGCTTGTGGAACAGTTGGGTGTGCGCAATCTTGAGTTCACCGGCCGTGTGAACGTGGTCGAATACATGCGCAAGCTTGATTTCACCGTGTTGACCAGCATTTCCGAAGGCCAGCCGCTGTCGGTGCTGGAATCGTTCGCAGCCGCACGCCCCTGCGTGACCACTGACGTCGGCTGCTGCCGTGAGCTTTTGGAAGGCGAGGAAGGCGACGATTTCGGCACGGCAGGCTTCTACGTGCCCCCGATGTACCGCGAGGGCCTGAGCCGAGCCATGGAACGCATGTGTTCCAGTCGCACGCTGCGTGAGACCATGGGGCAGATTGGCCGTAACCGTGTGAACGCCTATTACCGGCATGAGCGCATGCTTGACGATTATCGCAAGCTGTATAGCGATACCGCGGATCAGTTCGGATTGAATCAGTTCGGATTGGAGCGCTGATATGGCCGGTATTGGATTTGAACTGAAGAAACTGTTCCACCGTAGAGGCTTGATGGCGATGCTGCGAGCCTACGGCTATGCCGGCGTGATTTGCGCTGGTCCGATGCTGTTGGGTGTACTCCTGCAGTTCGGCGTGCTGATCGTGAGCAGCTGGTGGCAGGTGGGCCGCCCCGACCGCGATCTGCTCGTATGCATGATCACCTACACGCTGCTTGCCTCGTTGGTGTTGACGAGTTTTCTGTCGATGCCGGTCACCCGTTTTCTGGCGGATATGTTGTTTGATCACGATGAGAAGATGATTCTGCCGTCGTTCTGGGGTTCTACTGGCATCATGCTGGTGGTGGGCGCGGTGTTGTACACGGTTTTCCTGCTGTTTTCCGGTGCCACGTTGATGCAGGGCGCGTTGTGTTTGTGGCTGTTTCTTGAAATGATCGTCAACTGGAATGCGATGAGCTATTTGACGGCCATCAAGGATTACAAAAGCATTCTGTATTCTTTCGTGGCTGCGGTGTTGGTGGCGTTCGTTACGTCATGCGTGTTGCTTGCGTTGGCCTGCCCTCCTGTGGAGTCGCTGTTGTTCGCAGTGGTGCTTGGCTATGGTGTGATGCTGGTGTGGGATGTGCTCTTGTTGCATCGTTATTTTCCGCAAAGTCGTAAGCATCCGTGGCTGTTTTTGCAGTGGGTCGATCAGTTTCTGCCGTTGGCGTTGACCGGATTGCTGACCACCATCGGCCTGTTCGCCCATTTGGTGATCACATGGTGCGGTCCGCTCGGCATCAAGGTGAAGGGCCTGTTTTATGGCGCGCCATATTACGATGTGCCCGCCATGCTGGCGTTTTTGACGATTCTGATCACCACGGTGAATTTTGTGGTGTCGGTGGAGGTCAATTTCTACCCAACATATCGGTCGTATTACAGTCTGTTGAATGATGGAGGCACGGTCAAAGACATTACCGTTGCCGAAAACGAAATGTTGGCTGTGCTCAATCGAGAATTGCATTACACGGCGTTGAAGCAATTGTTGGTGACCGCTGCCGTGATTTCATTGGAAAAAACAGTGCTGAACGCGCTTCCTTTAGGATTCAGCGATGTGATGCACGGATATTTCCGTGTGCTCTGCGTGGGGTATGCCCTTTATGCGGTCGGCAACACCGTGATGCTGATTCTGCTGTATTTTACCGATTATTCCGGTGCATTGACGGCGTCGGCATTGTTTGCGGGTTCGACGGTTGTGTTCACAGTAATCGGACAGTTCTTCACTACGTCGCTGTTCGGTTTCGGTTTTCTGATGGGGGCATCGCTGTTCGCCATATATGCGACATTCCGGCTCGCCTCATACACCGACAATCTGCCATACCGAGTGCTGGGGCAGCAGCCGATTGTGGCGCAAACGAAACGTGGACGTTTCACCGAACTGGGCATACTGCTTGAACATGGCGAACAGCGGGTCGACCAATCATTGCATCGCTCAGGGCATGCACGGTCTTCTGACAAGGCGAATATTGCAGAAACGGATGTCATAATCGGGAGGAATCGTAAATCATGACATGGTGGAACCGACGCAACACAAAAGCCATTACCATGCTTGTCAAGCAAATAGCGGCATTGACGGCAATGCTGACGGTGCTTTCCTGCGCCGGATGTGCGACTTCATCACCCAACGATAATGAACAATCGCAATCATCGGATTCGTCACAGACGCATGAGCAAGTCAAGAAAAGCGCTGAACAAAGCATCGACGGCGCACACTTGCGCGACAACGAATCGTTATACAAGGTGTATGACGACAGCGGTGTCGAAACCATGTATTTGACGGTATCGCGCGGTAATTCGTCGGAAGGCACCGACCATAGCTGGAGCGAAATCAACCAGTATTCCGTTGATGACTATGCGGCCATGGGCGTTGACCGCTACAAGGTCAATGGTTTGCTGCAGGTCGGCGACGAACAAGGACCGGTTTCCGGGGAGCTTGGTTTTGGTGAAAGCGCGCCGAACGCCACCGTGCAGATACGTGGCCAGTCATCGAGTAAAAACGAGCAGAAGAACTACAAGATCGAGTTGAAAAGCGGCAAAGGCAAGTGGCGTGGGCAGCGTACCATCGCATTGAACAAGCATATGGGCGAAGGTCTGCGTTTCCGTAACAAAATGGCGTACGATCTCATCAAAGGCATCGACCAGATGATGGGACTGCGCACGCAATTCGTGCACTTGTACGTGAAAGACGAGACCAGCGGATCGGATTCCTTCGACGATTACGGTCTGTACACGCAAGTCGAACAGCTCAACAAAACCGCATTGCAGGTGCACGGACTCGATAAAAACGGCCAGCTGTACAAAGTCAATTATTTCGAATTCTATCGAGACGAAGACGTGATCAAACTCGCCGATGATCCTGACTACGATCAAGCGAAATTCGAAGAAAAACTGGAAATCAAAGGCGACAACGACCATACCAAACTGATCGCCATGCTGAACGATCTCAATGATTATTCAGTGCCGATGGGCGAAATCCTCGGCAAATATTTCGATACCGAAAATCTCGCATATTGGATGGCATTCCAATTGCTGACCGGCAATATCGATACGCAAAGCCGCAATATGTACCTGTATAGTCCCACGAATTCGGATACGTTTTACCTGCTCGACTGGGATAACGATGGTATGCTCATGCGCAAGGAATACGAGATCAGGCAACGTTCCGAGGGCCAAAGCTGGGAGAACGGTGTCAGCAACTATTGGGGCAACATACTGTTCCGACGTTGTCTGCAAACCAAGTCGTTCCGAACCGCGCTCGGCAAGGCCGTGAAAGACGAATACAAGTATATGAGCGCCGATCGCATCAATTCCATGGTGCGGCGGTACCGTTCCATCGTTGAACCATACGTACGGAAGATGCCCGACTCCATGCATGAGCCTCTGACGTCAAGCCAATACGACACGGTGGCAAACCAATTGCATAGCGAAATCGAACAGAACTACCAGACGTACCGAACCGGGTTCAATAAGCCCATGCCGTTCTATATCGGCAAGCCGACTCCTACCAACGGCAAGCTCAAACTCAGCTGGGATGTCTCCTATGATTTCAACGATGAGGATCTGCGCTATAGCGTTACCGTGGCCAAGGATTACGAAGGCAAAGACGTGGTGTTCACACAGAGCGACCTCGTATTGCCGGAAGCCGTGATGGATATGCCTGGTGAAGGCCAGTACTTCATCAAGGTGAGCGTGCGCAATGCATCAGGCGAGACGCAGGACGCGTTTGACTATTACGTCACCGACGGCAACAAGATCTACGGCACCAAGTGTTTCTATGTGAAAGCCGACGGCAGCATTGTGGAGGATGCCAATGTGCAGTGATGGTGGCAATCGCGGAACGTCGCTGCTGCAACGTATCAAACATCGCGTCGGCGAGGAATTATCCGTTCCACCGCGCACAGCCAAGGAACGGTTCCGTCATGAGCTCAAATATCTGATCTCATACGCGCAAAAAGCCGACTTGAACGTGCGTATGGCGCCGCTGCTTGGCCTCGACAAGCATGTGAAAAACGGCGGCTATATGATTCGCAGCCTGTATTTCGACGATTATTGGAACACCGCATATCAGGAAAAAGTCGACGGTGTGCTGCTGCGTAGGAAATACCGTATTCGCATCTACGATTACAGCGATCGTGTGATCAAACTGGAACGCAAACGCAAAAGCGACAGTTGGATCTACAAGGAGGATGCACCGCTCACGCACGAGCAGTTCGACCGTATTCTTGCCGGCGATTACGAATTTCTGCGTGACAGCGAGTATCAGTTGTGCCGCGAGTTTTATGTGGAATGCATGTGCAATGTGATGCGCCCTCGCGTGATCGTCGATTATGAGCGCGAACCGTGGATTCTTGACGCCGGAACCGTACGCATCACCTTCGATATGAACGTGCGTGCGGCGGTCGGCGGATTCGATGTTTTCGACTCCACACTGCCGGTACTGCCCGTGCTTGAGCCGGGCAAGCTGGTGATGGAGGTCAAATTCACCGAGTTCCTGCCGCAAGTGGTGCGTGATCTGCTGCCCGGCAAGGCGCAGGAGTTGACATCGGCTTCGAAATACGTGCTCTGCTACGACAAAGCCTCGTATTTGCGGGGATTCGACTACTGGCAGGAAGGCTGGAGCGTGCCAAGCCTGTAAAGCCAAGCCTGTAATCGGCTGGCATGTTGACTGGCATTCCAGCAAAAACAAACGTTACGAATCAAGGAAGCAGGAGAGAAAGAAACCATATGAGTGTCAATGACATGATCAAAAAGTCGGTGCTGAAATCCTTCGGCCAATACAATGTGCCCAAAATGGCGCTGGCGTTGCTGGTGGCGTTGATCGTCGGCATCGTCATTTACTGCGTGTACCGCCGTTTCTACACGGGTGTGGTGTATTCGCGCAGTTTTGCCGTTACGTTGGTGGGCATGTGCGTGCTCACCTGCATGGTCACGCTGGCCATCAGTACGAATATTGTGATTTCGCTTGGTATGGTCGGTGCATTATCGATTGTGCGCTACCGTACCGCGGTCAAGGATCCGATGGATCTGTTGTATTTGTTCTGGGCGATCACGTCTGGTATTGCGGCGGGCGCCGGCATGTATGTGCTGGTGATTGTTGCCGGATTGGTGATGATCGGCATGCTGGCTTTGTTCTACTCGCGTCAAGACAAGGGGCGCGTGTACATTGCGGTGATCCACTATGTGGGCGATGTAGTGGGAGATGAGATCACGCGCGCGTTCGGACGCACCAAATTCTTCGTAAAGTCCAAAACCATGCGTGGCGAACGCACGGAAATGGCGGTTGAAGTATTCTGTGATGATAAGGACATGACGTTCGCGGAACGCGTTCGCGCCATTGAGGGTGTCGAAGACGTGACGCTGATACAGTACAACGGTGAGTATCATGGGTAATCAATTCGATGTTGCCGCAGGCGCGCGGCTGGAATCCACGGGCAGGGCGCCCAGCAACGACGAAATCGTACCCAGATTCTCTCTTGACGACATCAACCAGGCGTTTGACAACAACGAATTCTGCTTCTACCTGCAACCCAAATGCAATGCTGAAACCGGCGCAATCGTGGGTGCGGAGGCGTTGGTGCGTTGGAATCATCCGGAATATGGCTTGGTGTCTCCCGGCGAATTCATTCCTCTGCTTGAACGTGAGTCAATGGTCACGCGGTTCGATTTGTTCATCTGGCGTTCCGTGTGTGAAATGCTGTCGCGTTGGGATGGGGAGGGGCGCAATCTGGTGCCGGTGTCCGTCAACGTGTCGATGACGGATATCGAGGCGATCGATGTGGCGCGAGTGCTTGGCGACCTGCTCGATCGGTTCTGCATCGATGCTCGCCTGCTGCAGGTGGAGATCACAGAAAGTGCGATCGCACATAACATGGATGTGGTCGAAGAGACCATTCGGGACCTGCATGCGCGAGGCATTGCCGTGCTGATGGACGATTTTGGGTCGGCGTATTCGTCACTCAACATGTTGAAGGACATCAACGTCGATGCCATCAAACTCGACATGAAATTCGTTGACCTGAATGCTGACAATGCGGCGAAAGGTTTGAAAATCATCGAATCCGTGATCGACATGGCCTACCAGCTGAGACTGTCGATCATTGCGGAGGGTGCGCAGACCGCCGAACAGGTGAGCAAGCTGCGTGAGCTGGGATGCATGTACATCCAAGGATATTATTTCTACCGTCCGCTCACTGTGGGAAAGATGGAGGATTTGCTGGAACACCGCCCGGATGATCAGCATTTCTGGAATATCTCCAAAGATCTGATGCATCGCGACTACCGCATGTCGACGAACGGCCGCAGCATGCTCGAATCGTCGTCATTGTCGGCGCATATTTTTGAAATCCTTAACAAGGGCGTTGCGGAACTGTCCCGACTGAATCTCATCACGGGAGAATATCGCACCATCAAACGCGATCCGAAACTTCCGGACGTGTATGCGGATGATTTTCATGATTACTGCCATGCATTGGTTTCAAAACGGATCATTCATCCAGATGATGCCGGAGAATTCCTGAAACACACGCGATTGTCTGATTTGCGCGACCAACTATTCAGTAAGAAAAAATCGGAATTCACGTATTTTAGAAGCGAGGTCGAGGCGAAAACCAGCGTGATCGCATTCGGTATGCTGGTACCCCCTGATTGCAGTGAGGCCAATCCGTGGGCCGTGGTGCTGATCGGATTCGACCTGTCGCTCGACCTAATCGCCAAGAACATGAAGGAAATCTATCGGCAGGACTCCTTGACGGGATTGCTCAACCGCAATGCATACGACAGCGATGTGGAGCAGCTGCGGAGCGCCGACATCGGGGCGGTGGTGTGCGTGTATGCGGATATGATCGGCCTGCACGAGGTGAACAACCATCTCGGGCATAAGCAGGGCAACCGCATGTTGTGTGAGTTCGCGGACGCGGCGCGCGCGTTCTTCGGCGATGACCGGTTGTATCGCATCGGCGGCGACGAATTCGTGATAATCAGTTCCGCGCATACGGAAGCGCAGACACGCAAGCAGCTGAACTACATGCGTGAGCGCTTGCATACGCAAGGCTGCGAGATATCAGTGGGCGTAGCGTCGAGCGAGTCGACTTCCGATCTGCCGAAAATCATCGAACAGGCCGAAAACGAGATGCGCCGCGAAAAGAAGGAATACTACGTGCGAGGCGGCAGCAAACGCCAGCTGCGCGGGCTCAACAAAAAACTTGAGGACATTCTGGTGCGTAATCAGGATATGGAATCGTTGCTGCGGCATTTGAACGGACGCTATTCAATCGCATGCATGGTGAATCTGCGTACTGACTCACAGCGTGCGATCATGGTGCCCGACTATTTCCAGAAGATGCTTGACGCGCATGACGGTTCGTTCAAAAGCGCGCTGCATGACTATTGCGAACGATTGGTGGCGCCGTTCTGCAAAGACAGTTTCTCCCTGCTTATGGATTACGACTTCATTCATGCCCGCGTCGAGTCGGTCGGCGTGTTGCAGTACGGGTACACGCGAAACGACGGAGAGAAGTTCCTGCTTACGATTTTCGCCGATCGACGTTCCAAAGACGAGACCATGTGGGTGTTCTCCAAGGATGATCTGCCGCAGGTCGAGCTGGAATTATTCGAGTCATAAGGCCGTATTGTCTGGTTTTATGCGTTTTTGTGTGATGCGTTCGCATATTTTGTGAGAACGCTCACAGAAAAGGTTGTGTCGATTTCCAGCCGAATCGCAAAATGGGGTCTATGATGAGAATCGTTGGTCATGGCAACGGTTGCTATGACACGGCGAACAAGCACAGTCGCTTAAAGGAGACATCTATGGTCTATCGCATGATTTTCAACCAGACTGCATACTTCGGTCGCGGCGCCATCAAGGAGATCCCGGGCGTTGCCAAGTCCCATGGCTTCACCAAGGCGTTCATCGTCACCGATCCGGTACTGCTGGAAACCGGCACCGTCAAGAAGGTCACCGATGTGCTTGATGAGGCAGGCATGCCGTACGAGGTCTTCGACAACGTCAAGCCGAACCCGCCGGTCGAATGCATTCAGGATGGCGTTGCCAAGTTCGCCGCATCCGGTGCTGATTTCCTGATCGGTCTGGGCGGCGGCTCCCCGCAAGACACCTGCAAGGGCATCGGCATCATCACCGCCAACCCGGAGTTTGCCGATGTGCTCTCCCTGGAAGGCGTTGCCGACACCAAGAACCCGTCCGTGCCGATCTTCGGCGTGCCGACCACCGCAGGCACCGCTTCGGAAACCACCATCAACTATGTGGTCACCGATACCGCCAACAAGCGTAAGTTCGTGGCCGTCGACCCGCACGACATTCCGATCGTCGCCTTCGTCGATCCTGATCTGACCGACTCCATGCCGCGCGGCCTCAAGGTCGCCACCGGTCTTGACGCCCTGACCCACGCCATTGAAGGCTACATCACTCCGGGCGCCTGGAGCCTGTCCGACTGCCTGAGCATGCAGACCATCCGCATGATTGCCAAGAACCTTGCCAAGAGCGCTGACGGCGACGTTCCTGCAGGCGAGCAGATGGCCTACGCCTCCTACATCACCGGCATGGCCTACTCCAACGTCGGCCTCGGTCTGGTGCATGGCATGGCCCACCCGCTGGGCGGCCGCCTCGGCGTTGCCCACGGCGTTGCCAACGGCATTCTGCTGGCGCCGGTCATGGAATACAACAAGGACTTCACCGGCGAGAAGTATCGCGACATCGCCGACGCCTTCGGTGTCGAAGATGCCTACACCGGCGATCTCGAGACGGTTCGCGAAGAAGCCGTCCAGGCCGTGCACAAGCTCACCGTCGACCTGAAGAACCCGACCACCATCTCCGAAGTCGGCGCAACCGAAGCCGATCTGGAAGCACTGGCCCACGACGCCTTCAACGACGTGTGCACCCCGGGCAACCCGCGTCAGGCCACCGAAGAAGACATCCTCGCCATCTACAAGAGCCTGATGTAATGCGAAAACTCTCACGAATCGGCAATCGCATGCAGCGAATCTGCAGTGAAACCCGATTGTGAGAGAACATCGCTGAAAGCATTAAAAATCGTGGTGCGAAACTTCACAAAGCATTCGCACCACGATTTTTATATCTGCACATAAATTACGGATTAATCGAAATAATGTAAACAATAATCCGTGATTATCAATCGCAAGTATTGGAATTACTCGTGCTTTTCGCTCCACTCCTCATCGGTGGGAGTGTCATCGTACCATTCGCGGCCTTCCTGCTCGGCCAATTCCATCTGCTCGTTGATCCACGCCGCCTCCGCAGGATTGATATCGGCGGTGTCAAGCACCTTCTGCCATACCGGATACAGCAGATGCATCACCGGATATAGCGCGGTGAGCAGAATCTCCGGCTTATGCTTGCGCGAATGCTGTGGATGCGCGTCGAACGTGTTCTTGAAACGACGCATGTAATTGTTGAACGACGTGAGCGACGTGTCCATACGGCGGGCGCTGATGCCGGCGATCATACGCGGGCAGTACACGGTTTTCAGATCCTTGCCCAGCAGATGCAGCGAAATATCGATATCCTCATGCATCACATCGGCCTTGTCTCGGCACACTTCGTCAGAAATTTCGCGCCAAGCTGAAGCGCGGACCGCCATATTCGAGCCAAACAGCAACGGCTGGCCGCCATCGGCCTTGTAAATACGCTTGCGTGTGGAATTATCCCCACGCAAACCAAAATGGCGGCTCGGCAGATCGTAATACATCACCGGACCAGTGGCACCCATGGCCTCCGGGTCCTCAGTGAAAATGCCGGACACCACTTCGACCCAATCCGGGCGAATCATGCAATCGGCGTCGAAACGGCCCAGAATGTCGCCGGTGGCGTGGTTCAAACCATAATCGCGCGTCGGAATCAGCCCCTGCTCCTCATCCTGATGCAGCAGACGGACGGGTGCTTCCGGGTGGTCTTTGATGAACTGCTCCACCATGGCCACCGTCGAATCGGTGGAACGATTGTCGACAACGATCACTTCATGGGGCATCACGGTCTGCCTAGTGGCATTCAACAGGCAATCGTTGATACGCTCCTCTTCATTCCAAGCGGGGATGACAATTGAAACGTTCAGCATAACTACCACAATAGCTCAGCCTGTACACGACGCCTATCGCTACAATAGGGAGCCATGAGCGACAGCGAACAGCGAATGAACAATACGCAGAGCGAAAACGGTGCGAACACCAGCGAACAGCGATGGGACCTCGGCACCCTGTTTCCAGCCAAAGGAGATCCCCGAAAACCACCGGAATGGCTGGGACGTGCGCTGCTATACATCGCCATAGCCATTGTGGGGTTTACTTTCTGCTGGCGCAGCTGGGGCAAAATCGAATACCTGGTGATCGACATCATCGTCTCGCTGTTCATCGCGCTCGCGGTGGAGCCGGTGGTGGTGCCGCTGGTCAAGCATGGCTGGAAACGTTCGTTCGCGTCGCTGTTCTCGCTGCTGATGCTGGCCGTGATGCTCGGCGTGCTGTTCACACTGTTCGGCAACCTGTTCGTGCAGCAGATGATCGCCTTGGTGAACGGTCTGCCCGACCTGTATGAGCAGATGTGCCAGTTCGCCAGTCAATACGCGAATTTCCAGCTTCCTGAGATCAATAATCTCGGCAATGAGATTCTGAAGAACATTCAAACGTCATGGGTCACTGATTTCGCGGGTACCGCGCTGAATACGGTGTCGGGATTGTTTTCGTTCCTGATTAACCTCATGACGATAATCATGACCACGTATTACATTTCAGCGGCTGGTCCGAAACTGCGTCGTGCCGCATGCCAGTGGATGGCTCCGGCGGCTCAGCGGCGATTCCTGTTCGTATGGACGGTGAGCCAGAGCCAGATCTCGTCGTTCCTGTTCTCCCGCGCCATTCTCGCGTTGCTGAACGCGTTCTTCACAGGAATCTGTCTGATGCTGCTGCACGTGCCCTATTGGCTACCGTTGGCGCTGTTCTGCGGTGTGGTTTCGCAGTTCATTCCTATGTTGGGTACGTATATCGGCGGCGCGTTGCCAGTGCTGTTCGCATGGGGTAGCTGCGGATTGTGGCAGGCCGTGGCGGTGCTGGTGTTTATCTGCGTGTATCAGCAGATCGAGAATCTGATTTTCGCGCCGAAGATCTCCCAGCGCACCATGGATGTGAACGATGCCGTGGCGTTCCTCGCGGTGCTGGCGTTCACCTCGCTGTTCGGCGCGTTGGGCGCGTTCCTCGCATTGCCGGTGGTCGCGTCCGTGCAGACGATCTTCCGCACCTATACAAAGCGGTACGAGCTGGTCGATTCCCCGCTGATGGACGATCCGGTGCCTGAAAAGAAGTCGAAGCTGGTGGAAGGTGCCGAAGTACTCAGCGAGCATCTGCACAATATGCCTCGCGCGGTGCAGGGATCCAGTGCGCATGTGCCTATTCCCGACGAAGTGCGGCAGTTGCAGGAGCAGGCGTACAATATCACCCGTTCCGAGGAATCGCTGGAATCGGACGAAACCGTCGCCATCCCGAAGCACGTGTTGGACAAAACGGAACGCAAGCCATTGCAGGGTCTTGAGAGTGAAAACACATCTCAGGAATCCAACGAAAATCCGGAATCCGGCAATGAACGGAAGAACGGCGAGTCGCGGGAAGCTGAAGGAAGTACGAAAAACGCGGATGACAATCCAAGAAGTAGGTGGCGTTAATGGTACTGCTGAGCGTACTTGACATTCTGCTGGTCATCGTCGGTGGCGCAGGGGTGGTCTATCAGGCGGTGTGCATTCTCATCTCCCTGTTCACCAAGCCGATCAAATTTCCCGACGCGCCGATGGACAAGCGTTACGCGGTGCTGATTTCCGCACGAAACGAGGCGAACGTCATCGGCAACCTCATTACCTGCATCCAAACGCAGACCTACCCGACCGAACTGGTCGACATTTGGCTTGTCGCCGACAATTGCACCGACAATACCGCCGAAGTGGCGCGCAATATGGGCTGCCATGTGATCGAACGCTTCAACAAGGAGCTTGTGGGCAAAGGCTACGCGCTGACGTATCTGCTCGATCAGATGAACGATTCCGGTGCATCCGACCCGTACGATGCGTTCTTCGTGTTCGACGCCGACAACAAGCTCGACAAGCATTACGTCGAAGAGATGAACAAGGCGTTCCAGTCGGGATTCAAGATTCTCACCAGCTACCGCAATTCCGTGAATTTGTCTGACAATTGGGTCTCTTCCGGTTCTGCATTGTGGTTCATCCGTGAATCTCGATTCCTGTCGGCCTCGCGCATGTGGCTCGGCAACAGCTGTCATGTAGGGGGTACTGGCTTCATGTTCTCGCAGGAGATCATGCGTCGCAATAATGGTTGGAAATTCCACCTTTTGACCGAGGATTTGGAATTCACCATGGATTCCTTGCTGCACGGCGACCGCATCGGCTACTGCGGTACCGCGATTCTGTATGACGAGCAGCCTGTCACCTTCGCGCAGAGCTGGCGTCAGCGTTTGCGTTGGAGCAAGGGCTTCCTGCAGGTGTTCCGTTATTACGGGCCGGCTTTGGTCAAACGCGCCATCAGGGAACGCGATTTTTCCGCCGTTGATTTCACGCTGCTGTTGTGTCCGTTCACGGTGATCGGTATTGCGCGCGTTCTGCTGGGACTGTTGTTCGCGACCTGCGGATTCGTGACATGGCAGAGCCAGTTGAGCTCGTTGACCGGTTGGACGTCCGGCATTGTGACGTCGGTGATCGGCATGATGGCGTTGGCCGCGTTGACGATTATTGTGGAACGCGATCAGATTGGCGCCACCAACAAGGAGCTGTTCGCGTATGTGCTGAGCTTCCCGATCTACATGTTCAGTTATGTGCCGATCTCGTTCCAGGCGATGTTCGCCAAGTCCGAATGGAAGCCGATCGAGCATAAGGGATGACGTTCGTTCGCTGGCTTGCGCGTTCCTGCCTTTTCGTTTTCATTTCGATTTCCTCTTATGACTGGAGTGTTGTTGTTCCATGGATGATTCGGCTGAATACCGGCATGTGAAACGCCGTCGATACATCACGGTGGCGCTTTCCGTGTCGCTCACCACAGTGTTGTGCGTCGGCTATGTCGTGGCCGACATTTTCGACAAGTTGCCGGGTGTTCTCACATTGCAGGAAGTCGAGCATGCCACAGCCAAAACGCCGGGCAATGCCATTGCGGCCGCGACGATGGTCGGAGGGCTTGACGCTTCGAAAACCGTGGATGCCGTTGCGGCAAAGGCTCTGATCAGCCAGTTTGAGACGGCTGCCTCCGATTTTGGCGGTGAATACGCCATCGCCATCGCCGACGCGGCTGGCAATGTGGTGGCCGAGCAGAATCTCGACACGCCGTATACGCCGGCGTCCACCATGAAAACGCTGACGGCGTATGCGGCTGCGGCCACGCTCGACATGGGGTCGACGTTGGAGACGCAGACCTATTTGGAGCAGCGCGAAGATGGCACTTCGCGATTGGTGCTCAAAGGCAACGGCGACATGCTGCTCGGCGTCGGCGAATCTGATTCGGCGCACATCAATGGGCGTGCCGGGCTGGGAACGCTTGCGGCAAACACGGCCCAAGCGTTGCGGCAGCGGGGCATCACTTCCGTGACGCTCGTCTACGATGATTCCCTGTTCGGCAACGACCGTTGGCCCAACGGCATCGCCGAACTCGATCCGGACCACGTGTACTACGCGCCGACCGCATCCATGGCCGTGGATGGCGGGCGAAACTGGAACGGTGCTAATCCTACGGATCCCGATACGTTCAGCACATATCCCGTTTTGAGCACGCAGCCGGCTCGCGAGGCCGCGCTGGTGTTCGCGCAACGCCTGACTGAGCGGGGCATTGCGGTGAACGGTTCCGTGGAACAGGGAGCCGTTCCCGACGGGACCAGCCCCATTGCGACGGTGAGCTCCGCATCGCTGAACGAGATCATGGCGTTCATGCTTCGGCATTCCGACAATTCGCTGGCCGAGGAATTCGGCAGACTGCTGGCTTTGCACCTTAACGCCGGCAATTCACCGGCCGGAGCGGTGCAGTCGGTTGAACAGGTACTGGCTCAGCGGGGGATTTCCACCGAAGGCCTCACCATGGTTAACTGCTCGGGACTGGCTGAGGATTCCAAACTCACCGCGCATACCCTGCTTGACGTGCAGCAGCGTAATCTGACGAGCGGGTCCGGTTCCGCCGCCGCTGAGGGGCTGTCGATTGTAGGATTTGTGGGCACTGCTGCGAATCGTTTGAACGATGCTGACGAAGCTGGTCTTATCCGTGCCAAAACCGGCAGTTTGGGAGATGTGACTTCCATGACCGGCAATGTGTCGCGCCATAATGGCGGTGCGTTGAGTTTTTCCGTGATCGTCAACGATCCTGATGATTCCGAAGCCGCGAAATCCGCTATCGACACATTTGTGGCAGCACTACCGAAGTTGTGACGCCATGGTGTATTCGTCACGTTTTCGCAAGGGGATCGGCGAGCTGCGCGGCGCGTTTGAATCGGCCGGGTTGGGGTTGCAGGATGCCCGTTTCGCCCGTCATGGCGAGCACGCGCCCGATGTGGACGCTCCGCTGATTATGGTGTCCTGTTCCGGTGGGCGCGATTCGATGGCGTTGGCTGCGGTTGCTGCGAAAACGTGCGCTTCATTGGGATTGCGATGCGGGGCGATTATCATCGACCACCAGTTGCAGCAAGGCTCTGCCGGTGTTGCGCGGGCAACCGCCGATCGTTGCGTTGCGTTGGGTCTTGACCCAGTTCGTGTTCGTGCGATTGACGTACCCGACTCCCGCGGCATCGGTGTTGAGGCAGCGGCGCGTGAAGCACGCTATCATGCGATTGTCGACGCATGCTCCGACGCTTCGGCCGTGCTTCTGGCTCATACGAAAAACGATCAGGCGGAAACCGTGATCATCGGTTTGTTGCGTTCCGCGGGCCTCGATGCGGTTTGCGGTATGAACGGTTCCTTCATACGAGACGGGGTGCGTTTTCTACGCCCATGGCTGAATGTGACCCGCGAAGAAACCACCGGCATCTGCGAGGATCTGCGGCTTGCCTGGTGGGACGATCCCACAAATGGGCCGGATGTGGGAGATTCGGGTGGAAATGAGCCTCTTCCCGCGAACTATCCGCTGCGATCCCGAATCCGGCACGATCTCATGCCATATCTTGCATCATTCGCGGGAAGCGACGTCGTGTCGAAACTTGCGCTTGGAGCGAGGCTTGCCGAAGACGATCGCGCATATCTTGACGATGTGGCGCAACGCGTGTGCGAGCAAGGCGTAACCGTGAACAACGGCGAGATAATCATCGACGTGCGTGCGTTGCAATCGCAAGACATTGCCATCAGAAGACGGGTGATTGTGCGCTCGCTTGCGGAAGCAGGCATTTCGTGCATGGCACGGCAGGTTGAAGGGATCGACAGGCTGATCTGCGACTGGCACGGCCAGAAAGGTGTGAATCTTCCCAGCGGATATTCAGCATATCGCCAGAAACACGTCATTCGCGTGTGCCAAGATGGTGGGCATGCGAATCGCTGACGTACAAGAAGATATTGATCACGAGCTGATCAGTAAAGAAGAGATTGCCGACATCATCAACCATGCTGCAGACCAGGCCAGTGAAGACTACCGTGGCAAGAACCCGCTGCTGGTTTGCGTGCTCAAGGGTGCGGTGAACACGCTTGCGGCGTTCTCGCAGGCCATGAGCATCCACGCGGAGATGGATTTCATGAGCTTGTCGAGCTACGGTTCCGGCACTCAATCGAGCGGCAAGATCACCGTGCGGCAGGATCTGTCCACCGATGTTCGCGGTCGTCACGTGCTTATTGTGGAAGACATCATCGATTCGGGCGTCACGTTGGCGTGGCTCGTCGATGAGCTCAAAAGCCGTGGTGCCGCTTCCGTGGAGATTTTTGCGCTGTTGGAAAAGCCGGCGCGCCGTAAGGTGGATGTTCCTGTGAAATATAAGGGACGTGAGATTCCCGATGAATTCGTGGTCGGTTTCGGCTTGGATTATGACGAGCGATACCGCAATCTTGATTCGATCGCGGTGCTGAAGCCGGAAGTGTATGAAGGAGGTCAGGCATGAGTTTTCCTGGTCCGGGACAGTCGCCGAATAACAACGGCGGCGGCAATAACCCGTTCACCAATCCGTTTGGACGCAACAATAACGCCGGCAATGGCAACGATTCCAACGGCAACGGCGATAAGTCCAACGGCAACGGATCCAATGGCGGTCCGCGTCCGTTCTGGCAGTCCCCATGGCTGTGGGTTGTGGTTGTGGCATTGCTTGCCGTGACCATGTTCCAGATTTTCGCCGGAACCGGTTCCCAGACCATCGACACCAAGGACGGTCTGCAGATTCTCAACGGCAACAATGTTGAATACGCACAGATCGTAGACAACACCCAGCAGGTCAAGCTCAAGCTTAAGAGCGACTACTCCGCTACAGACCCTGATACCGGGCGTATGAAGAACTACGGCAAAAACGTGCAGTTCTACTACACGTACGCGCAGTCCGCAACCGTGGTCAAGGCCGTACAGAAGGCTGATCCGGTCAAGGGCTGGACGGCGACCATGCAGCAGAGCAGCATTTGGACGTATCTGCTGACCTCGCTGCTGCCGTTCCTCATTATCTTTGGTCTGTTCTGGTTCATGATGAGCCGTATGGGCGGTGCTGGCGGCATGTTCGGTATGGGCGGCAAGAAGAACAGCGGCAAGCTGCTCGAAGGCCAGACCCCGACCACCAAGTTCGCCGACGTGGCCGGCGAAGAGGCTGCCGTGCAGGAAGTCGAGGAAATCAAGGACTTCCTGAAGGATCCGTCTCGTTACAAGGCTTTGGGTGCCCGCATTCCGCGTGGCGTATTGCTCTACGGCCCTCCAGGTACCGGTAAGACGTTGCTGGCACGAGCCATCGCAGGCGAAGCCGGTGTGCCTTTCTACTCCATGGCAGGCTCCGACTTCGTGGAAATGTTCGTGGGCCTTGGCGCCTCCCGTGTGCGTGACCTGTTCGATGAGGCCAAGAAGAACGCTCCGGCCATCATCTTCATCGATGAGATCGATGCCGTCGGTCGTAAGCGTGGCGGTTCCGGTATGAGCGGTGGCCACGACGAACGTGAGCAGACGCTGAACCAGCTGCTAGTTGAGATGGACGGCTTCAATAACGATACCAATCTGATCATCATCGCCGCGACCAACCGCCCCGACGTGCTTGATCCGGCACTGCTTCGCCCGGGCCGTTTCGACCGTCAGGTAGCCGTCGAAGCGCCTGATTTGGAAGGCCGCGAGGCTATTTTGAAGGTGCATGCCAAGGGCAAGCCGTTCGTGCCTGATGTCGATCTGCGTATGATCGCCGTGCGTACGCCGGGCTTTACCGGCGCTGATCTGGCCAATGTGTTGAACGAAGCCGCATTGTTGTGCGCCCGCGCCGGTGCGCAGCTGATCGACAACCGCGCCATCGACGAGGCCATCGACCGCGTGCAGGCGGGCCCGAAGCGCCGTTCCAAGGGCATGGCGCTCGACGAACTGCGCAACACCGCATACCACGAGGGTGGTCACGCGCTGGTGGCGGCTGCCATGAACGATACCGATCCGGTCACCAAGGTCACCATTCTGCCGCGTGGCCGCGCACTTGGCTACACCGCGGTGATGCCGACTGAAGATCGCTATTCCATGTCTCGCAACCAGCTGCTCGACCAGATGGCGTACGCCATGGGTGGTCGCACCGCGGAGGAAGTCGTGTTCCACGATCCGACCACCGGCGCTTCCAACGACATCGAAAAGGCGACGAACATCGCACGTCAGATGGTGCTCGACTACGGCTTCTCCGACAAGCTGGGTGCCATCAAGTGGTCCGATGACGAACAGAGCGACCTTGGATCGCTGAACCACAAGTATTCCGCACGCACCGCCGAAATCATCGACGAGGAAGTGCTCAAACTGGTGGAAACCGCGCATACCGAAGCGTGGAACGTCATCAACGAGAATCGTGAGATTCTTGACGAGCTCGTACGTCAGCTGCTCGTCAAGGAAACACTCAACGAAAAGGAACTTGCGGAAATCTTCGCTAATGTCAAGAAGGCGCCGAAGCGTGAAGTGTGGCTGAGCGACAGCAAGCGCCCGGATTCCGACATTCCGCCGGTTCCGATTCCCGAATCCCTGAAGAAAAGCGCAGGATTGACCAACTGATGAGCGATACCGAAGCATTCGATACCCTCTTCGACGACAAGGCCCGTGCCGCCCATGCGGCCGGGCCTGTCGGCTATGACGAGGAAGGCGTGCGCCAGGCAGTACGCCTGTTTCTGAAATCCATTGGCGAAGACCCGGACCGTGAAGGCCTGCTCGACACCCCCGACCGTATTGGGCGTGCCTGCAAGGAGCTGTTCGCAGGCCTTGGACACGGCCCCGAGGAAGTGCTCAAAACCAAGTTCAAAGTCGATACCGACGAAATGGTGCTGGTACGCGATATTGAACTCTTCTCGGTATGCGAACACCACCTGCTGCCGTTCCATGGCGTGGCCCACGTCGGCTATATTCCGTCGAACGGCCAAGTGGCGGGCTTAAGCAAGCTTGCACGACTGGTGGAACTGTATGCCCGACGTCCGCAAGTGCAGGAGCGCCTCACCCAACAGGTGGCCGACGCGTTGATGGAAGGCATCGACGCGCGTGGCGTGATCGTGGTCACCGAATGCGACCACATGTGCATGGCCATGCGTGGCGTAAAGAAGGCGCAATCGCGTACGGTTACATCGGCGGTGCGCGGCTGCATGCGAGACGCGACGACGCGAGCCGAAGCCATGAGCCTGATCCTGTCGCAGCATGCGTGATCGGCGCGACTGCAGCAAGTCGAATCGTAAATACCAATAACCGGATATAGGAGGGGAAACCGGATGACCATTGATATGAAATCGATTCATGATAGTGACCGTACGCTGGTGATGGGCGTGCTCAACATTACGGAGGATTCGTTCTCCGATGGTGGGCTGTGGCTCGATCCTGCGAATGCGAAAGCGCACGGCGAAGCGATGATGAAAGATGGGGCTGACATCATCGATATCGGTGCCGAATCCACTCGCCCCGGAGCCAAACGTGTCAGTGAGGAAGACGAGCAAAACCGCGTGCTAGGTGCTGTGGATGCGCTGATTCCGGAAGGCGCGGTGCTGTCCATCGACACTACGCGCGCATCGGTGGCTCGCATGGCGTTGGAGCATGGCGCGCAGATCATCAACGACGTGTCCGGCGGTCAGCTGGACCGCGAAGTGCCCCATGTGGTGGCCGAACACGCGGAAAGCCTTTACATTGTGCAGCATTGGCGCGGTTGGCTTGCCGGCTCCGCAGGCGACGTGCCTGACGCTAATACGTCCGTGTACGCCAATGGCGTGGTGAACGACGTGTATGACGAACTCATGAAGCAGGTCGACGACGTGCTTCAGGCAGGCGTCTCGCCGTCACAGATCATCATCGATCCGGGTCTTGGATTCTCCAAACCGAGCGTCGAACATAACTTCCCGCTGATGGTGGCGTTGGAGCGGTTCAACGCCACCGGGTATCCGGTGCTGATCGGAGCCTCGCGCAAACGATTCGTTGGCGCGGCGCTTGCCGATGCCGGTATCGACGAGCCAAGCATGGGCAGCAAAGACAATGCGACCGCCGCCATCAGCGCCCTGTGCGCCGAACATGGCGTGTGGGCCGTGCGCGTGCATGACGTGGCAAAAAGCCGCGATGCGGTGGCCATCGGCAACGCGTGGCGTGCTTTCGCCAACGTCTGATACGCGGTGCTCGCATACGTCGTGCGTTCCTGACAGCGTAGGAGCGGCAACGCATTTCCACCATTAAACCTTGAGATATGCAAAGAAAGGCTGGCATGGATCAGATTCGATTGACTGGCGTTCGCGCGGTCGGCAAACACGGTGTGCTTGATTTCGAACATGAGCGTGCACAGACGTTCGTCGTCGACGCCACGCTGTTTCTGGATCTTGCGCCAGCCGGGCATTCCGATGACCTGCGGGACACCGTCGATTACGGTGCCATCGCCAAAGGAATAGTCGCCATTATCGAAGGCGATCATGTCGATCTCATCGAAAAACTGGCCGATCGCATTGCCAGCATGATTCTTGAATATCCTGCTGTGTCGCAAACGCAAGTGACCGTGCATAAGCCGAGTGCGCCAATCGTCGTACCATTCGACGACGTGAGCGTAACCGTGGAACGTTCTCGTGAAACAACTTCGGCTGCATCGCAAGTGCATCATGCCATCATTGCCATGGGTGGCAATCAGGGCGATGTAGTGGCCACCTTGCGTGACGCGGTGCGTTCGATCGACGGACTGGCGTCCACTCAGGTTACGGGCATTTCGCCGCTGTACCGTACCGATGCGTGGGGCATGCCCGATGGTACCCCCGACTTTTACAATGCGGTTGTTTCCGTGACCACCAAATTGTCGGCAATGGAACTGCTGCGAGGATTGCAGCGCATCGAAGCCGACCATGGCCGCGTGCGTACCGACCATTGGACCTCGCGCACGCTCGATCTGGACATCATCGATTTCGATGGTCAGGAAAGCCAAGATCCCGACCTGACGCTGCCTCACCCCCGTGCATGGCAGCGGGCGTTCGTGCTCGGTCCATGGCTGGCGCTCGAACCCGATGCCGAACTGCCGGGCGATCATGCCGGTTCCGTGGCTCAACTCCTCCATGAATCGACCGATCGCGACCATATCGACGAAATCGCAGATGATTGGATGGTGGAAAGCCCGACCGGCTACGGTACCGACGACCTTGCCTGCGATGCCAATAATGCGGGCGATGCGGATGATATGGGCGAAGCGTATGATGCGATCGATTCCAGCGATTTGCCGGAAGGAACCGCCGCAGCCAAAGTGGCCGCACTCGCTTCTGCACAGCTAGAACCCGCATCGAAACGTGCGGTGATCTCACTGGACAGCCCAGCAACCGATGCCGAACAGCAGTTCCGCATGGCCATCGTCACATTGGACGGCATTCCCGGCAACCAAGTCGAGGGCATCTCACCCCTCTACCATGTGAGCCAACTCGACGGACTCCCCGACAAAATGGCCGCGGTAATCCAGATTTCCACGCGCATGGGCGCCCATGATCTGATCGAAGCATTAAGCAATGTGGAAGCCTCCGTCGGCGAAGACTTCGATCTCGACCTGATCGACATGGAAGGCGTGACATGCGATGAGCCTGACTGCAAGGTGCCGTGGCCCACCGCACGCAACCATGCCGCAGTGCTTGCGCCATGGCTCGACATGGATCCCGATGCGCGACTGGGCAAGGATCCGGTATCATTCCTGCTGGCCATGGCCCCCGATACCGCGCAAGTGGGACTGCTGACCGACAATTGGATCATCGGAGGTACGCTATGAAAGCGCGCAGAACCCCTTGGTGGTGCTATGTTCTCGCTGCCGCATTAGGATTGCTGGCCGGTATGGGATTGGCGAAATATGGCGAGATTTCAGGTTTGCCATTGGTCGGCGCTCCATGGATCGTGCCCGTGGTGTTGGCGATTCTGGGATTCGTCGTGCTGTATATGGCATTGCAGATCCACAAATACACCACCACGGATCCCGAAAAACGCGCGCAGCTGAAACCTTTGGACCCGCAGAAGGCGTTCGCCACACTGGTGTCATGCAAAGCGTTGGGCGTGGCAGGAGCGGCGTTGGCCGGCTGGTATGGTGGACAGCTCATCATGAGCCTGCCGCATGGTGAGGCGACGTTCTACAGTCAGGCCATCCTCGAATGCGCGATCGCGGCAATCGTATGCATCGCTGACATGATCATCGGCATTGTGGGGGAGTGGTTGTGTCAAATCCCACCAATCGACGGTCCGGAAAGCCCGAAAATGAAAACGGCCACGCAACGAAACCGTTACGCGGCCGCGGCAACCAAATCGGCAACCCAAACGAAAGCCTGATTGTCCTTACTTCTTCAAATCCTCCTCAGGAACACGGATCATCGCCTCCTGAGTCATGCAGGCAACAAGCTCGCCATCCTGCGTGTATACCTTCGCCTGCCCCAAGCCACGGCCGTGAGCCGCGGTAGGCGTATCCTGCACATACAAATGCCACTGATTGATGTCGATATCGCGATACCACCACATCGAATGATCGATCGAAGCGAACGAAATGCCAGGCGTGGCAATACTTAACCCGGCACGACGCAACACCGGCTCCAGCATCACCTGATCGCAACCCATAGCCAACATCGCACGATGCATGACCTGCGGAACGTCAACCGTGCCGTCGGCCTTCATCCACACCATCTGCTTGCCGGAATCGTTACTGGCGCTCTTCTTATCGGCACCCAGCATGATCGTGCGCGTCACATGACGAATGTCGAACGGCGACTTTTCCGCATAGTATTTGGCATACGAAGACTTTTCGGCAAACGGCTCCATCAGCTGCTTCGCACTGGTCAACGTTTCCGGCTCCGGCACGCCTTCCGGCATGGGATCGGCGAACTCAATGCCATCCTGACCCTGCTCCTGGAAGCTGGCGATGGCCGTCAGAATCGAACCCTGAGCCTGCGTGACATTCACGCGACGAGCGGAAAACGAGCGGCCATCACGCAGATTCTCCACATCAAACAGCAAATCCTGACGAA
>OBHX01000749.1_pt1 | contig 29847 bp, 23 predicted proteins | sample 1519331 | NCBI WGS metagenome assembly OBHX01 (sample SAMEA2602897, study PRJEB22501) | metagenome
GGTATGTAGATTACAACCGGCACTTATTGACCCGCTTGGAAGAAAGCTCTTCCACCTTTTTTAATGTCTTCGCCAGATTCGGATCCACATACTCCTCTTTCTCAAGATTCTTCTGTGCTGTGGAAAGCATCAGCTTGATACGGTTCAGCTGGTTAACCTCACTGGCACCCGGATCGTAGTCGACGGCGATGATGTTTGCCTTGGGGTTCGCGTAGCGAAGCTCCTTGATGACACCTTTTCCGACGATATGGTTCGGCAGGCAGCCGAAAGGCTGGACGCAGACGATGTTGTTGACACCGCTCTTGATGAGCTCCAGCATCTCACCGGTCAGGAACCAGCCCTCACCGGTCTGGTTTCCAAGGGAGACAAAGCCGTTTGCCATCACTGCCAGATCCTTGATCCTTGAAGGCGGAGTGAAGTGAGTGCTCTTTTCGAGAGCAATTCTTGCGGCCTTTCTCATGTACTCGAGAAGGGAGATCGCCATGTTGCAGAGGTGTGCCGTGGAGCGCTTCATTCCCAGATTATCTGCCTTGAAGTTGCTGTTGTAGAAGCAGTAAAGCAGGAAATCCATGAGATCCGGCATTACCGCCTCAGCGCCCTCGGACTCTAAGAGCTCCACGATATGGTTGTTGGCGGTCGGTGAGAATTTGACGAGGATCTCTCCGACGATTCCGACCTTCGGTTTGTGGACATTCGTGCGCTCTAAGTTATCGAAGTCGTGGATGATGCCGCGGATATTCTTCACAAAGGTCATCATTCCGGCGCTCTTTGTGGAGAGTGCTTTGACACAGATCTTCTTCCATTTCTCGTGGAGCGCATTTGCGGAGCCTGGAACGGCCTCGTAAGGTCTTGTAGCGTAGAGAACACGCATAAATACATCACCGTATACAACAGCCTGAAGAGCCTTCACAAGCATGGACGGCGTGTAGGTGAAGCCCGGATTCGTCTCCATACCGTTCGCGTTGATGGAGATGACCGGGATCTGCGCCATTCCGGCTTTTTCGAGTGCGCGGCGGATAAATCCGATGTAGTTCGACGCACGGCAGCCGCCTCCGGTCTGGCTCATGAGGACGGCCGTGTGGTCGAGATCATACTTTCCGGACAGCAGGGCATCCATGATCTGTCCGATGACGATCAGGGACGGGTAGCAGGCGTCATTGTTTACGTATTTTAATCCCGTATCCACGGCTGTCTTGTCATCGTTCTGGAGAACGACGAGGTTGTAGCCGAAGCTGCGGATCGCCGGTTCGATGAGCTCGAAGTGGATCGGGGACATCTGCGGGCAGAGCAGCGTGTAGTTCTTTTTCATCTCCTTCGTGAAGATCACACGGTTGTAGGAGCTGGACACGATATTTCTCGTGTAGCGGCGCTCCTCGCGGACACGCAGGGCGGAGATGAGGGAACGGATACGGATCCTTGCGGCTCCGAGGTTGTTGACCTCATCGATCTTTAAGACCGTATAGATCTTACCGGATCGGGTGAGAATATCACTGACCTGATCGGTGGTCACGGCGTCGAGACCGCAGCCGAAGGAATTTAGCTGGACGAGATCCAGGTTATCCTGTGTCTTTACAAAGGTCGCCGCCGCATAGAGGCGGGAGTGGTACATCCACTGGTCGGTAACGACGAGCGGGCGCTCCACCTTTCCTAAATGGGATACGGAGTCCTCCGTGAGGACAGCGAAACCATAGGAGGTGATCATATCGGCGATGCCGTGGTTGATCTCCGGATCGATGTGGTACGGACGTCCCGCAAGGACGATGCCGTGTTTGCCGGTGTCTTTTAAGTACTGTAAGACTTCCTCGCCTTTCTTCTCCACATCGGTTCTCGCCTGCGTGAGTTCATCCCAGGCCTTCTTAGCGGCCTTCTTCGTCTCGGATTCCGGAATATCGAATTCCTTCTTAAAGACTTCCTGAAGCTGCTTTGAAAGGATCTCCTCACTTGTGAACGCCATGAACGGATTTAAGAACTTCACGTCCTTTTCCTTTAATTCCTCCATGTTGTTCTTGATGTTCTCCGAATAGGAGGTGACCATTGGGCAGTTGTAGTGGTTTCCGGCTCCCGGAACCTCTTTCCGCTCGTAAGGAATACACGGATAGAAGATAAACGGCACATCGCGTTTAATGAGCCAGGAAATGTGTCCGTGGGCAAGCTTTGCCGGGTAACATTCAGACTCACTCGGGATTGTCTCGATGCCCAGCTCGTAGATCTGGTGGCTGGACTGTGGGGACAGCATCACGCGGAAGCCGAGCTCCTTAAAGAAGGTTGCCCAGTACGGGAAGTTCTCGTACATGTTGAGAACCCGCGGGATTCCCACAACGCCGCGGGTCGCCTTGTCGGCTGTCAACGGCTCATAGTCGAAGAGTCTGTGATACTTCCATGTAAAGAGGTTCGGGATGTCACGTTTTGCCTTTTCCACGCCGAGACCGCGCTCACAGCGGTTTCCGGAAATATACTGACGTCCACCCTCGAAACGGTTGATCGTCAGGACACAGTGGTTTACGCATCCGCGGCAGCGGCTCATGGTTGTCGTGTAGGTCAAATTGATTATATCGTCCAGAGAGAGCATCGTCGTCTCATGGGGACGGTGCATGTAACGCTCACGGGCGATCAGTGCCGCGCCGAAGGCACCCATGATACCTGCGATATCCGGGCGGACGGCATTGCAGCCGGAGATCCGCTCGAAGCTTCGGAGGACTGCGTCATTGTAGAAGGTTCCGCCCTGTACAACGACGTTCTTTCCGAGATCACCGGCAGAAGTGATCTTGATGACCTTAAACAGGGCATTCTTGATCACCGAGTAAGCGAGGCCGGCGGAGATATCCGCAACGGAAGCGCCTTCTTTCTGCGCCTGTTTTACGTTGGAGTTCATGAATACGGTACATCTTGTTCCGAGATCCACCGGATTCTGGGCAAAAAGTGCCGCCTTTGCGAAATCCTGAACGCTGTAGTTTAAGGATTTTGCGAAGGTCTCGATGAAGGAACCGCAGCCGGAGGAACATGCCTCGTTGAGCTGGACACTGTCCACGGTGCCGTCCTTGATGCGGATACATTTCATATCCTGACCACCGATATCGAGGATGCAGTCTACGGACGGATCGAAGAATGCCGCCGCGTAGTAGTGGGAGATCGTCTCGACCTCGCCCTCATCCAGCATGAAGGCCGCCTTTAAGAGGGCCTCGCCGTAGCCGGTGGAGCAGGAGTAAGCGATCTTCGCGCTGTCCGGAAGCAGGGACTTGATCTCCTTTATGGAAGAGATCGCGGTCGCCAACGGGCTTCCGTTGTTGCTGCTGTAAAAGCTGTAGAGCAGGGAACCATCCTCGCCGACGAGTGCCACCTTTGTTGTGGTGGAACCGGCATCGATTCCTAAGAATACATTTCCCTCATAGGTGGAGAGGTCACCGCGGCGGACCTTGTACTGGTCATGGCGGTCGGTGAATTCCTTATAATCTGCCTCATCCTTAAATAAAGGCTGCATTCTCTTTACTTCAAATTTCATCTTGATGCCGCCGGAAAGATCTGCGATCAGCTTGTCAAGAGAGAAGATCTCCGCGTGATCCTTCGCATTCATGGCAGCGCCGACGGCGGCGAAAAGATGGGAGTGGTCCGGGGCGATGATCGCATCACCGGTTAAATTTAAGGTGCGGATAAAGGCGTTTCGAAGCTCCGGCAAAAAGGGCAGCGGACCGCCGAGGAACGCTACGTTTCCGCGGATCGGTTTTCCGCAGGCAAGACCGCTGATGGTCTGGTTTACAACCGCCTGAAAAATAGAAGCTGCAAGGTCCTCACGGGTCGCACCGTCGTTGATCAGCGGCTGGATATCGGACTTTGCGAACACGCCGCAGCGGGCAGCGATCGGGTAGATCGCCTTATAATTCTTTGCATATTCATTCAGACCGGCAGCATCCGTCTGTAATAAGGAAGCCATCTGGTCGATAAAGGAACCGGTACCTCCGGCGCAGATCCCGTTCATACGCTGGTCGATTCCGCCTGTAAAGTAGATGATCTTCGCGTCCTCGCCGCCAAGCTCGATGGCGACATCCGTCCGCGGAGCATAGTCCTGAAGTGCGGTCGCAACCGCTACGACTTCCTGGACAAATGGAATATGTAAGTAACCCGACAGAGTGAGTCCGCCGGAACCTGTAATATTGGGCCGTAAAGAGAGTTCACCGAGTTCTCCCTTACACTTTTTCAGAAGCGAGGCCAGGGTTTCCTGGATATTGGCGTAATGCCGCTCATAATCCGCGAATAAAATTTTGTTGTTGTCGTCGATCACGGCAACTTTTACTGTAGTGGAACCGATATCGATTCCAAGACGATAGCATTGATTCATACGAGCGGGGAGTTCTCCCCATACCTCCTTTTCAACAGAAAAAAACGAGCCGTCCGCAAAAAGCAGGCAGCCAGCCGGAATGCGGGCATCAACATGCCGAACCGTTCAGTCATACAATTTTTTGCCGGAATCGGCACATAGCTGAACTGTTATGTCAAAATTCCGCACATAGTATAACACATTAAAAAAGGAAATACAATTGACGGAACTGGCATCTTGAGGTTAAAAACGGTTAAAATTCTGTAAAGAATGTGTAAAGATTTTAGGAGAATGCGTTGCGGGGATGGATAGACATTCCAGTAACGATATCATAAAGCGTTTGACAAAAGAAACGGTTGGGAATTATAATACGGGGCGTAGGAGAAATAGATATTTCTATTAGGAAAGGAAAGCTTCAATGAATTTTATGAACAAGATGGAGCGGAAATTCGGACGGTACGCGATTCCGAATCTCATGTATTATATCGTGATCCTGTATGCGGTGGGCGTACTGGTCCAGATGATGGCACCGGCATTCTACATCCAGTACCTGATGCTGGATGCGAGGGCGATCCTTCACGGACAGATCTGGCGAGTCGTTACATTTATGATCTGGCCGCCGTCTGGCAGTCTTTTCTTCAACCTGATAGCGATCTACCTTTACTACAATCTGGGAATGACTCTGGAGCGGGTTTGGGGAACCTTCCGGTTTAATGTGTACTTTTTTATGGGTGTGATCGGCCATGTCCTTGCGGCGCTGCTGATCTACATCATTACAGGGCAGGTCTATATTCTCACCACAGATTATCTGAACTTTTCCCTGTTTTTTGCATTTGCGGCCACATTCCCGGAAATGCAGTTTTACCTGTTTTTTGTACTTCCGATCAAGGCGAAGTATCTGGCACTTTTTGATGGACTCTACTTCGTCTATGGATTCCTTTTCGGCGGCATGTCGCAGAGAATTGCGATCGTTATGTCTTTACTTAATTTTATCGTATACCTCTTCATGTCCAGGGGGAGCCGTCTGAATCCAAAGGAAATTCGGAGAAAACAGGTCTTTCACTCACAGATGCGCGAGGCGCAGAAGACAGCGGAAAAGATCGGACGCCACCGCTGTGCTGTTTGCGGACGTACGGAGGAGGATGACCCGAATCTTGTATTCCGCTACTGCTCCAAGTGCGAAGGCGACTATGAATACTGTCAGGACCACCTGTATACCCACAAACATGTAACAAAAGGCGGGATGGATCCAAGACAGGCAAACAGCAATCAGGAGGCATAACATGAAGAAAACAAAAATTATCTGTACCATGGGACCGAACAGCGATGACAGAGAGGTCATGAAACAGCTGCTCTTAAACGGAATGGATGTTGCCCGTTTCAACTTCTCCCACGGAACACACGATGAGCAGAGAGCCCGCTACAAACAGCTCCGCGAGGTTGCGGAAGAGGTTGGAAAACCGGTAGCAGCTCTTCTTGATACAAAGGGACCGGAGATCCGTACCGGCGTATTAAAAGACGGAAAGAAAGTAACCCTGACAGCAGGCGAGGAGATCATCCTTACAACAGAGGATATCGTCGGTGACGCAAAGAGAGTCCACATCAACTACAATGGCTTAAATGAGGACGTAACAGAGGGCAACGTGATCCTGATCGATGACGGCCTGATCGAGCTTCATGTTGAGCGTGTCGAGGGAACCGAGATCTACTGCAGGATCATGAACGGCGGCGAGCTTGGAGAGAGAAAGGGCGTAAACGTTCCGAACGTAAAGATCAAGCTTCCGGCGTTAACAGATAAAGATAAGGAAGATATCCGTTTCGGTATCGAGCTTGGGTTCGACTATATCGCGGCTTCCTTCATCCGTTCCGCAGACGCGATCCGTGAGATCCGCCAGATGTTAGACGAGGGCGGTTCCTCAATGGGAATCATCGCGAAGATCGAGAACGCTGAGGGACTTGAGAACCTTGACGAGATCATCGAGGCCAGCGACGGAATCATGGTAGCCCGCGGAGATCTGGGCGTTGAGATTGCACCGGAGAAGCTTCCGCACCTTCAGAAAATGATGATCAAAAAGTGCAGCGCCGCATGTAAGGTCGTTATCACAGCGACCCAGATGCTGGATTCCATGATCCGTAACCCGAGACCGACCCGTGCGGAGGTTTCTGACGTTGCGAACGCTGTATATGACGGAACAGACGTCGTTATGTTATCCGGTGAGACTGCAAACGGTAAATATCCGGTCGAGGCATTAAAGATGATGGCTCATATCGTTGAGGAGACCGAGTCCCATATGAGCGGTGATTTCTACGAGAAGAGAACCGTATCCGATGATAACCGCCACAATATTTCCAATGCGGTGAGCTATGCGTCCGTCGCAACGGCACAGTCCCTTGATGCAGCGGTTATCATTGCACCGAGCATCAGCGGCTATACGGCGAGAATGCTTTCCAAGTGGCATCCGTCAACAAAACTTGTAGGAATGTCCCCGAGTATCTCCGCAGTCCGAAAGATGATGCTCTACTGGGGTGTAACTCCGTTCCAGGCAAAGAGAGCGGAATCCACTGACACTTTAATTGAGAACAGTATTGATATTTTAAAAGAGAATGGTATTGTAAAAACAGGCGATATCGCAGTTGTAACCGCAGGAGTCGTTGATTATGCGAAAAGACATGAGCCGGCTGCTTCTACAAACATCATGCGTGTTGTAAATATCGACTAACACTGACTAACGAAGGAGAGAACGTACATGGAGAAGAAACCGTTTGTAACGAAGGAACAGCTGGAGGAGATCGCGAAGACCTATCCGACCCCGTTTTATCTTTACGATGAGAAGGGAATCCGCGAGAATGCCCTGAAATTAAAAGAGGCATTTTCCTGGAATAAGGGATTCAGGGAATACTTTGCGGTAAAAGCGACACCGAATCCGTTTATTTTAAAAATACTTCAGGAGCTTGGATGCGGAACAGACTGCTCTTCCAAGACAGAACTTTTAATGTCTGATGCCTGCGGTTTTTCCGGACATGACATCATGTTCTCCTCAAACGATACACCACCGGAAGAGTTCAAGCTCGCGTATGACCTCGGCGCGATCATCAACCTGGACGATTTCACTCACATCGAGTGCCTCGAGAAGACCATCGGAACGATTCCGGAGACGATCTGCTGCCGCTTCAATCCGGGTGGATTATTCAAGGTAGCGACTGATATCATGGATAACCCGGGTGACGCGAAGTATGGCATGACGGAGGCTCAGATCACTGAGGCGTATAAGATCTTAAAGGCAAAGGGCGCGAAGAACTTCGGTATCCACGCGTTCCTGGCAAGCAACACAGTGACGAACGAGTACTATCCGATTCTCGCGAAGATCCTCTTTGAGCTTGCTGTGAAGTTAAAGAAGGAGACCGGCGCTGATATCAAGTTCATCAACCTCTCCGGCGGAATCGGTATCCCGTACAGACCGGATCAGGAGCCGAATGATATCAAAGTCATCGGTGAGAGCGTAAGAAAGGTTTACGAGGAAGTTCTCGTTCCGGCAGGAATGGGTGACGTGGCGATCTTCACAGAGCTTGGCCGCTTCATGCTGGCTCCGTACGGTGCTCTCGTGACAAGAGCGATCCATGAGAAGCATACCTATAAGGAGTACATCGGCGTCGATGCGTGCGCGGTAAACCTGATGCGCCCGGCTATGTACGGCGCTTATCACCATATCACGGTTATGGGAAAAGAGAACGAGCCCTGCGACCACAAGTACGATGTGACAGGTTCCCTCTGCGAGAACAACGATAAGTTTGCAATCGACCGTATGCTTCCGAAGATCGATAAGGGCGACCTGCTCTTTATCCACGATGCAGGCGCACACGGATTCGCGATGGGTTACAACTATAACGGTAAATTAAAGAGCGCGGAGCTTCTTCTCAAGGAAGACGGCAGTGTCCAGATGATCCGCCGGGCGGAGACTCCGAAGGACTACTTCGCTACATTTGATTTCTGTGATATTCTCAAGAATGTGAAAAACGTGTAAGAAACAGACCGATGATTTGGACCGGTGTGACCGGACAGCAGTTAAAAACAGAAAGACGGTACTTAACCCTGGAATGAGTTGAGTGCCGTCTTTTTTTGGGAGATTTTTCCAGAAAAATGGCATGAAAAAACCCTGTACATACTGTACAGGGATTCATCATTTAGGATTTCAATTTCAAAAAGGTTTAGGATAAAGGATTTAAATTATCTCGTGCATTTCTTATGGTTAAAGTATAGCACATCACCCCCGAAAATGATTGTATATTCTTTGAATGAATTATTAAGATTTTTTTAAGATTCGGATGTTGTTTTCGAAGAATGTGGAAAAGTGTCGGAAATACTGCAAATTGTGGGTGGTGATATGCACAGATGTATATTTTGGGCAGCAGCGCAAGACGAAGTGGTTATGAATATCCTGTAAGTAAGAGGAATAGAATAGAGGAATCTTACATGTGAACCATATTAAAGATCAGATCCGCTGCGGCGCGGCTTACCGCCTGGGACTCACTGGAAAAGGCATCGGCGTGGCGGTTTTGGATACCGGGATCTTTCTTCACCGGGATTTTGACAGCCGGGTGACCGGGTTCGCGGACATGGTGAATGGGAAGAACTTCGCCTACGATGACTGTGGGCATGGGACCCATATCTGCGGGATCATCGGCGGCAGCGGGCGCATGTCCGGCGGGCGGTACAGCGGGATCGCGCCGGGCTGTGACCTCGTCATGGTGAAGGTCCTGGACCGGAAAGGAAATGGATATTCTTCGGATGTCCTGGCGGGAATCTCCTGGATTTTGGAGAGAAAGGAGAAGCTGGGGATCCGGATCTTAAATATATCGGTAGGTGCCTGCTCGAAGCGGGGGATGAGCGAAAATTCCGCCCTGGTGAAAGGCGTGAACCGGGCATGGGACGCCGGGCTTGTTGTTGTGGTGGCGGCGGGAAACAATGGCCCCCGGACCATGAGCATCACGACTCCGGGGATCAGCAGAAAGGTGATCACGGTGGGCTGTTCGGACGATGACAGGGAGGTCCTGGTGGGTGGAAACCGGATGGTGGACTACTCCGGCCGGGGTCCCACCGCCGCCTGCATCTGCAAGCCGGACCTCGTTGCTCCGGGCTGCAGCGTCGTCAGCTGTGCTGGCCGGGCGGATAAATACACCATCAAAAGCGGCACCTCCATGAGCACTCCCATCGTCTCCGGTGCCACAGCGCTCCTTCTGGAACGGTACCCGGATATGACGAATAAGGATGTGAAGCTGAAGCTTCGGGAAAGCTGCACGGATATCGGGCTTCCGAGAAATCAGCAGGGGTGGGGGCTGCTGGATGTGGAGAAATTGGTGAGTAAGTAGAAATTATAATAAACTGGAGTATATTGAAATTCCTTATAAAGTATGCTATGTTAAAAACTAAGAGTGCCACCGATAGACGGCTGGTCCATAGGTATCAAAAAAATAACCGTTCGATTTCCTATGTCGGGGCGGTTATTTTTTTGCATTTACAGTATCTTTTCCACAAAATTCTAACATATCTAAGATATTCCATCAATCGACTCCAGTATAAAACAGAACAAATTCTAAAAGAAATTTAAGGCCATTCTGGGCTTTGATATTTTACACAGATTTTACATACTGCCTACAAAGCATTTTACATTCCCCTGATATTCTGATACATGGTAAGAAAGAGATAAACAAAATGTTAATGAATTTGAAGAGGGAAAATTTATGGATTTTTTTGGTGTATTGACGATGCTTGGCGGGCTCGCGCTGTTCCTTTACGGAATGGAGACTATGGGGAAAGGTCTCGAAAAGCTTTCCGGTGGAAGACTGGAAAGAATTCTTGAAAAACTGACATCAAATCCGATCAAGGCGGTCCTTTTAGGAGCGGGAGTTACGGCAATCATCCAGTCGTCATCCGCAACCACCGTCATGGTCGTAGGTTTCGTAAACTCCGGTATCATGAAGCTGACTCAGGCGGTCGGCATCATCATGGGCGCGAACATCGGAACGACGGTGACGTCCTGGCTCTTAAGCCTTACCGGAATTGAGAGTGGAAATTTCTTTGTACAGCTGTTAAAGCCGACATCATTTTCACCGGTTCTGGCACTCATCGGCGTCTGTTTTATCATGTTCTCCAAGAAGGAGAAGAAAAAAGATGCCGGAACCATCATGATCGGTTTCGCGATTTTAATGACCGGAATGGAGACAATGAGCGGTGCCGTCAAACCGTTGGCAAATGTCCCGGAATTTACCGGAATCCTGACAATGTTCTCAAACCCGGTCCTCGGAATGATCGCAGGCGCTGTCCTCACAGCGATCATCCAGAGCTCCTCTGCGTCCGTCGGTATTCTTCAGGCGTTATGTGCCACAGGGGCGGTAAATTTCAGTACTGCGCTCCCGATCATCATGGGACAGAATATCGGAACCTGTGTGACAGCGATGCTCTCCGGTATCGGTGCCTCAAAGAACGCAAAGCGCGCGGCACTGGTCCATCTTTACTTTAATATTATTGGTACCGTTATTTTTATGATCGTCTTTTATACGATCAATGCGGTCGTTCATTTTTCCTTTCTGGACACAGCGGCAAACGCTATGGGAATTGCCGTGATCCACAGCAGCTTTAATATTGCGGCAACGATCATGCTTCTTCCGTTCGGCAGTGGCCTTGTAAAACTTGCATGTCTCACGATCCCGGAAGAGAAGAAGGAAGCTCCGGCTCAGAATCAGGAAAAAGACGCGTTCCGTCTTCTCGACCAGCGTTTCCTCGACACGCCGGCTTTTGCGGTTGAACAGTGCCGTCAGACGACGATCCAGATGGCGAAGCTTGCACGGGAATGCTTCTTCACGGCGGTGGATCTGCTTCACGGCTATGATGACGAAAAGGCAGCCCGTGTGGAGGCCCTGGAAAACCTTGTGGACCGCTATGAGGATGAGCTTGGAACTTACATGGTAAAGCTTGGCGGAAAGAATCTTTCCAAATCAGACAGCCATACCGTATCCCTGCTTTTACACTGTATCGGAGATTTTGAGCGTATTTCCGATCACGGCATGAACTTGAAAGATTCCGCAAAAGAGATGAAGGAAAAAGAAATGCAGTTCTCCAGCAAGGCAGAGAAGGAACTTGGCATATTCTTCGACGCGGTAAAGGAGATTCTGAACCTGTCCATCGATGCCTTTGAGACGAACAATACGGATGAGGCAGCCAGAGTGGAGCCTCTTGAGGAGGTCATCGACGATATCAATACCGTCGTAAAGGCAAACCATATCCGAAGACTCCAGAAGGGAAAATGCACGATCGAGCAGGGATTTGTGCTTTCTGATATTTCCATGAATCTGGAGCGTGTTTCCGACCATTGCTCCAACATCGCGGTCAGCGTCATTGAGATCGACCGTGACGGTTTTGATACCCACGGTTATCTTGATAACCTGAAGCGTGACGGAGATCCGCATTTCGCGGCGATGGTAGAGCAGTACCGCGGTAAATATATGCTTCCGGTATAGGCAGATATGTAGTAGAATGGTAACTGTTCAGTAGGTCTGCGCACTTGCTGCGCTGAACGGTTATACAGAAAGTGAGACAGGAGGAAAGGACCATGGCTCTGATCTATGCGGTAGAAGATGATAAAAATATTCTGGAAATTGAGATGTTCGCGTTAAAGAACAGCGGATATCAGGTGGAAGGATTTGAATGTGCCCGCGATTTTTATAAAAAGCTGGAAGAGAAGCAGCCGGATCTTGCCCTTTTGGACATTATGCTTCCGGACGAGGACGGACTGGAGATCGTTGCAAAGCTCCGCCGCCGTCCGGAGACGAAAAAGCTTCCGATCATCATGGTGACGGCAAAGAGTACCGAAATCGATAAGGTAAAGGGACTTGATGTCGGAGCGGATGATTATCTGACAAAGCCTTTTGGTGTCATGGAGCTGATCGCCAGAGTAAAGGCGGTGCTCAGAAGGACGATGGAGGAAGATAAATTCCTGACCTTGGGGGATATCTTTCTGGATGATGAGAAACATATGGTATACGTGAAGGATGTTCCGTGCAGCCTGACATTTAAGGAATATGAGCTCTTAAAGCTCCTGCTCCACAATGCGGGGATCGTAGTGACGCGAGAGATCATTTTAGAGCGGGTCTGGGGAATCGACTTTGAAGGTGAGTCGAGAACTCTGGACATGCATATCCGGACGCTCAGACAGAAACTCGGTGAAGCGGGTTCCATGATCCGCACTGTGAGAAATGTGGGGTATATGATCGAATGAAACGGAAAATCCATATGGAACTTTTGGCCACGGCAGTGTTTGCAATTTTACTGACACTGCTGTGTGCCTTATTTGTTTTTTACGGGGTCTACCGGAAACAGGTCATCGGGGATCTGAAGGCTGATGCCCTCGTCATGAAAAACCTGCATATCTTCGACAATATTTCCGATCTGCATCCGGATGCCTATGACCTGAACCCGGATACGCTGCGCATCACGGTGGTGAATGCCAACGGGAGCGTTATTTTTGACAGCAACGCGGATTTTTCTGTGATGGATAACCATGAGTCTCGCCCGGAGATCTATATGGCGGCAAAGTCCGGAGAAGGAAGCGGAACCCGACGGTCGACGACCCTGGATAAAAATCTGTTCTACTATGCGATCCGGCTGGATAACGGACGGATCTTAAGGATCGCGAGGGAGGGCGACAATATTTTTGCCCTGACCCAGAACATGATGATGACGGTAGTGGGAGTATTTGTCCTTCTCTTTTTCTTCTGTATCATGATGGCAAATTATTTTACGAAGAACCTTGTGGCACCGATCGAGCAGATGGCGGAAAATCTTTCGGAGCCGGGGACGCAGGCGGCCTACAAGGAGCTGGTACCGTTTATGAATAAGATCCGGCAGCAGCATGAGGATATCTTAAAGAGTTCTCAGGTCCGGCAGGAATTTACGGCGAACGTGTCTCATGAGCTCAAGACCCCGCTCACGGCGATCTCCGGCTATGCGGAACTGATCGAACACGGAATGTCCGGGGAAAATACGGAACGGTTTGCGTCGGAGATCCATAAAAACGCGGCGAGACTTCTGACCCTGATCAACGATATCATCCAGCTTTCCCAGCTTGACGGCGGAAAGAAAGATGTGGAGTATAGAGATCTGGATCTGTTTCCGCTGGCGAGAGAATGTGTAGACATGCTCCAGATGAATGCCCAGAAACAGAACGTGACGATCCGGGTTCAGGGCGGAGAAGCGCCGATTTTCGCGGATAAGCAGCTGATGGAGGAATTGATCTATAATCTTTGCGACAACGCGATCCGGTACAATAAAAAGGACGGAACCGTGACGGTGACGACCGGCATTGAGAACGGGCATACGTTCCTTTCTGTGAAGGACACCGGAATCGGTATCTCTGCGGAACATCAAGAGCGTGTATTTGAGCGATTCTACCGTGTGGATAAGAGCCGCTCGAAGGCGACGGGAGGAACCGGTCTGGGACTTGCGATCGTAAAGCACATCGTTGCCCAGCACGGGGCAAAATTGACCCTTGAGAGTGAGCAGGGCAAGGGAACGGAGATCCGCGTAGAGTTCTCGGAGGCGTTAAAGCAGCATGAGCTTGAAACTGCAAAACAGCGTCAGGAGGCTCATGCGGAGCGGTCAGAAAATGGTTCGTCAGATTGAAGCAAAAGACAGATGATCTGCAGGCCATATGTGACAATATTTACAAAAATTACAAAATTTGCCGCTTTACTTCAAAAACACGTTGATACAGAAGGAAAACTGTGATAGTATGTAACACATAAGTGCAGTCCAGACGGACAAACGTCCGTCTGGACACTCTGGAGAGTCTCCGTATGGAGCGCCGAAGGTGTAAGACCGGTTCATGTCCATGGTACCGGTCGATCTCTCAGGCAAAAGGACAGGGCATACAAATAACCACAATGGGACAAAACCCGTTGTATGCAAATGTTCTACTCTTTGGAGAGCTGATCAATATCAGCTCTTATTTTATTGCATGGAAATTCAGAGGGGATATTCCATGATGCCGGACAGCCGGAAATTTAAAGAAAAGGCTGTAGGCTATGATGATGAAAGAGGAGGATAATTAAAATGGACACATTGATGCAGCTTGTAACAAAGGGAAATGATTTTCTGTGGAGCTTTCTCCTGCTCGTTCTCTTATGCGGAACCGGACTTTACTATACGATCCGCCTGAGATTTATCCAGGTCAGAAAGTTCGGGGAGGGCGTCCGTCAGGTATTTGGGCATTTCAGCATGAACGGTGAAAAGCACGAAAAGGGCGAGATGACTCCGTTCCAGTCCATCGCGACAGCCATCGCGGCTCAGGTAGGTACAGGAAACCTTGCCGGAGCGGCGACAGCCCTCATCGGCGGAGGCCCGGGCGCGATCTTCTGGATGTGGATCAGTGCATTCCTCGGAATGGCGACGATCTACGGAGAGGCAGTTCTGGCACAGACATATAAGACAGAGGTAAACGGTGAGGTGACAGGAGGTCCTGTCTACTACATCAAGGCGGCGTTCAAGGGCACATTCGGAAAGGCGCTTTCCACTCTGTTCGCGGTATTTATTATTCTTGCGCTGGGCTTTATGGGAAATATGGTTCAGTCCAATTCCATCGGAGCAGCGTTTGTGGAAGCATTTCAGGTATTCCATGTGGAACTTTCACCGGTGATCGTCGGCATTGTTGTCGCAGTGATCGCAGCGGTGATCTTCCTTGGAGGAACAAAGAGTCTGGCAACGGTAGTTGAGAAGATCGTTCCGATCATGGCCGGCGTTTATATTGTCGGCAGCCTGGTCCTGATCTGCATGAACATCACGGCTCTTCCGGCAGCGTTCCTTTCCATTATTGAGGGTGCGTTTGCACCGGAAGCAGTTCTCGGCGCAGGCGCCGGAATCACGGTGCGTGAGGCGATCCGCTATGGTGTTGCCCGCGGCCTCTTCTCAAACGAGGCAGGTATGGGATCCACCCCGCATGCCCACGCGAGAGCGAAGGCGGAATCCCCACATCATCAGGGGCTCTGTGCAATGGTCAGCGTGTTCATCGACACATTTATCGTCCTGAACCTGACGGTATTCTCCGTCCTCACAACAGGCGTTATGAGCACAGGAAAAGACGGTACCGCGCTCACTCAGGCGGCATTCATGAAGGGCTTCGGCAGCGCGGGGATCATCTTCGTTGCAGTCTGCCTGTTCTTCTTCGCGTTCTCCACGATCTTAAGCTGGCATTTCTTCGGACTTGTGAACGTGAAGTATTTGTTTGGCGAGAAGGCATCAAAGCTCTATTCGCTGATCGTTGTTGTCTGCATCGTGATCGGTTCCTGCCTGAAGCTGGAGCTTGTATGGTCCTTAGCGGACTTCTTTAACGGGCTTATGGTCATTCCGAATGTTCTGGCGCTTCTGGCGCTCAGCGGACTGGTAGCGGGAGCTTCGAAGGAAAGATAGGATCCGGGCAGGCGTCCAGAGAATATCACATATATAATTAGGATAGAATGGCGGCAGAACATGTATTGTGGGCATGGGCTGCCGCTTTTTATGTGCACTCGTGCGAAGCAACAGGTTGCCGTAAGCGACCGCGCGAGGCGCGAGAATGTGCACTCGTGCGAAGATACCGTTTGCCACAGGTGACCGCGCGAGATGCGAGAACGTACCGGACACATCCGGGCTTACTGCCGTTGAGTTAAAAATTGAGGGGTTGAATTTGTGGAGAATGCCGATTGACACCATCAGGGAAATTCGATATAGTACGGATATCTGAAATCGTTCCGGGAAGTCTGTTCCGGACGGCAGATGGTTCATGATGCGTAAAAGCATCGTCCCGGCGGCGGATCGCTGCGGATCTCAGTGAGAATATAAGAAAAGGTGCAGCTGTGAAGGTGGTGTACAGCTGCAAAGAAGTTAAGGAAAAAAAGTTGAGCGGACAGTTAAGCAAAACAGTTAAACAAAACAGGCAGAACGATATCCTGCAGCAGAGGACAGCAGGAAAAATCCGGTATCAAAATGCGGGAGATCTGCCGGAGAGGAGGCGAAGTATGGCGGTGAATAAAAAAGGCTGCGGGTTGCGCAAGGCGTGAACAGTAACTGCGATTTGATCAAAAGCGGTCGGAATGATAAGAAACAGTTGACTTTTTACATGGATTATATTATGATTAACAGTACAGAACATTTGTTCGCATACGGCACTCTGCTTTCGTGGACGTGAAGTATGTGAAGAAATATGCGGATTGAAAAATCAGTGATTATTGGATATCCGGGGGCGCGGAAAAGACTGCGGGGCCGGATCTTGGAGGAAGAATATGAATAAAGATGATAAATTAAAAGCTCTTGACGCGGCTCTCACACAGATCGAAAAAGCTTATGGAAAAGGTTCCGTTATGAAGCTCGGTGATTCCGGTGCGAATATGAATATCGAGACGGTTCCGACGGGTTCTCTAAGCCTTGATATCGCCCTCGGACTCGGCGGCCTTCCGAAAGGACGTGTTGTTGAGATCTACGGACCGGAGTCCAGTGGTAAAACAACGGTCGCTCTCCATATGGTAGCGGAAGTCCAGAAGCGCGGCGGGATCGCCGGATTTATCGACGCTGAGCACGCTCTCGATCCGGTATACGCGAAGAATATCGGAGTTGATATCGATAATCTCTATATCTCCCAGCCGGATAACGGAGAGCAGGCCTTAGAGATCACAGAGACGATGGTGCGTTCCGGTGCTGTTGATATCGTGATCGTGGACTCTGTAGCGGCACTTGTTCCGAAGGCGGAGATCGACGGCGATATGGGTGACTCCCACGTCGGCTTACAGGCCCGCCTGATGTCCCAGGCTTTAAGAAAACTGACCGCCATCATCAGCAAGACAAACTGTATCGTGATCTTTATCAACCAGCTCCGCGAAAAAGTCGGTGTGATGTTCGGAAACCCGGAGACAACGACCGGCGGACGTGCGCTTAAGTTCTATTCTTCTGTCCGTCTTGACGTAAGAAGAACCGAGTCCTTAAAGCAGAGCGGTGAGGTGATCGGTAACCATGTACGTGTAAAAGTTGTAAAGAATAAGATCGCTCCGCCATTTAAAGAGGCTGAGTTTGATATTATGTTCGGAAAGGGAATCTCCCGCGAGGGCGATGTTCTTGATCTGGCTGCAGATGCGAATATTGTTGAGAAGAGTGGATCCTGGTACGCTTATAAGGGAGCGAAGATCGGTCAGGGACGTGAGAATGCGAAGACGTATCTTGCGCAGAATCCGCTGATCTGCGAGGAGATCGAGAATCAGGTGAGAGAGCTTCACGGACTGGAAGCGCAGCATGTTGCCCCGGGTGAGGCGGCTGCGGCACCGGCGGTCGATGAGACTGCGGAAGCTGTGAAAGCTGACGAATAAAAAACAGGGAAAATATCGATGAAAGAATGGTTGCAGGAAGAGCACCGGGAGAAGAAAATGTATGCCGGTGCGGATGGAGATGCGGTTCCGGAGGAGTTCCGGGAGGCGCGGAACAAAGGCCTCTATTATCTTCAGTTTTCCGGAAAAACAGAAAATGAAATGCGCAAGAAGCTGGCGGAACAGGGGTTTTCGCCAGCCTCTGTTGAAGATGCGGTCCTTTTTCTGAAACATTACCGGTATCTGGATGATGAGGACTATGCGAGGCGGTATGTGGAGAAAAACGGCAACAAAAAGAGTATCCGCCAGATGAAATTTGACCTCCGCCAGAAAGGGATCGGCGACGATCTGGTGGAGATGGTGTTTGAGGATATGGAGGTAGATGAGCCGTCCCAGATCCTCGGGCTGCTGAGAAAGAAAAATTACGATCCGGAGGAGCCGGATCCTGCGAAACGCCAGAAGATCTATGCGTTTCTGGCGAGAAAAGGTTTTTCTTACGATGCGATAAACAGCGCGATGAAGCAGTGGGAATAGGTCTTTTACGACGGTACAGAACCGGCTGCAAAAGGATTCGTAGAGATGAACAGAAGTACCCGGAATGAGGGCATTATACTTGACATAATGCATAAAACAGTTTAAAATTGAAGTGTTGTAATTAGTACAATGAAAACTAAATAAAGGAGGTGCTCCTGTGTCACCAATAATCAGCGTGTTGATCACAGCAATTATTGTGGCTCCTATTACCTGGATCGTGGCTGTCGCTTACCGCAAAAACAGTTATGAAAGCAAGATCGGAAGCGCAGAGGAAAAGTCCAGAGAAATAATAGATGAAGCATTGAAGGTCGCCGAGACGAAGAAGAAAGAAGCTCTCCTGGAAGCTAAGGAAGAGAATTTAAAAGCGAAAAATGAGCTTGAAAAGGAAACCAGAGAACGGAGAGCCGAGATTCAGCGTTATGAGCGCCGCGTACTGAGCAAAGAGGAAAACCTTGACAAAAAGTCCGAGGCTATGGAGAAAAAAGAATCCAGTCTTGCTGCAAAGGAAGAAAACTTAAGAAAGCGTTCTTCTGAGGTCGAGGAATTATTTGCTAAGGAGCAGGAAGAACTGGAGAAGATCTCCGGTCTTACCAGCGAACAGGCGAAAGATTATCTTCTGAAATCTGTAGAGGAAGATGTCAAACACGACACCGCAAAGCTCATCAAGGAATTAGAAGCCAAAGCAAAAGAAGAAGCTGACAAGAAGGCAAAGGAATACGTGGTTGCAGCGATCCAGAGATGTGCTGCTGACCATGTCGCAGAGACAACCGTTTCAGTTGTACAGCTCCCGAGTGATGAGATGAAGGGCCGTATCATTGGACGTGAGGGACGGAATATCCGTACTCTTGAGACAATGACTGGCGTCGAGCTCATTATCGACGATACACCGGAGGCTGTCGTTTTATCCGGTTTTGACCCGGTAAGACGTGAAGTTGCAAGAATTGCCCTTGAAAGACTGATCGTGGATGGACGTATCCATCCGGCGAGAATTGAAGAGATGGTGGAGAAAGCGCAGAAGGAAGTTGAAAACATGATGCGCGAGGAAGGTGAAGCTGCGATCCTTGAGGTCGGTATTCACAATATCCATCCGGAGCTCGTCAAGCTCCTCGGCAAGATGAAATTCAGAACCAGCTATGGTCAGAATGCATTGAAACACTCCATCGAAGTCGCACAGTTATCCGGCTTACTGGCAGCGGAAATTGGTGTTGACGTGAGAATGGCAAAGCGTGCCGGCTTATTACATGACATTGGAAAATCCGTTGACCATGAGATGGAAGGTTCCCATGTACAGCTTGGATCGGAACTTTGTAAGAAATACAAAGAGTCCCCGATCGTTATCAATGCTGTGGAATCCCACCATGGCGATGTTGAGCCGACGAACCTTATTTCCTGCATCGTTCAGGCAGCAGATACGATTTCCGCTGCAAGACCGGGCGCAAGAAGAGAGACGTTGGAAACATACACGAACCGCTTAAAGCAGCTTGAGGATATCACAAACTCCTTCAAGGGAGTTGACAAGTCCTTTGCGATCCAGGCGGGACGCGAGGTACGTATTATGGTAGTACCGGAGCAGATCAGCGATGACGATATGGTACTTCTCGCAAGAGATGTATCCAAGAAGATCGAGGAAAGCCTGGAATATCCGGGTCAGATCAAAGTCAACGTGATCCGCGAGTCCAGAGTTACCGATTACGCGAAGTAAATTTAAAAGCCGTTGCTGTGCAGAGAGAATCTGTATGGCAGCGGTTTTTTTATTACGCGAACAACGAGCCAAAGTCCGCGCTTGCGCGAGACCTTGGCGACTGTCGCGATAACAAGGGGAAACTCGCGAAGTGTGTTTTCATTTGTTAACAGGAAATCAGATCCCGTAGGAAGCAGAAAAATATCAGGGCCAAAAGCTTTTTGGCTCCAACATCATATAAAACAGGAGGTAATCATCAGATGGCAAAAATCGGTTTTATAGGTATGGGAAATATGGGAACCGCTATTATGCGGGGGCTTTTAAAGACATATAAGCCGGAGGAGCTGCTTTTCACGAGTGCTCACGAGGCAAAAATGCAGAAAATTACAGAGGAGACAGGCGTTGCCCATGTCTCCACAGTGACAGAGTGCGCGTCTCAGGTAAAATATCTGGTCCTCGCGGTAAAGCCGCAGGTGCTCCCGACGGTATTTAAGGAGTTAAACGGAAAGATCCGCGGTGATCAGGTTGTGATCTCCATCGCTGCGGGATATGCCATTGCGGATCTTCAGGAAGGTCTTGGTGACGGCGTAAGGATCGTCCGCTCGATGCCGAACACACCGGCTATGGTGGGCGAGGGAATGTCCGGAGTCAGCTACGATGAAGCACTGTTTACCGATGAGGAGAAGGCTGTCATCGATGGCTTCTTTACTTCCTTCGGAAAGATGGAGAAGGTCGATGAGAAGCTGATGGATGTTGTGGGAAGTGCCAGCGGCTGCTCTCCGGCTTATGTATACATGTTTATCGAGGCTCTTGCAGACGGCTGTGTAAAGAACGGACTTCCGCGTCAGGCTGCCTACAAGATGGTTTCCCAGGCGGTTCTCGGAAGCGCAAAGATGGTCCTCGAGACCGGAAAACATCCGGGAGAATTAAAGGATATGGTATGCTCTCCGGGAGGAACCACCATCGAGGGACTTGCCGCACTTGAAGAAAGTGGATTCCGCGGAGCGATCATCAAGGCCTGCGACGCGAACTTTGAGAAGAATAAGAAATTAAAGGGCTGATATCGTTTTAGATGAAACAGGAAAGGAAACAACTATTATCATGGAAAAGACAATTCGGATCAAGCGTGATCTTGCCTACACGGGAACGATCCTGAAGATCTACCGCGACACTGTTATCGCAAATGGAATCGAGGAAGTATACGATTATATTCACCATGATGGTGCTGCAGCGGTCCTTCCGGTCACAAAGGATGGAAAGATCCTGATGGTGCGCCAGTACCGGAATGCTTTAGACCGGTTCACTCTTGAGATCCCGGCGGGAAAGCTTGACGCCCCGGATGAGCCGATGCTTGAGTGTGCAGCCCGGGAGCTTGAGGAGGAGACGGGATTCCGCAGTGAAAATCTGGAGTTCCTGATGACTGTGAACACCACGGTGGCATTCTGTGATGAGAAGATCGGTGTCTATATCGCGAAGGACCTGATCCCCTCAAAGCAGAATCTTGATGCGGATGAGAGCATCGATGTGGAAGAGTGGGAGGTAAAGGATCTTCTGGAGATGATCTACTCCGGTAAGATGACGGATGCGAAGACGATGGCAGCGATCCTCGCGTATGCCCAGAGAGAGGGAATCCGATAGAAATACAGACCTCATCAGGGATAGATATGCTTCGTCGGGGAAAGATCACGCAATCAGGAAGTAAAATGTGGATAAACAATAGCCAGGACTGCATAGACTGAAGAAAAGGAACATGGACGGTATCGCTATGAACGGAATCCACAGACATCGGGGATTTTTGGACAGTCAGATGTTCTGGCTGTCCCTTTTTTTATTTTCAGGGGCCATGATCGGGACAGTTTTCTGCAACAGGATGAGCACGGAGATGAAAAGTATGCTTGAAAGCTGGTTTTCCGGGATCCTCACCCCGGCGGAAATGATTTCGGCGGACCGGTACAGCCTGTTTGTGGGCGTGGTAAAAAAGCGGTATGTATGGATGTTGTTTGGTATTCTGATCTGTCAGACGGTTTTTTCGAGGATCCTGTTTTACGCGGGGGCAGTTTATCTTGCATTTACTTCCGCGGTCACTGTCTGCGCACTGACGATGCATGCGGGAGGTTACGGGATCCTGCGCTTCTTCGGACTGATCTTTCCACAGGGGATCTTTTACGCTCTTGCGGGTTATCTGCTGTGGACCGTGGTTTCGGGACCTGTGGACGGGAAAGAAAAGCTCCGGTCATGGGCTATGATCATTTTTATGGTCCTTGGGATCTTATCGGAGATATTCATGAATCCCCGGATTTCCGCCCTCGTATTTTGCTTTTTCTAACAAGATCATACTGGTGGAAAAGTTGTATTTTCTCATAAAATTTTTTCGTACATATTGACAAGATATTGCCGTTGTGGATATACGCAGCTCCATATTTAGCGATTGGTTATGGAAAACGGCCGGAAATGGGATCCAAGTGGGAAAAATATGTTTGATTTTGCCCTAAAATGGGACTATAATGTAGAAAAATACTGGTTTTCCCGGGGAAAAACAGTGGATCGTGAAGAATGTGGACAACTGTGTCTGGAAATGAACGGGGAAAAGACATGAGAGAGGAAATTCGGACCTTCATAAGCTATATGGAGGAGGAAAAACACGCGTCAAAAAACACAACTCTTTCTTATCGGAGAGATCTGTTGAAGATGGCAGATTATCTGGAGAAAAACGGAATCACGGACTGCGGGAAGGTGACAAAGACCGCCCTGAATTCCTATATCCTTTTTCTGGAAAAAGAAGGAAAGGCGGCGTCAACGATCTCAAGATTTCTGGCATCTGCGAAATCCTTTTTTGGCTGGATGTTCAGGGAAGGAAAGATCCGGCGGGATCCGGCGGATTCGATTCATGCGCCGAAGATTGAAAAGAAAGTGCCTGTGATCCTGACGGTGGATGAGGTGACAAAACTTTTGGAGCAGCCGTCTGGCGCGAATCCGAAGGAGATCCGCGACAAGGCGATGCTGGAGCTTCTTTACGCGACAGGGATCCGTGTGACGGAGCTTGTCGGTCTGAAGCTCTCCGATGTGAATATGTCCATCGGTTTTATCACCTGCAGGGATGAACACAAGGAGCGGATGATTCCCTTTGGCCATGCGGCCAGGGAGGCTCTCGCAAAATATCTCGAGGCTGCGCGGGAGACGTTTTTAAAGGGAACACACTCGGAGCTGCTGTTTACAAATTACAGCGGCAGGGAAATGAGCCGTCAGGGCTTTTGGAAGATCATCAAGTATTACGGGGACCGTGCAGGAATTGAGGAAGATATCACACCTCACACCCTGCGCCATTCCTTTGCGGCACATCTTTTGAGCAACGGTGCGGATATGCGTGCGGTCCAGACGATGATGGGCCACTCTGACCTTGCATCTACCCAGATGTACACGGCGTACGCGATGGAAAACTCTGTCCGGGAGGCCTATCAGGGAGCTCATCCGAGAAAATAATAAAACAGAGATCGATCAGGCTGATGTTCAGAGCTGCCTTTTTTCGAGTATCTGCCGAAATTTAAACAGGTGATCCCAAACGATTACCGGAAGATGATGAACCTGATCGTCCACATGGAAGAAAAGGGACTCAGCAGCGAACAGGCCCAGATGATTTTCCGATGTTTCGCGTGTTCAAGGGCACGGAACGCCGGAAAACACTGGCCCGGGAAGGAAGAAACGCCGCGCGAGAGGTCGATGAGGACCTGATGGGATATTCGAATCTCGGAGCAGTGGAATAGAATGGAGATACAGAAGTCAAATAAATAAGAAAAAGAGTACCCTGCGGTTTCATGGTTTGAGTTTTATCAAATCACATGATTCCGACGGGTACTTTTTTCTTTGAAAAAAATGTAAATAATGACAACAAATGACATATATGACAAATATTGTCCATCTAAAATGCTATAATAACGGTATCATGATTCCTCAAACATAAGAAACTTCTGAGCATCGACATGCAGGGCGTCGGCGATATCGAAAAGAGTATCGAGAGACAGAGCTTTGGAAATATTCGGAGCTTCGAGGTGTCCGATGTAAGCGGGAGTCAGCCCGACCTGTTCCGCAAGTTCTTCCTGAGTGAGACCGCGGAGCTTGCGGTAATAGGCGATTTTTAAGCCAATCTGGCGATATTTTTCAGTGTGAATCGATTTCATGAGTGTTTCCTCCGGATACCAATAATGATAACGAATCACGACAAAAATTGACATGAGCTGAAAAATATAATATCATAACTAACAGATAGTATTATATGCTTACAAAGCCATAGAATACATGGGGAGGAAGTATGAACAGTACAACAGGTAAGGCAGATCGTCTGCTTCAGATCTATTCCAGACTCGTAAACGGGGAGATTCTGTCGAAAAAGGAAATGGCGGACCGGTTCCATATCACTGAGCGAAGCGTGCAGCGTGACGTGGAAGCCCTGCGGTGCTATTTTCAGGAGGAGGGGCTGAATCAGGATGTGATCCACGACCGGAAAGCCGGTGGATACCGTCTGCAGAAGGAGGAAAAACCGTTGTTAAATAACGGGGAGATCCTGGCTGTCTGCAAGATCCTCTTAGAAAGCCGTTCCATGAAGAGGGAGGAAATGTTTCCGATCCTCGAAAAACTGACATCAAGCTGTGTTCCGCCAAAGAGCCGGGCAGCAGTTGACTCACTCATTTCTAACGAAAAGTTTCATTACATCGAACCACATCACGGAAAATCCATCATCCCCGGTCTCTGGGACATCGCGCAGGCCGTACAGAATCACTATGTCATGGAGATCGAGTACGAGCGCATGAAAGCCCCCAATCTCGTAAAGAGAACCATTGAACCGGCCGGGATCCTGTTCTCAGAGTATTATTTTTATCTGGCGGCATTCCTGCGGAATATTGACCGGGAAAAGGAATTTACCAATAAAGATGATATCTACCCCACCATTTACCGGATCGACCGCATCCGCTCCTTTAAAATTACCAACGAACATTTCAAAGTACCATATAAAGACCGTTTCGAGGAAGGCGAATTCCGGAAACGCGTGCAGTTTATGTACGGCGGAAAGCTGAAACGGATCCGGTTTAAATATACGGGAATGTCTGTAGAAGCGATCCTCGACCGTCTGCCGACGGCGAAGGTGATAAAAGATGGTGAGGATGGCAAGATCATCGAGGCGGAGGTGTTTGGCGGAGATGGGGTGGATATGTGGTTGAAGGGGCAGGATGTGGAGATAATGCCTTAAGTACAATTTTATCTCAGTCAGGGATGTTCAACTTGAAATTCAAATAAACTGATTTAGAATTAAAATTTTGATAAGAATATGGAGGAACTAAGATGGCAAAAAAGATCAGATTTCCATTGGAAATGGAGAATGGTGTTTCGGTAAGAGATTTAGATGAGTTAAAGGATAATTTTTCATTGGCGCGAGTTATTGGTTATATAAATGATGGAAAACTTATAACTTGGCTTCAGGATCGATATGAGAATGAACTTGCTAAAGAAGTAAAAAAGATTAATGTTGAGGCAGAAGACGCAGCGAAAAAGATATGTGAGTTGTTTGATGTAGAATATGATGAGACTGCAGAAGAAGAGGTAGAAAAGGCAGAAGAGAGAAAACGTAAGCTGGAGCTTTTGAAGAAATTTCCTGATCGTATGGAATATGCGAAATATATTGATTTGGTAGCGTTTGATCAGGATGATTTGTATGATCTTCTGGACGAGAATGTAAATGAAATATATCTGTGTGGAAACAAATTTACGATTCCGATTGCGAAAGGCAACATAAAGTATGTTGGTATTTTAGATAAAGTTACAGTAGTAATAAATTCAAAAGAGCCGGTTGATTTTAATTCGCGAGGAATTATATTTGAAAATTGTGTTTTTGATGAAAAATATGCAGGAATATTAAATGGAAAAAAGAACAATACAAAGAAAAAAATATCTGAAGAAGTGAAAGAAAACTCGGATGATTATGATGTTGATTTAGAAGGTGTAGATGCAGATGAACTTCATGATTTTTATGAAGATATAATGGAAACAATTGTAGAATTTGCGGATAAAGAGTTTGAAAATGAATATGTCGAATTATATGAATACGATAATTCTATTGAATGCGATGCCGATGATTATAATGATGGAGGATTTGCAACAAAAGCAAAAGCCAAGGCAGCGTGCAAAGCTGAATTAACAAAGGCAATTGCAGATGTTAAAAAACTTTATGAGTCTGCAAAAAAAGAACTCATTGATGCAGCAGAAATTTATTATGCAGATATGAGGAGCGATTTAATTACGTTTCTAAAGGGAGATTTTTTTGATTCATATGAGGCATTGATAGGTGTATATTGTACGGGAAAAACAAAAGAATATCTTGAAAAGAAAATAAATAGATTAAAGGGAACCGTTAATTGTTGGGAAATAGATATTAATAAATTATATGAGGGGGCATTCGAATTAACTGTAAAAGAAGATTTTGAAGCTGTGGAAAAAGATAGCATGAATGAGAAAGAAATCTTTGAAATGTGTGAATATGATGTAGTGGAGGAATCGTATAGTTTTTGTATGAATGGTGCATGTGAGAAACTGGTTAGTATATATGAAGATATGATTGAAACAGAAGAATCGGACTTTCCTGAAAGTCTTAAGGATTCATATAATATAATTAATGACAAATATGTGACATTATTAAAAGCATTTGTATTTGATGATAAATATGGAAAGGTAGTAATAGACGAAGAAGTAAAATATCGCGAAGAGCATAGAAAAAGAGGAATATTTTTTTCAATCTTTGATCCTACAGGAATAAAGCAGAAAATGCGTAATGAAGCATTCTTAAATAGATTAACAGATTATCTCAAAAAATAAAAATTTTACAGACAGAGAGGAAAATATGGGCGACGGATCACTTAAATCTAAATTAGTACGATACATAGATGCTGGTTTCCCCATCATATATGTGAATACCTTCGAAGAAGACAAGGTAGATACTATTATTTCGGAAATCAGATCAGGCAAGGAAGTTTATGAGTGGAATGAAACAGATGGATACATAGATTTCGAGACAAAGACCCCGATGATGGAAGACTGTACGTTAGAAGGACTACTTGATCAATTAAAAACCATGGAGCTTCTCGACAGAAAGCTCATAGTCTTAAAAGATATTACGGCGTACTTAGATGAACCGAGGATAGTATCAAAAATTAAAGGGATAGCAAGATTGATCAATCAGGGAGCAGATGCCAATGTGATTATTGTCTCTACCACATTAGTAATTCCCAGGGAACTTGAAAAATACATTACAATTCTTGAAATGGATTATCTTAATACGGATGAGATAAAGGGAATTATCAGATCATTTATAAATGAAAATAGTATTGAAAATATCAGTGATTCATTGATAGATGAGTTGGCAACCGCATTTAAGGGACTTACAGAATTTGAAATTAATAACCTTCTTGCATTATCATATGCAGATGATGGGGAACTTACCCGGAGAGACCTTCATTTAATATTTGAGCAGAAACAGCAGACAATTAAAAAAGCTGGGATATTAGAGATGATTCCACTTAAAGAATCTATTGAAGATATTGGTGGCTTGGAGAATCTTAAAGAATGGCTTGTGAGAAAAGCCAAAGTATATAAAAACATGAATACTGCCAGGGCCTATGGAGTGGATATGCCAAAAGGAGTTTTGATTGCAGGAGTTCCGGGATGCGGAAAATCACTCAGCGCAAAAGCTGTTGCGAAATTATTTGAAGTTCCGCTTCTGCGTTTGGATATGGGAAGACTGATGGGGAAGTATGTTGGAGAATCTGAGGGCAACCTGAGAAAGGCAATATCGCTTGCAGAGGCAATATCACCTTGTGTATTATGGATTGATGAGTTGGAGAAAGCTTTTGCAGGTATCGGTGGAAATGGCGGTGGGGCTGAAGTAACTACAAGATTATTTGGAAATTTCCTGACTTGGATGCAGGAAAAAGAAAGTCCTACATTTGTTGTTGCAACAGCAAATGATATCACAAAGCTGCCTCTGGAATTAATGAGAAAAGGTCGTTTTGACGAGATATTTTATGTTGGTTTGCCTGACGAAGAGGAAAGAAAAAGAATATTTGAAATTCACATCAGCAAACGTAGATCTCAAGATCTGAACGGCATTAGAGTAATTGATTTAGTGAAGAAATCAAAGGGATTCAGCGGGGCAGATATTGAAGGTGTTGTGAAAGATGCTGTCGAAAGTGCGTTCGCAGATGGTAAGAATTCTATTGAAACTCAGGATATTATTTCGGCCATTAGTAATACACATTCTCTTTCGGAAATAATGAAAGAAGATCTGGATAAGATGACGAAGGAATATGAGAGTCGAAAATTCAAAAATGCTTCGAGGTAAAAAATGTTAGAAGAAAAAACAGACCGAAAAGTATCGGGATATTTGACGGAAAAAGAAGCCAAAACTGTCAAAGAAATGTTCAGGAAGAATCTTAAAGCTTATAAGGAAAAAGATCCTTCCATGACAGATAAGGAGTGGCTGGAACAATTATTTAAAACAGAATTGCCGGAATTGCGAGAAGAAGAATGTACTGAGGATGCCGAAAAAATTGTAAAATCAATTTGTACATTTGATGATAATCTGGTGTCAATCAACAAAGCTGCTAAAAAAGGTAAGTCAAAGGAATCATGGTTAGCAGATCGGCTTCAGGAAGTTCCGGTTGGAATGTCGGTCCAGGAATATGGGCGGACACTGCAGAAAGTTGATGCATTTCTATTTGAGAAAAATGCAGAGCTAGCGGAGGAATTGACAGTCGCAAAAGATGGTGAAATCACGAGGGTAAACATGAATCCCAATCTTGACGGCATTCTTGCAGAAAACATGATTGCGAAAACCACAGAATTAAGTGGTTATATGCAGGGGAAAAATATAAGAGTTGATGTCCTTCAATCGCACAATGCAAATTCTGTCGATGTGCGGGCGATAAACCTGGACACGGGGAAATACCAAAATTATCAGCTGAAATTTGGTAAAGATGCGGCACATACAATTAAATATATTGAGGACGGCAATTACAACAATCAAAGAATTATTGTGCCAACGGAACAATTAGAAGAGATTCAGGAGTATTTCAAGTCCAAAGGCTCAAATAAGACAATAACAGACCGGATTTCTATAAATGGTGCTGAAGGAAAACCATTCACGAAAGAAGGCTTGAAAGAACTTCAGAGATGTGCACAGGAAGATGGTAATCTTCCAGTTGTGGATTATAATCATTTCAACACAAAAGATTTAGCAATGTCGATTGGAAAAAATGCTGGGGTGATGGCATTGCAGACAGCAGCAGTGACAACTGGACTTACAGTTGCAGGTAAAATATTCAATGATGAAAAAGTTGATCCGGATGAACTGGTAGAGATTGCGATTAAGACTGGAACGGACACATCGATTAAGACTGTTACAGCAGGAACGTTACAGGTTGCTGTCAGAAAAGGAATCATCGAAATTATTCCCAAGGAAACACCGGCAGGAGTCATTGCCAATATTGCCTGTGTTGGAGTTGAAAACGTCAAGATACTCGCAAAGATTGCGTCTGGAGAATTGTCCATAACAAAAGGTTTGGACCACATGGGACGTACAACGACATCAATGGTAGGTGGTTTGTGGGGAATGGCGAAAGGTGCCGCGATTGGGGCCGAGCTTACAGGCTGGATTCCCGTGGTAGGTTCTGTGTGCGCAGTTGTTACAGGATTCGTTGGTGGTATGATTGGCTATTTTGGTGGCTCGAAGGTTGGAGATACGGTTTATGCTACGGGGAAAAAAGTCGCCAGCGCTGCTAAAACGGTAGCGAAAGCGGCTTGGAATGGCATAAAATCTGCTGCAAATACAGCTGTTAATATGGTGAAATCGGCAGGAAGAGTCTTTTCAAGTTTATTAGGTTTTTAATACGTCAGAATA
>OBHX01000754.1_pt1 | contig 29742 bp, 28 predicted proteins | sample 1519331 | NCBI WGS metagenome assembly OBHX01 (sample SAMEA2602897, study PRJEB22501) | metagenome
CCTTCGGCAGGAGGGCCCGCGGCCCCTGGACGGAGCTAGAGTCGCTTGGGGCGCGTGGGTTTGAGGACCTCCGCCGTCAGGGTGAAGACGCTATGCGGAAGGCTGTTCTCGGTTAATTCAGGTCAAGAGGGATTTATGGCTTTACAAAGGCCCGTCATTCTGATGCGACCCGGCGAAGCGAACAACCGCCTCGCCGGCGTGCTCCTCAAGGAGGGGATTGAGTGCTGGCGCTGGCCGGCGTTCAGGATCGAGCTGCCCGGCAAGGAGGACTGCGATCTTGTTCAGGAGCGCCTGGACAACCTTGACGACGTCGAGATGGTCATTCTTCCGAGCCCCGCATCGGTTGCCGCCGCAGCCCATTGGGTGAAGGCATGGCCCGAGCACATCACGCTCGCCACGGTAGGCGAGGGCACCGCAAAGGTGATCCGCGCCGCCTGGGGCGACGACGTGAAGCTCATCTACCCCGAGGGCGACGCCGAGGATTCCGGCAGCGAGGCGCTCTGGGAGATCCTCAAGCACAGGGGGGCTCCTTCGCGCGTGCTCTTCCTGCGCGGCCAGACCGGCCGCGAATGGCTGCCCGAGCAGTTAAGGAGCATCGGCTCAGACGTCATCACGATGTGCATCTACGTCCGCGTGCCGCTCGAGCTCACGCCCGAACAGCGCAGCGACATCCTCATGGCCGCCCACGGTCCGTCTCCGATCATCTACATCACGAGCACGGACGCCGTCGACGCGCTCTTCCATGCGATCCGCCCCGTTTCGGAGGTTCGCGACTGGGTGACGAACGGCGTCGCCGTCACGCTCCATCCGCGCATCGTCCGCCGACTTCAGGAGGCGGGCTTCCACCACATCGAGGTCACCTGCACGGACGACGAGGTCGTCGCCTCCCACATCCGCGCAAACCTGCCCTGACGGAAGGTTTTGCATAAGTCGACTTAAATTTTGACGTGAACTTCGGCGCGGGCCGACGGGCTTGAGTCGGAAAAGGAAAAGGCACCGCCATCTTGACGGTGCCTTTCTTGTTTTCGGTCCCTCCGGGACTTACTTCTTCATGAGCTCGAAGAACTCGACGTTGTTCTTCGTGGCCTTCATCTTGTCGAGCAGGAATTCCATTGCCTCGAGTTCGTCCATGTCGTAGAGGAACTTGCGCAGGATCCAGACCTTCTGCAGGACGTCCGGCTTGAGGAGGAGTTCCTCGCGGCGGGTGCCCGAGCGGTTGAGGTTGATGGCCGGGTAGACGCGCTTTTCGGCCATGCGGCGCTCGAGGTGGATTTCGTTGTTGCCCGTGCCCTTGAATTCTTCGTAGATCACGTCGTCCATGCGGGAGCCCGTGTCGACGAGGGCGGTGCCGATGATCGTGAGCGAGCCGCCTTCCTCAAGGTTGCGGGCGGCGCCGAAGATGCGCTTCGGGCGCTGCAGGGCGTTGGCGTCCACGCCGCCCGTGAGCACCTTGCCCGAAGACGGAATCACGGTGTTGTAGGCGCGGGCGAGACGCGTGATGGAGTCGAGGAGGATGACGACGTCGCGCTTGCTTTCGGCAAGGCGCTTGGCCTTCTCGATGACCATTTCGGCCACTTGGACGTGACGGGCGGCGGGTTCGTCGAAGGTGGAGGCGACGACCTCGGCCTTGACGGAGCGCTGCATTTCGGTCACTTCCTCGGGACGTTCGTCGATGAGGAGGACGAAGAGAGTGACGTCGGGGTGGTTGGCGATGATCGCGTGGGCGATGTGCTGCATCAGGACCGTTTTGCCGGACTTCGGAGGAGCGACGATCAGGGCGCGCTGGCCCTTGCCGATCGGGGCGATCATGTCGATGATGCGGCCCGTGAGGTTCTCGTCGCCGCGCATGTCACGCTCGAGCACGAGATGCTCGTTCGGGAAGAGCGGCGTCAGGTTCTCGAACAGCATGCGGTGCTTGATGCTCTCGGGCGGCAGGCCGTTGACGGAGTCGACGCGCACGAGTGCGAAGTAGCGTTCGCCGTCCTTGGGCGTGCGGACCTCGCCTTCGATCGAGTCGCCGGTGTGAAGATTGAAGCGGCGGATCTGGGAGGGCGAGATGTAGATGTCGTCCGTGCTCGCAAGATAGGAGGTGTCAGGGCTGCGAAGGAAGCCGAAGCCGTCGGGAAGCACTTCGAGCGTGCCGTCACCGAAGATCTGCTCGCCGCTCTTGGCCTTCTTCTTGAGAATGGCGAACATGAGCTCCTGCTTGCGCATGCGCTGGGCGTTGTCGATTTCGAGCGCGTAGGCGATGTCGAGCAGCTGCGAGATGTGAAGGGACTTGAGGTCGGAAAGATGCATAGCGGATTTTGACGGCCCGAGAAGACGGCCCGTCGGAGGGGCGTGTTGGGAGAAATGCATGGAGCCGCATGAGGCGTGCGGCTCCGCCTGCCGCAAAGCGGCTTAGAGGTGAGCTTCGATGAAGGCGTTGAGCGTTTCCTGATCGCACAGGCCCGTGCGTTCACCGACGTGCTGGCCGTTCTTGAAGGCGATCACGGTCGGGATGCCGCGCACGTTGTACTCGCCGGCGAAGCGGCTGGCTTCGTCGCAGTTGTACTTGGCGATCACGACGCGGCCGTCAAAGGTTTCGGCAGCCTGTTCGAGGCGCGGGGCGAGCATGCGGCAGGGACCGCACCACGGAGCCCAGAAGTCGACGAGGACCGTGACGTTGGGCTGGGAGACGACTTCTTCGAAGTTTTCGTCGGTGACGTGAATGATTTCGCTCATGATGACTCCGGTGTGAGAAACTGTCCTGACGGACTGCGGGCCTGTCATGTGACCGTCGACCTTGGGCCGCACGGGGGAGCAGGCATAAATGCCGCAGGACTGAGTGCAAGATGTTGTGTTCGGGAAAGCGGCACTTGAAGGACTGCAGAACGAATCCGTGCCAGGGATGAGGGCGGCGGATTGGAATCCGCGCCGGAAAGTGTACCTATAGTAGCACCAAGAGGCCGCTCGTGCAGGGGGCTTCGGACGGCGGAAAAAGGATATTTTGCAAAAATCTGCTTCTTTCTGTAGACTATCGGGCTTGGCGGGTCCCCTCGCATGCTGTCCCCAGGAACCTGGTCAGGTCGGGAACGAAGCAGCACTAAGGGTCAGCAGCAGTGCCGAGGACAAGGCCCGCCCTTTTTCTTTTTTTTCCGCCTCCGTTTTGGCGGGGGCCGTTCGGGGGGGGTTCACGGCGAATCCTGCCCTTTTTTTGCACCCCCCCCCCCCTCCCCCAGAATGTTCCTGCATGTCCCAAGCCCCTTCGAGCGGGCGCGGACGCATTTTTCTATCGCAGGAATTGCTTTCCCTCATGAGTTTGGAAATCCGCCCCGTCCGAGAAGAGGACGTCGAGGTCGTATGCGGCCTCATTCATGCGCTCGCCCGCTACGAGCGACTCGAATCCTACTGCAAGGCCACGTCCGAGCAGCTTCGCGAGGAGCTCTTCGGCCCGCGCGCCGTCATCGGCTGCGTGCTTGCCTGGGAGGTGAACGAGGCGACGGGCGCCGAGCGCCCCGTGGGCTTCGCGCTCTACTTCTACAACTTCTCCACCTTCCTCACGAGGCGAGGCCTCTACCTTGAGGATCTCTTCGTCGTCGAGGACGCGCGCCGCCGCGGCTACGGCAAGGCGATCATCCGGCACCTTGCGCAGAAGGCGCTCGATGAGGGCTGCGGCCGCTTCGACTGGAGCGTGCTCGACTGGAACCAGCCCGCCATCGACTTCTACGAGGGACTCGGCGCCGAGGTGCTGCCAGACTGGCGCATCTGCAGGCTTTCGGGCGAGGCGCTTCTCAGGGCGGCCGGACGTTGAGCCGCTAAAATAAAGGTTCTTGCACATTCACTCAGCACTAAGGACACAGGATGAGCAGCTATCAGGTGCTCGCCAGAAAGTGGCGGCCTCATGACTTCGACACGATCGTCGGCCAGGAGCACGTCGTGACCGCGCTTACGCGCGCTCTCACGGAAAAGCGCCTTCATCACGCCTATCTCTTCACGGGAACCCGCGGCGTCGGCAAGACGACGATCTCCCGCATCTTCGCCAAGGCCCTCAACTGCCAGGGGGCGGACGGCCACGGCGACATGACGGCTCATCCCTGCGGAGTCTGCCCCGCCTGCCGCGCGATCGACGAGGGACGCTTCCCCGACTACATCGAGATGGACGCGGCGAGCAACCGTTCGGTCGAGGACATGACCGCGCTCCTTGAGCGCGCGATGTACGCGCCCACGCAGGGCCGCTTCAAGGTTTACATGATCGACGAAGTCCACATGCTGAGCTCGACGGCCTTCAACGCCATGCTCAAGACGCTTGAGGAGCCGCCCGAATACGTGAAGTTCATCCTCGCGACGACGGACCCGCAGAAGGTGCCCATCACCGTGCTCTCGCGCTGTTTGCAGTTCAATCTGCGCAACATGACGCCCCAGGACGTCGTGGGCCACATGAGCCGCATCCTCACCGAAGAGGGCATTCCGTTCGAGGAAGGCGCGCTGCGCGTGCTCGCCCAGGGCGCCCGCGGCTCCATGCGAGACGGCCTTTCGCTTCTTGACCAGGCCATCGCCTACTGCGGCGACGGCGTGACGCAGGAAGGTGTGCGCCGCATGCTCGGCATGAGCGGCGGCGAAACGCTCACGGGCATTCTCAGGGCGCTCGCCGCAGGTGACGGCGCGGGCATGCTGGCCGTCGCCGACGCCATGCAGACGCAGGGCCTTTCCTTTGCGCAGGCGCTCCGCGACCTCGCGGGCCTGCTGCACCGCGTCGCGCTCGTGCAGCGTGTGCCCGCAGCCGTGAGCGAGGACGATCCCGACTGCGCCTCGATCCGAGAGTTCGCGCAGGCCTTCTCCCCCGAGGAGATCCAGCTCTACTACCAGATCGCCCTTCACGGCCGCAACGACCTCAACCTCGCCCCCGACGAATACGCGGGCTTCACGATGGCTCTGCTGCGCATGCTCGCCTTCAAGCCCGCAGGCGCGAGAGCCGTGACGCGCGTGCCCGCCCGTGATGCGGGCAGGGCGCCCGTTCAGGCGCCCGCCTCCGTGCAGGCCCCGGCGTCCGCTCCGCAGGCCCCTGCGGCAGTTCCTGCTCCCGCTGCGCCCTCGGCTGGAGTACAGACCGTGGGCCGAAGCTCGGGCATGCCTCCCCTGCCGCGTCCCTCGGCGCCGCCTCCCGGACTCGCGGGCCCCGCCGCCGGGCAGCTCGACGACGACACGCCTCCCTGGGGAGAACCCTCCGCCAGTTGAGTACGCTCCGGAGATTCCCCAGAGCGGTCCCGATCCGGACCGCTCGGAGTCTTCTCTCGACTGGCGGTCGATCATTGCAGGAGCAGGACTGACGGGACCGCTGCGCAACCTCGCCGCTTCGGCGCAGGTGCTTGAGCTCACCCGAAGCCACGTCAGGCTTCGTCTTCGCGTCGCGGCATTCGCGACCGAAACGGGCCGCGAGCTTCTCTCCCGCGCGCTTTCGTCCTATTTCGGAAGCCACTGCATGGTGGAGTTCGAGGTGGGCGACGTGGCGGGCGGCACCGTGGCCGATCAGGAGGAGCGCGAGCGCGAGGAGGCCCGCAGAGCCCTCATCGAAGGGTTCCGCAACGACCCCTTCGTGAAGCAGGTGCAGGCGCTGTTTCATGGTACGATTGACGACACTACCGTCAAGGCGAACACCGACTGACGGCTTGAATGATTTTTTGAATAAAGGAACACAATATGCGTGGATTCGGCGGCGGTATGGGCGGTCTCATGGCTCAGGCTCAGAAGATGCAGGCCAAGATTGCCAAGGTGCAGGAGGAAATCGCTGCGATGGAAGTCGCGGGTGAGTCCGGCGGCGGTGCCGTCAAGGTCGTCATCACCGGCAAGCACGAGTGCAAGAGCGTCGTGATCGATCCCTCGGTCGTGGATCCCGAGGACGTCGAAATGCTTCAGGACCTGATCCAACTCGCCTTCAACAGCGCGCAGACCCGTCTCTCCGAAATCTCCGAGGAGCGCATGCGCAAGGAAGTTCCGCTTCCTCCGGGCATGAAGCTGCCGTTCTGATCAGCCTGACACGATCCGAACGCTGACAAGCCAACAGCCGTCGATGCCGAAAGGATCGGCGGCTTTTTTCTTCAGGAGCTGCAAGATGCTGCGAATTCCACAGTCCTACATTGACGAGCTGCTTGAGGGCGACTGGGCCCTTCATGACGTCACGACCGAAGGCATGGGCCTCAAGGGCGAGTACGTCGTCACCGCCTGGCCCAAGGAGACCGGCATCGTCGCCGGCATCGAGATCGCCGAGCGCGTCTTCAAGACCGTCGGCCTCAGGACCGAGATGCTCTACGGAGACGGGGACCACGCCTTCATGCACTCTCCGATCCTCCGCGCCTGGGGCACGCCCGAGCAGCTTCACGCCACCTACAAGGTCGCCCAGTGCGTGATGGAGTACTCCACGGGCATCGCCCGCCGCACCCACGAAATGGTGAGCATCGCGCGCGACCGCTGGGGCCGCATCCAAGTGGCGGGTACCCGCAAGCACTTCCCCGGCGGCAAGATCCTCTCGATCGCCGCGCTCAGGGCGGGCGGCGGCATCATCCACCGCGCGGGCATCTCCGACTCCATCCTCGTCTTCGACCAGCACAGAACCCTCACGCGCAATCCCGTCCATGCGGTCCGCCGCCTCATGGCGATGGAGCCCGAGCGCAAGGTCTGCGTCGAGGTCGACACGCCCGAGGACGGCATGTTCTGGGCCGACAAGGGCGTGCACATCATCCAGTGCGAACGCTTCACGCCCGAGGTCCTCGCGGCCTTCGTGCGCGAGGTGAAGGCGAAGCACCCGCACGTCGTTGTCAACGCCGCAGGCGGCATCAATGGCGACAACGTGGGTGACTACGCGGACACCCGCTGCGACGTGCTGGTCACGAGCTGGCCCTATTTCGGCAGGCCCGCTGACATCAAGATGAGCTTCTCGCCCGCGAATCCCAAGCCATGAGCATCCGTCTTTCCCCAGCCGTCGAGAGTCTGGTCAAGGCCCTCGGAAAACTTCCGGGCTACGGCCCCCGGTCGGCCCAGCGCGCCGCCTTCCATCTGCTTCAGAACAGGGATGAGTCCCTCGACGAACTCGCCGCCGCCGTCGAGCGCGTGCGCCGAGGCGTCGGCCGCTGCCGCCTCTGCAACACCTTCACCGAAGGGGATATCTGCCCCGTGTGCCTTGACGAGGAGAGGGACCCTGGACTTCTCTGCGTCGTGGAGAGCACGGCGGACCAGATGGCCCTTGATGCGTCGCTCGCCTGGCCCGGCTACTACTTCGTCCTTTCGGGGCGCCTGAGCCCCGTCAACGGCATCGGACCCGCCGACATCGGCATGCCGCTCCTGCTCAAACGCGTGGGGGCGGGCGTCGAGGAAGGCGTGCTGCGCGAGGTCGTCGTCGCCATGAGCTACACGCCCGAGGGCGACGCAACCGCCTACTATCTGATCGACGCCCTCAAGAAGCGGTGGCCGCAGCTGCGCGTCACCCGCCTTGCAAGAGGCCTGCCCGCAGGCATCGAAATCGAGTACACGGACCTGAGCACGATCGCCAACGCGGTCTACGCCAGAAGGGATGCCTGAGAGGTCGTGCGAGGCCCCTCGGGCCTCCGCCCGACGGCGGCAAAACCGAGTGCATTTGTCGCCAAAAACGACCATTGTTGAACCGTTTTCGGATGAAAAGGAATTACTTTTCCTTCGTCCGATTTCGGACAATGCGACTAGGGTTTTCTGCTCAGACAAGGAGCGGAAAAGGGCTCTCCCGCCTACATAGAATGACAGGGTTCCCAAGCCCGTTTGTCGCTAACGGCTCAGCTAGACAATAGGGCAAAAAAATAAGAGCCTCGAGACATCCAGATGCACTCTCTCTTCAAAGACCCGCGCCCCGAAGCCGCACTCATTCTTTCGGACGGCACGGTACTCCTCGGACGCAGCTTCGGTGCGAGCGTCTCCAATGTTGCCGAAGTCGTCTTCAATACGGCGATGACCGGCTATCAGGAGGTCCTCACGGATCCGTCCTATACGGGCCAGATCGTCACGCTCACGGGCGCCCACGTCGGCAACGTCGGCGTCAACGCCCAGGACCGCGAGGGCGGCGCAGCCGTTCATGCCGCAGGCCTCGTCGTCAGGGACGTTCCCGCCGTCCACTCCAACTTCCGCTCTGAAAAGTCCCTGCCCGACTACCTCGTCGAGCAGGGCGTTCCCGCGATTGCAGGCGTGGACACGCGCCGCCTGACGCGCATCCTCCGCACGAAGGGCGCCCAGGCCGGCGTGATCGTCGTCGCCCGCAACGGTGCGCTCACCGAGGACGAGATCGATGCAGGCCGCAAGGCCGTTGCCGCCTGGAAGGGCATGGCGGGCCAGGACCTTGCCAAGGTCGTCACCTGCAAGGCTCCCTATGAGTGGATCGAAGGCGCCTTCAGCATGAAGGCCGCGGACGGCAGGCCCGGCTTTGTGACGCCCGCAGAGCTCCCCGTTCACGTCGTCGCCTACGACTTCGGCGTGAAGACCAACATTCTTCGCATGCTCGTCGAACGCGGCATGCGCGTGACCGTGGTGCCCGCGCAGACGCCCGTGGAGGACGTGCTTGCCATGAACCCCGACGGCGTCTTCCTCTCCAACGGCCCCGGCGACCCCGCCCCCTGCACGTATGCCATCGAGGCCGCCCGCGAGATCATCGCGAGGAAGATTCCGCTTTTCGGCATCTGCCTCGGCCACCAGATCATGGGACTCGCCGTCGGCGCCAAGACGCTCAAGATGAAGTTCGGCCATCACGGCGCGAACCATCCCGTGGTGGATTTGCGCTCGCGACACGTGTACATTACGAGCCAGAACCATGGTTTTGCCGTGGATGCAAAAACGCTTCCCGCCAACGCCGTGCCGACACACGAATCGCTCTTCGACGGTTCGCTGCAGGGCTTTGAGCTCACCGACGCGCCGGCCTTCTGCTTCCAGGGTCACCCTGAAGCCAGTCCCGGTCCGCATGACATCGCCCCGCTTTTCGACCACTTCCGCGAACTGATCGAGAGGCACAGAGCAGCCTGACCGTCCCCTGAGCTCCGCACAGACTCAAAGAGGACCAACATGGAAAAAGCAAACGTTCTGGCCGCACTCAACGACGCACGCGATGCGCTCGACGCCCTGATCTCCAACGAGAAGACGATTGAAGCCGTCGTGGCGGCGGCAGGCCTCATGGCGGACGCCGTCGAGGGCGACGGCAAGGTGATGAGCTGCGGCAACGGCGGCAGTCTCTGCGACGCCATGCATTTTGCGGAGGAGATGACGGGCCGCTACCGCAGCAACCGTCGTCCCTACGCAGCGCTTGCGATTTCCGACGCCTCGCACATGGCCTGCGTCGGCAACGACTACGGCTACGAGTAGGTCTTCTCTCGTTATGTCGAGGCGCACGGCCGCAAGAGCGACGTGCTTCTTGCCATCACGACGTCCGGGACGAGCCCCAACATCGTCAAGGCGGCCGAGGTCGCCCGCAGGAAGGGCGTCAAGGTCGTTGCGCTCACGGGGCGCGACGAGACGCCCATCACCGAGCTTGCCGACGTGTCCATCGTGACCCCGGCGGGCCGCTGGGCCGACCGCGTGCAGGAGCTCCACATCAAGTGCATCCATATTCTCATCGAGCTCATTGAAAGGCGGCTCGACAAGCAAAACTACGAGTAAAACATGCCCAAGCGTACAGACATCAAGTCCGTTCTCATCATCGGTGCGGGCCCGATCATCATCGGTCAGGCCTGCGAATTCGACTACTCCGGCGCACAGGCCTGCAAGGCCCTTCGCGAGGAAGGCTACCGAGTCATCCTTGTGAACTCCAATCCGGCCACGATCATGACCGACCCGCAGACCGCGGACGTCACCTACATCGAGCCGATCACCTGGGAGGTCGTCGAACGAATCATCGCCAAGGAACGTCCCGATGCGATCCTGCCGACGATGGGCGGCCAGACGGCCCTCAACTGCGCGATGGACCTCGCGCGTCACGGCGTGCTCGACAAGTACGACATCGAGCTCATCGGCGCCAAGCCCGATGCCATCGACAAGGCCGAGGACCGCGAGCGCTTCAAGGAAGCCATGGACCGCATCGGACTTGAGTCCGCACGCTCAGGCGTCGCCTATTCCCTTCGCGAGGCCAAGGAGCTTCAGGCGAAGTTCGGCTTCCCGACCGTGATCCGTCCGTCTTTCACGCTCGGCGGCTCCGGCGGCGGCATCGCCCACGACATGGAGAGCTTCGTCGAGATCTGCGAACGCGGCCTCGAGCTCTCTCCCACGCACGAGCTCCTCATCGAGGAGTCGCTCCTCGGTTGGAAGGAGTACGAAATGGAAGTCGTCCGCGACACTGCGGACAACTGCATCATCGTCTGCTCCATCGAGAACTTCGACCCGATGGGCGTGCATACGGGCGACTCCATCACGGTTGCGCCCGCCCAGACGCTCACCGACCGCGAGTACCAGCGCATGCGCGACGCCTCGATCGCCATTCTGCGCGAGATCGGCGTCGACACGGGCGGCTCCAACGTCCAGTTCGCCGTCAATCCCGAGACGGGCCGCATGATCGTCATCGAGATGAATCCGCGCGTCTCCCGCTCCTCCGCACTCGCCTCCAAGGCCACGGGCTTCCCGATCGCCCGCATCGCCGCCAAGCTCGCCGTGGGTTACACGCTCGACGAGCTGCGCAACGAAATCACCGGCGGCCTCACGCCCGCCTCCTTCGAGCCGACGATCGACTACGTCGTCACGAAGGTGCCGCGCTTCGCGTTCGAGAAGTTCCCTGCCGCCAACGACCGCCTCACGACGCAGATGAAGTCCGTGGGCGAGGTGATGGCCATCGGCCGCACCTTCCAGGAATCCCTGCAGAAGGCCCTGCGCGGTCTGGAGACCGGCCACAACGGCCTCAACGAAACGGGCGTCGGCATCGAGCAGCTTCGCCACGAAATCGCCGTGCCCGGCCCCGAACGCATCTTCTTCCTTGCCGATGGCATCCGCGCTGGCATGACGGACGAAGAGCTCCACGAACTCTCCGCCATCGATCCGTGGTTCCTCAATCAGGTCCGCGAGATCGTCGAGACCGAGGACAAGCTCCGCGGCAATCCGCTCTCCGCGTTCACGAAGTCCGACATGCTCTTCCTCAAGCGCAAGGGCTTCTCCGACGGCCGCCTTGCCCAGCTGACAGGCGCGAAGGAGGCCGAGGTCCGCGCCGCCCGCCTGGCGATGGGCATCCGTCCCGTCTACAAGCGCGTCGACACCTGCGCCGCCGAATTCGCGACCAACACCGCCTACCTCTACTCCACCTACGAGGAGGAGTGCGAGGCCGAACCCACCGACCGCAGGAAGGTCATGGTGCTCGGCGGCGGTCCGAACCGCATTGGCCAGGGCATCGAGTTCGACTACTGCTGCGTCCACGCCTCGAAGGCCCTGCGTGCCGACGGCTGGGAGACGATCATGGTCAACTGCAATCCGGAAACGGTGTCGACCGACTTTGATACGTCCGACCGCCTCTACTTCGAGCCCGTGACGCTCGAAGACGTGCTCGCCATCTGCGAAGTCGAGAAGCCCGCAGGCGTCATCGTCCAGTATGGCGGCCAGACGCCGCTCAAGCTTTGCCGCGCCCTCGAGGCCGCAGGCGTGCCCATCATCGGCACGACGCCCGACGCCATCGACTGCGCCGAGGATCGCGAGCGCTTCCAGCACCTGCTTCAGAAGCTCAACCTTCGCCAGCCGCCCAACCGCACGGCCCGGACCGAGGAGGACGCCATCAGGCTCGCCGCTGAAATCGGCTATCCGCTCGTCGTGCGTCCGTCCTACGTGCTCGGCGGCCGCGCCATGGACATCGTGCACACGCCCGAAGCCCTACAGCGCTACATGAAGGAGGCCGTGTCGGTCTCCAACGAAAGCCCCGTACTTCTCGACCGCTTCCTTGACGACGCTGTTGAAATGGACGTCGACGCCGTGGCCGACGGTCATGAGGTCCAGGTCGCCGGCGTGATGGAACACATCGAACAGGCCGGCGTGCACTCGGGCGACTCCGCCTGCTCGCTGCCGCCCTACAGCCTTCCCGCCGTCGTGGTCGAGGAGATCAAGCGCCAGACGAAACTCATGGCCGAGGCGCTCAACGTGGTGGGCCTCATGAACGTGCAGTTCGCCGTCCAGCACGCGCACTCCGAAAACCCCGTCATCTACGTCCTTGAAGTGAATCCGCGCGCCTCCCGCACGGTGCCGTTCGTCTCCAAGGCCACGGGCAACCCCGTCGCCGCCATCGCCGCACGCGTAATGGCGGGCCAGACGCTCGCCGAACAGGGCGTGAACCTCGAGGTGACGCCGCGCTACGTGAGCGTCAAGGAGGCCGTCTTCCCGTTCTCCAAGTTCCTCGGCGTCGACCCGGTCCTCGGGCCGGAAATGCGCTCGACGGGCGAAGTGATGGGCGTGGGCCGTGACTTCGGCGAGGCGCTCTTCAAGAGCCAGCTCGCCGCAGGCTCCAGGCTCCCCGAACGCGGCTCCGTGTTCATCTCGGTGCGCGAGTGCGACAAGCCCAAGGCCGTCGTCTGCGCCCACCAGCTCCACCAGGCGGGCTTCCCGCTCGTGGCGACCGCGGGTACTGCTCACGTCATCCAGCAGGCCGGCATCCCGTGCCGCACCGTGGGCCGCATCGGCGACGCTGCGGGCGACGTGATCGGCATGATGGAGGCGGGCGACATCACGCTCGTCATCATGTCGGTGGCCGAGCACGAGGGCGAGCTCAACGATGCGCGCGCCATCCGCAAGCTTGCGCTGGCCAAGCAGATCACGTACTACACGACGATGGCGGGCGGTCTTGCCGCCTCCGAGGGCATCCGCCACATGCGCTCCGTGCAGGTCTACGACCTTCAGGGCCTGCATGCGGGCACGCTGCCCTGACGGATTTGCTAAACTAACGTAGCACAGACTGGGCCGCAGCGCGGTCCGGTCGTCCGGATTTTCGATGACGTCCGGCGAGCTTCGTCTCGTCGGACGTTTCCATTCATTCAGAGTTTCCTTTTTCGAGAATTAGCAACATGGTCTCGACCCGCATTCCCATCACGACCCGAGGCGCCGAAAAGCTGAAGGCCGAACTCGACTACCTCAAGAAGGTCGCCCGCCCGAACGTGGTGGCCGCCATCGCCGAAGCCCGTGAAAAGGGCGACCTTTCCGAAAACGCGGAGTACGATGCCGCCCGTGAAGAGCAGGGTCACATTGAAGGCCGCATCGCCGAGCTCGAAGGCAAGATTCCCGCCCTGCAGATCATCGATCCGAAGAGCGTCGACGCCGGCGAGCGCATCGTCTTCGGCGCCACGGTCGGCCTCTACGACGAGGATGACGACGTGAGCGTCACCTACCAGATCGTCGGCGACGACGAGGCGGACATCAAGGAAAACCGCATTTCAGTCTCCTCTCCGATCGCCCGCGCCCTGATCGGCAAGTACGAGGGCGACAGCGTCCAGTTCATGGCCCCGAAGGGACTCGTCTCCTACGAAATCGAATCCGTCGAGTACATCTGATCCGGATTCACGAAGCCCTGAATCAAAAAAAGAGCGCAGCCGTCAAGACTGCGCTCTTTTGTTCGGTGCCCTTAAGTCAGGGAGATCAGGAGCGGGAGCCCGCACCCTTCTTCGTCACACGGTTCTTCTTGGAACGGGAGCGGACGGGAATCGGGGAGGTGGCCTTCTTCTTTTCGCCCGGCTTCTTGGAGGCGACCTTCTTGGCGGGCTTCGCGACGGCCTTGAGCGGCGTGCGCTTGGCAGGGGCCGACGGAGCCTCCTTCTTGCCGGCAACGGAGGCCGTCTTCATGGAGAGGATGGCGAGGCGGGCGGCTTCATCGGGATCCTGACGCTCGCTCTCGTCGGCGGGACGCCAGAAGATGAGAAGCTTGCCGATCATCTGGACGCGGGCGGCGCCGAGCTTTTCGGCGACTTCGGCGTAGATGGACTCAAGTTCCTCGCGGTCGTCGGACGGAACGCGGACCTTGATGAGCTCGTGGTCGTTGAGGGCGCGGTCGATTTCGTGAAGAACGGCGTTGGTGAGGCCGTTGGCGCCGAGAAGGACGACCGGGTCAAGATGGTGGGCCTGGGAACGAAGGGCCAGACGCGCATCGCGCGCGAGAATGATTTCTTTCATAATAAACGGATGTGTCCCCGCGGCGCTTCAAAGGGAAGCGCTCGAAGCGGGGGGCTGATAAACAAAGTTGGCTGGGGAAAATATGCCTGTAGCAACCAAAAAACTGCGCTCCAACCGCGCCTGGATCGAACGTCACATCAATGATCCGTTCGTGAAGCGTTCCAAGGCCGAAGGATACCGAGCCCGCTCGGTCTACAAACTGACCGAGCTCGACGATCGTGAACATCTGCTTCGCCGCGGCATGACCGTGGTTGAACTCGGCGCGGCGCCGGGAAGCTGGACGCAGATCGTCCGCGAGCGTTTGTCGGACAAGGACGGCCGTGTCCAGGGCCGCATCATAGCCATGGATATCCTGCCGATGGATCCGATCGACGGCGTGACATTCCTGCAGGGAGATTTCCGTGAGCAGGAAATCGCGGACAAATTAGCAGAAATTCTTGACGGCGACAAGGTCGACGTCGTTTTAAGTGACATGGCCCCGAATCTTTCGGGCATCGCCGCTGCGGACGCCGCCCGTTCGCTGCTTCTCAACGAGCTCGCGCACGAGTTCTGTCTCGAGCATCTCAAGCCCAACGGCGTCTTCGTGACAAAGTCGTTCCAGGGTTCGGGCTTCTCGCAGTTCGTCGAGGCGCTCAAGAAGACCTTCAAGAAGGTTTACACGCGCAAGCCCGCCGCCTCTCGCGACACGTCGGCCGAAGTCTACCTCGTCGCCCGCGAGCTCAAGCCCGGCAAGTAGTCCCTGCGGCCGAAATAATCGGTCACGATTTTTCGGCTCCCCGCACAAATAGGTGCGAGCAAATGCGCGTAAGGGGGCGACATTCGCGCAGAACGAGCGGCTAAAATATGCCCATTACGCCTTTGCCGATGCCGAAAGGCTTTCGAGGCGAAGGCCTTCTTACAAGACTAAGGAAGATGACGGCGCAGGGCCCGACTGCGGCTCCGCCGTCAGGAGACATACATTGGACAACAAAATCTTCAGCCGCATCGCCGTCTGGGCGCTGGTCGGTCTGGTGCTCTTCACGGTGTTCCGCCAGTATGAAGACGCCTACGCCCCGCCGCGCGACACGATCAGCTACACGCAGTTCATGGAGGACGCCAAGGCGGGCAAGGTCCGTCGCGTCGACATCCAGGGCCGTACGCTCATCGTCACGCCCCAGACCGGCGAGGAATTCAAGCTCACCAATCCGGGCGACATCTGGATGGTGGACGAGCTCAGGAAGAGCAACGTTCAGATCTACGGCAAGGCCGAGGAGGAGCCGTCTCTTCTGACGACCATCTTCATCTCCTGGTTCCCGATGATCCTTCTCATCGGCGTGTGGATCTTCTTCATGCGCCGCATGCAGGGCGGTGCGGGCGGCGGTGGCGGAGCGTTCAGCTTCGGCAAGTCGAAGGCCCGCAAGCTTGACGAGGAAAGCAACAAGGTGCGCTTCCGCGACGTCGCGGGCTGCAACGAGGCCAAGGAAGACGTTCAGGAAATCGTGGACTTCCTTCGCGAACCCAAGCGCTTCCAGCGTCTCGGCGGCCGCATTCCGCGCGGCCTGCTGCTCGTCGGACCTCCGGGCACCGGCAAGACGCTCCTCGCCAAGGCGATCGCCGGCGAGGCGGGCGTGCCGTTCTTCACGATCTCCGGTTCTGACTTCGTTGAAATGTTCGTCGGCGTGGGCGCAGCCCGCGTGCGCGACATGTTCGAGACCGCCAAGAAGAACGAGCCCTGCATCATCTTCATTGACGAAATCGATGCGGTCGGCCGCCAACGCGGCGCAGGCCTCGGCGGCGGCAATGACGAACGCGAGCAGACCCTCAACCAGATGCTCGTCGAGATGGACGGCTTCGACTCCGGCGCCAACGTGATCGTGATCGCCGCGACGAACCGTCCCGACGTTCTCGACCCCGCTCTGCTGCGTCCGGGCCGCTTCGACCGCCAGGTGGTGGTGCCGCTGCCCGACATCCGCGGCCGCGACCAGATCCTCAACGTGCACATGCGCAAGATCCCCGTCGGCAAGGACGTCGACAGCATGGTGATCGCGCGCGGTACGCCGGGCTTCTCGGGCGCCGATCTTGCGAACCTCGTCAACGAGGCCGCGCTCTTCGCCGCCCGCCGCAACGGCCGCGTCGTGAAGATGTGCGACTTTGAAAACGCCAAGGACAAGATCATGATGGGCGCCGAACGCCGCGCCATGGTCATGAGCGAGGACGAGCGCCGCAACACGGCCTACCACGAGTCTGGCCATGCCGTCGTGGCACGCCTGATGCCCAAGTCCGATCCAGTCCACAAGGTCACGATCGTTCCGCGCGGTCGTGCGCTCGGTCTGACGATGCAGCTTCCGAAGGAAGACCGCTACGCCTACGATCGCCAGTACCTGCTCACGCGCATCGCGATTCTCTTCGGCGGCCGCATCGCCGAGGAGGTCTTCATGAACCAGATGACGACCGGCGCTTCGAACGACTTCGAGCGCGCCACGCAGATGGCCCGCGACATGGTGATGCGCTACGGCATGAGCGACAGGCTCGGGCCCATGGTCTACTCTGAAAACGAGGGCGAGGTGTTCCTCGGCCGCTCCGTGACGAAGACGACCAACATCTCCGAGAAGACGATGCAGGAAGTCGACGCCGAAGTCCGCCGCATCATCGACGAGCAGTACGCCATCGCGCGCAGGCTCATCGAGGAAAACCGCGACAAGATGGAAGTCATGGCCAAGGCGCTTCTCGACTGGGAGACGATCGACGCCGATCAGATCGACGACATCATGGAAGGCCGCGCGCCGCGTCCGCCCAAGACCTCCAAGGAGGCCGTGAAGCCTGAAGCGGCGCAGGCCGCCGCGCCCGAGGGCGAGGCAGGCGCCGCAGAAGAGCCCAAGGCCGAAGATGCCGAGGCTCCCGCGGCTCCCGAAGCCGCCGGCGCGAAGGAGGCTTCCTCCTCCGACAATGCCGGTGCCCCGAAGGGCGATGATGACCGCCGCTCCGAATAACCTCGGAACAGGCTAAGATAGGCTGCAGGGCTGAAGAGAGGCCCTGCAGCCTTTTTCAATTGATAAAAACAAAAGCGATAAAAGCAAGATGACAGAACTTCACGAGCGCGCCAGCGTCTGGCGCTGTGGCGCCAAGGTCTTCGAGATCGACCGCCTCCACCCGCTCATCATGGGCATTCTGAACGTGACGCCGGACTCCTTTTCCGACGGCGGCACCCACAACGGCCTTGAGGACGCCGTCGCCTGGGCGCACCGCATGCGCGACGAAGGCGCGCACATCATCGACGTGGGCGGCGAGTCCACGCGTCCGGGCTTCAACGAAACCGGCGTCACGCTTGAAGAGGAGCGCCGCCGCGTCATTCCCGTGGTCGAGCGACTCGTGAAGGAAGGATTCATCGTGAGCGTCGACACCTCCAAGCCGGAGATCATGACCGAGGTGGCTTCGCTCGGCGCGCACATCCTCAACGACATCCGCGGCTTCGAGATGCCCGGCGCGCTTGAAGCCGCCGCGGCGACGGACTGCGGCCTCGTCGTCATGCACCGCTCGGCCACCACGGACTACAAGGATGTCGTGGCGGAGGTCGAGGCCTACCTTCAGGAAAGGCAGCGCCTCCTCGAGGGGCTCGGCGTTTCGGCGGACCGCATCTGCTGGGATCCGGGCTTCGGCTTCGGCAAGACCGTCGAGCAGAACTTCGCGCTGCTCGGCTCCACGGAAAGATTCGTTGCATCCGGTCAGCCCTATCTGATGGGGCTCTCTCGCAAGTCGTCCATCGGGGCGGCCACGGGCCACAAGGCGCCCATGGACCGCATTGCGGGCAGCATCGCCGGCGCGCTTATCGCCGTCGAGCAGGGCGCCCAGGTCGTCCGCGTGCATGACTGCCGCCAGACCGTCGACGCCGTCGCCGTCTGGCGCGCGTCCGAGGAGGCCTGCGGACGCAGGTAAGAAACAACCTAAGGAGAACAATCATGACTCGTCGTTATTTTGGTACGGACGGTGTTCGAGGCCGTGTCGGCAAGGCGCCGATCACGCCCGACTTCGTGCTGCGCCTCGGTCAGGCCGCAGGCCGCGTTCTTCGCCGCCAGAGCCTGACGGGACACGCGACCGTGCTCATCGGCAAGGACACGCGCGTTTCGGGCTACATGCTCGAGGCTGCGCTTCAGGCAGGCTTCTCGAGCGCCGGCGTGGACATCGTGCTCTGCGGTCCGATTCCGACGCCCGCCGTCGCCTATCTCACCCGCGCCCTTCGCCTCGACGCGGGCGTGGTGATCTCCGCGAGCCACAATCCGTACGACGACAACGGCATCAAGTTCTTCTCAGGCGAAGGTACGAAGCTGCCCGACGCCGTCGAGCTCGGCATCGAGGACGAGCTCGACGCGGGCTGCACCTGCGTGCCTTCGGCCGAACTCGGCAAGGCCCGCCGCCTTGACGATGCGGCCGGCCGCTACATCGAGTTCTGCAAGTCGACGATCGATTTCAGCACGGACCTCAAGGGCCTGCGCATTCTCGTCGACTGCGCCAACGGCGCCGCCTATCACATTGCGCCCGACGTCTTCCACGAACTCGGCGCCGAAGTGGTCGCCGTGGGCAACACTCCAGACGGCCTCAACATCAACGACGGTGTGGGCGCGACCCACACCGAGAACCTCTCGCGCCTTGCCGCCGAGCACGGCTGCGACGTCGCGGTGAGCCTCGACGGCGACGCGGACCGCCTGATCATGGCGGACGCCGAAGGCCACGTCTACAACGGTGACGAACTCCTCTACGTGATCGTGCGCGACCGCATGTTGCAGGGCCCAGTCGCGGGCGTTGTCGGCACGCTGATGACCAACTACGCCCTCGAGCGCCGCTTCGGCGAACTCGGCGTCTCCTTCGTGCGCGCCAAGGTCGGCGACCGCTACGTGCTCGAGGAGCTCAAGCGCAACGGCTGGCTTTTCGGCGGCGAATCGTCGGGCCACATTCTTGCGCTCGACCGTCAGACGACGGGCGACGGCATCGTGAGCGCCCTTCAGGTGCTCTCCGCCATGCGCCGCAGCGGCAGGAGCCTTGCCGAACTGACGGCCGACCTGCAGCTTCTGCCTCAGGTACTCGTCAACAAGCGCATTCCTGCCGGCTACGACTGGCAGAACGACCGTGACTTCTCGCGCACGGTCGAGGCCTGCCGCACCGAGGTGGAGGGCCGCGGCCGCGTGCTCATCCGTCCGTCGGGCACGGAGCCCCTGCTGCGCATCATGGTCGAGGCCGACGATGCGTATCTTGCCGCCGAACTGACTTCCCGCATGGCCGAGAGCCTTTCCGTCGAGCATCAGGCTTGATCTACGACGAAACATTGGTAAATTCACGGTGACACGACAGAGTCAAACTTGCTAAACTGCAGGATACGATTCCATCCCGAGGATGGTGTTCAAGAGTTTTTAGATTGATAAGGAAGAGATAAATGGCCGAAGAAGTCAAGTCTGCCGATGCTCCCGTTCAGCAGCCCGCCAAGGGTCCGTTCGTGCATTCCCTGCGCGTCTACCTCGTTGGCGGCCAGCAGTTCACCCTCAATGAAGTGACGGATTCCCCCGAAGTTCCGAGGAACGTCGTCGCCTTTATCAATGCCTGGCGCGCCAAGAAGGACGTCTGGCACAGCCCCAACAACGACGTGCATTTCGGCGTCCGCGTGAAGGATGTGTCCATGTACGAATACCGCGTCGGCCAACCGGCTGCTCCGAAGGATGAAGAGGAAAAGGTTGAAGCCGAGGTCGCTGCCGAGGCTCAGGCCAAGGCTGAAGCCTGATATCGGGTCATCCGCTGAAGAAAGCCGGACTGTTTTCGGGCAGTTCGGCTTTTTTGTCTTCAAAAAAACGGTTCGGGCGCTCGCAAGCGGGTCTGCATTTGATAGACTTCCGAGCATCTGTCTTTTTATTCCCGGCCCTTGTGCCGGTGCATGTGTCATGAAGCTGATTGTTGCCATCATCAAGCCGTTCAAGCTCGATGAAGTTCGTGAGGCACTCGCCGACGTCGGCGTGAACGGCCTTACCGTCACGGAAGTGAAGGGCTTTGGCCGCCAGAAGGGTCACACCGAGCTCTACCGCGGTGCCGAATACGTCGTGGACTTCCTGCCCAAGCTCAAGATCGAGGCCGTCGTCGCCGACGACATTCTCGAGCAGGCCATCGAGGCCATTCGCAAGGCCGCCTACACCGGCAAGATCGGCGACGGCAAGATCTTCGTCTACGAGGTCGAGCAGGCGATCCGCATCCGTACGGGCGAAATGGGCGAGGACGCCGTCTGACAGGCATCCCGCGTGCGCGCCTTCGAGGCCTGCAGGATGAAATTGAAAGGCAGAGGGGACAGGCATGAGCCTGTCCCCTCTGCTTTTATTGCCAGAAGATCCCGAGTCCTTCCTCAGTCGCGCTTCTGCTGCGTGACGAGCACCCGCACGGCGCCTTCGTCGCCGTCGTTGGGCGGACACTGGACGAAGGCCATCACCTCGGGACGCTGCTTGAGCCAGCGGCGGACCATGTCGCGCAGAACGCCCTGGCCCTTGCTGCCGTAGCCCACGCCGTGAACGATGCGCAGGCAGCGGCGCCCGCTCATGTGGTTCTCGAGGATGAAGCGGGCGACCGCTTCGCGAGCCTCGTCGACGCGCATGCCGTGGAGGTCGATCGCCGCCTCGACCGGCCATTCGCCGCGATAGAGCTTGCGGGGAATGTCGGGCGAGACGCCCTTGCGGTGCATCATGCGGCCGTCTTCGGTTTCAAGAAAGACGGAGGCGTCGAGAAGGTCCGACATCTGCGACTCGGGTTCCTTGTCCTCGCCCGTACCGAGATTGAGGGCGACGGGACGGGGCTTCGGAGCCTTGGTGTCGGCAAGCTTCTTCTGGGACATCTTGCGGACGCCGAACTCCGCCATGGCGGCGGCGAACTGGTTCGCTTCGGCATGCCTGCGGGCTTCCTCGGCACGACGCTTCTTTTCGGCCTCCTCGCGGGCCTTGGCCTCTTCCTTGAGGGCCTTGCTGACCTGCTTGAGGTCGGCGAAGTTGTTGATGACTGGCATTTGTGATGAATCCGAAGGGATTTACCTTGATTGAAGTTACTGTTGGTTTTCCAGGAAGCGTTGGGCGTCGAGCGCCGCCATGCAGCCCGTGGCGGCGGAGGTGACGGCCTGACGGTAGGTCTGGTCCTGCACGTCGCCTGCGGCGAAGACGCCGGGAACGCTGGTGGCGGTAGCGGCGGGGCTGCGCGTGCCGGCCGTGACGATGTAGCCGCGGTCGAGCTCGAGCTTGCCCTCGAAGAGGGACGTGTTCGGACGGTGGCCGATGGCGATGAAGACGCCTTCAACGTCGACTGTCTTGTCGGCTTCGCCCTTCGTGGAGGCGAGCTCAAGACCCGTGACGCCCTTGCCGTCGCCGAGCACTTCCTTGACTGTGCGGTCGAGCTCGAGCGTGATGCGGCCTTCCCTGACGGCCTCCATCAGGTGGTCGACCATGATGGGTTCGGCGCGGAAGGTGTCGCGGCGGTGCACGAGCGTGACGTGGCTGGCGATGTTGGAGAGGTAGAGGGCCTCCTCGACGGCTGCATTGCCGCCGCCCACAACCGCGACGGGCTTGCCGCGGTAGAAGAAGCCGTCGCACGTGGCGCAGCCCGAGACGCCCTTGCCCTTGTACTGCTCCTCGCTTTCAAGACCGAGGTACATGGCGGAGGCGCCCGTCGCGATGATGAGCGCGTCGCAGGTGTATTCGCCGCCCATGTCGCCCTTGAGCGTGAAGGGACGCTTGGAAAGATCGACGGAGGTGATCATGTCGAAGGCGACCTCGGTGCCGAAGCGCTCGGCCTGCTTCTGAAGGCGTTCCATGAGCTCGGGGCCCTGGATGCCGTCGACGGCGGAGGGCCAGTTGTCGACTTCGGAGGTCGTCATGAGCTGACCGCCGTGGTCCATGCCCGTGATGAGCATGGGCTTGAGGTTGGCGCGAGCGGCGTAGATGGCGGCGGTGAAGCCGGCGGGGCCGGACCCGAGGACGATGAGCTTGCTGTGTTTGGCTTCCATGGGAAAAATCTCCGGTGGACCTGCGCCTTTGGAGCGCAGGCGGCATGAGGGGCGCACTCTTCGGGGCGCCCTCATGCAAAATGATAGATGAATTTGATTTTAGACCTAAAATTAATAGTGATGTCTTAAGGCGTCCCGGCCTTCGCGGGCGGGGCAATACGCTGTAACGATTTCCATGCATGGCCGGCTGCCTGCCGCGGCGGCAAAGGGACCGACGACGGCGGCCGAACTTTTTAGAATTAGGTGGATCAGGAGGAGGCGCAGACAGGCCTCCCTACACGTCAAGCGTAAAAATGGCAAGAGAAACGAAAAAAGGCACTCGCAAGCAGAAGACGAAGAAAGACGTCCGGGATCAGGCGACCGAGCCTGTCGTTCAGGCGGCGGTCGTTCCTGGCCGCGACCTCAAGGGACTGCTGTGCGCATGGTTCATGAACACGATCAGGACCCTCTGGGCATGGAGCTGGCTGCTGTCGGTCTTCTTTGCCATCGTGATCGCGCTTACGCTCGGGAGCTATTCGCTCAACGATCCGTCCTTCTCGGTTTCGACGGGTCGCACGCCCGAGAACTTCTGCGGCGCGCTCGGCGCCTGGACGGCCGATCTCATGCTCTCGGCCTTCGGCTTTTCCGCCTGGTGGTTTGTGCTCGGCAGCGCGATGATCGGCTTCTTCGCGATCCGCACGGCCTGGCGCCGCATGAAGGGCGAGACGGATCCTCTTCGCATCAATCCTCCCAAGATCACGGCCGCCGTCGGCTTTCTGGCGGTGCTCGTGGGCTCGACCTGCCTCGAGGCCCTGCGTCTTCGCCGCTTCCAGATGATCCTTCCGGGCGAGCCGGGCGGCATCCTCGGCGACAGCCTCGCCTGGGGCATCCGCCACTACATCGGCGTCGGACTCTCCACGGTGCTTTTCGTCTCGCTCATTGCAGTCGGCCTTTCGCTTCTGATGGACTTCCAGTGGGGAGACGTCGCGGAGCGCATCGGCCGCTTCATCTGCTGCTGGTTCATCGATCCCGTGGCCCGTCTCCTCAAGACCAAGCGCCGCGAGGAGGTGCTCGCACCCCAGGATGAGCCCGAGACCGTGGACACGGATGCGAGCATCGTGCCGATCGTGCGCGTGGTCGATGATGACACTCCGCCCGCCGCATTTGTCGAGACGCTCGACAGGGCGGATGCGTTCTCTGCATCCGTTCCGGCCTCCGCAGGTCCTGCAGTGCAGGCCGCCCCGAGGGCTTCCAAGCATGCGGACTGCCCCCTCAGCATGTCGCTTCTCGACGAGCCGCCCGCTCATCGCGAGGCCAACAGCGCCGACGACCTGCAGATGACGGGCAGGCTCATCGTCTCCAAGCTCAAGAGCTACGGCATCGAGGCCTCGATCGGAGGCATCCAGCCCGGTCCCGTGATCACCCAGTACTGGCTCGAGCCCGGTCCCGGTGTCAAGGGTTCGCAGATCGACAACGTGAGGGACGACTTGCGCCGCACGCTCGGCGTTCAGGCCGTGCGCGTCGTGCCGAGCATTCCGAACACGAGCTTCATTGGTCTTGAAGTTCCGAACCCCGTGCGGGAGACGGTCCGCCTCAAGGAGATCCTCGAGAGCAAGGCCTTCCGAGAAAGCACGGCGCCGCTCACGCTCGCGCTCGGCAAGGACATCGGCGGCAAGGCCTTCGTGATCGACCTCGCCAAGATGCCGCATCTGCTCGTGGCTGGTACGACGGGGTCGGGCAAGTCGGTTGGCATCAATGCCATGATTCTCTCGATGCTTTACCGCAATTCGCCCGCGGACCTTAGGCTCGTGCTGATCGACCCGAAGATGCTCGAGTTCTCGCTCTACAACGGCATTCCGCATCTTCTCTGCCCCGTCGTCACCGACATGAACAAGGCGGCCTCGGCCCTCAAGTGGCTCACCCGCGAGATGGACCGCCGCTATGCCGTGATGAGCCGCATGGGTGTGCGTCACTTCAACAACTACAACGAGAAGATCCGCAGGGCCGCGGAAAACGGCGAGACGATTCCCGATCCGCTGCAGTCTCCCGAGGATCCCGTTCAGAAACCGCTCGAGGTCTGGCCCTTCATCGTCTGCATCGTCGACGAACTCGCGGACCTCATGCTCACGAACCGCAAGGAGGTCGAGGGCGAGATCACCAGACTCACGCAGAAGGCCCGTGCAGCAGGCATTCATCTGATCATCGCGACCCAGCGTCCGTCGGTCGATGTGGTGACAAGCCTCATCAAGGCAAACGTGCCCACGCGCATCTCCTTCCAGGTGGCTTCGGGCATCGACAGCCGCGTGATTCTGGGCGAGTCCGGCGCCGAGTCCCTGCTCGGCTGGGGCGACATGCTCCTGCGCCGTCCCGGCGTGCCGCAGTCGACCCGCATCCAGGGGTGCTTCGTGGCTGACGATGAAGTGCTTCGCGTCGTCACCGAACTGCAGAAGCTCGGCGAGCCCGACTACATCGACAGCGTCACCGAGGAGCCTGACGACGAGGGCGGCGACGGCGATGCGGGTGCGGGCGGCGGCCGCAGGTCGGGCGAGTCCGATCCGCTTTACGACAAGGCGGTCGATCTCGTGCTTCGCGAGCGCCGCGCGACGATCTCGTTCGTGCAGCGCCATCTCGGCGTCGGCTACAACCGAGCCGCCAATCTTCTCGAAGCCATGGAGGAGGCCCGCATCGTGAGCAAGGCCAACAGCATGGGCCGACGTGAAATTCTTGTACCGGAGAACTAAATGACTGAACTGACGCGCCGAACCTTCATCATCGGACTCTGCCTTGCGTCCGCCGCGGCCCTTGCCGCAGGGAAGACGGAGGCCACCGGCTCGCTCGTCAGGCTCAAGGCCTTTCTGAAGTCGACCACGAGCGCCCGCGGCACCTTCAGGCAGACGGTGATCGACCGTTCGGGCCGCGAGGTCTCGAAGCCGTCCTCGGGGTACTTCCGCTTCATGCGTCCGGGCCGCTTCGAATGGACGTATGAACAGCCGTACGTCCACGGCTGCATGACGTACGGGCAGACGCTCTGGATTCATGATCCCGAACTCTTTCAGGTGACGGAGAAGGCCCTTGAGGGGGCGCTCCCGTCCACGCCCGCCGCTATTCTCTTCGGCGAGCGCGACTTCGAGGAGGACTGGAATGTGACGGAGATTTCGGACACCGTGCTCGAGGCGCGTCCGAAGAACCCCGACGGCTCGTTCGAGTCGGTCGTCATCGAGTTCGACGCAAGGGGCGAGCTTGCGGGCATGGAGCTCGTCGACACGTTCGCCCAGCGTACCACGCTCGTCTTCGGGGAGATCGTCCGCGAGCGCATGGATCCCGCCTCCTTCAGGCTCGAGATTCCCGAGGGCACGGACGTCGTCAAGTCCGCCTTCTGAGCACGGTCGGACGGGCGGGCAAAAAGAGGCTTTCCCTCTCTATCGGTACGGGAAAGCCTCACCGAGGATCGTCCGTTGAGCTGATACAATGAATCCCATAGCAGGGGAGGCGAATCACGGCTTCACCCGGCACAGTTTTTTTCAAGAAGTATCAGCAAGGTCTGCTCAGGCGGACCGTTTTGGGTGGCCAGCATATGCAGGACAGCATGCGCAGAGTTCTGATTGACCGACTGCTTTCCGACAAGAGCGTCGTCACGCTTCAGGAACTGCAGGATGTCCTGAAGGTCAGCATTCCCACGATCAAGCGCGACCTGCGTTACATGCGCAAGGAGCTGAAGGCGCCGATCGTCTATTCACGAACCCGCGGCGGCTATCTTTACGATCTTCCAGCGGGCAAGTCCGGCGCGAGCCCCGAGTTCCAGAGGTTCTGGTTTTCCGCTCAGGAGCTCTATGTCGTCGTGAAGATGGTCGACATGCTCAAGGCACTCTCGAAGGACAAGTCTTCGGTCATTCTTCAGGATCTCGAACCGCTGCGCTCGCGCGTGGCGGGCCTGCTCAATCTCGGCGGCAAGAGTCCGCGCGAGATTCTCGGCAGGGTGAAGGTCATCGACCCGTCGGTGATTCATGGAGAGCCCGAGACCTTCCTGACGATCGGGAGCGCCCTGTTCGAGCACAAGCGCGTGCAGATTTCCTATTACAGCCGCACCCGCAGGGCGGAGTCCTTTCGTGAGATCTCGGCCCAGCGTCTGGTTCATTACCGAAACTACTGGTACGTCGACGCCTTCTGCCACGCCACGAACGCCCTGAGGACGTTCGCCATCGACAACATCCGCCGCGTCATCGTCCTGGGGACGACGGCCAAGCACGTGCCGCTTCATACGATCGAGTACAACCTCGATCAGAGCTACGGTCTCTTCATGAGCGGCGATCCCAAGCTTGCCGTGCTCAGGTTCGACGCCGAGGCGTCGCCCTATCTCAAGCGCGAGACGTGGCATCCGAGGCAGACACTCGAGGAGCATGGAGACGAGGTGGTCCTGACGGTTCCCTACACGAACCCGACGGAACTCATCGGCGACATCTTCCGCTGGCGAGAGCACGTCGTCGTCGAGGCTCCTGAAGAACTGCGCCGCGAAGTCCGTGAATGTCTCCTGAAGACATTGAGTCAATACTGAGGCTGACGCCGCCTTGAGGGCGGCTCGCTTCCGGATTGACGGTAGACAGGAACTTCAATCATGACGGAAGAGCAGGTCAGGGCGAGGAGACATCGCGGCAGGCGCCATCGCCGCCCGAGTGTCCGGGACTTGCCCGAGATCTTTTTCTGCGGCGATCCGCACGGCACGTTTGATCAGATCAACGAGGCCGCCCGCCTTTATTCGCCCGATGCCATGGTCATTCTCGGCGACCTTCAGCCGCCGGCGCCGCTGCACGTGGTGCTGGAGGAGGCGCTCGCCTATACGGACATCTGGTGGATTCCGGGTAATCACGACACGGATTCGGACGAGTTCTACGACAGGCTGTGGCGAAGCGAGCTTGCGGGCCACAACCTGCACGGGCGCGTCGCCTGCGTGGCGGGCATGCGCATCGGCGGTCTGGGCGGCGTCTTTCGTGGTCAGATCTGGATGCCTGACGGCAATCCGAACTACTACAGTCCCGCGACCTTCATGCGTCGCGTGGGCCAGGGCAACATCTGGCGGGGCGGCGTGCCGCGCAGGCACCGCTCGACGATCTTCCCGTCCGTCTACGGCAACCTTCAGAGGCAGAAGGCCGACATTCTCGTGACGCACGAGGCCCCCTCGTGTCACAAGAAGGGCTTTTGCGCACTCGACAGGCTTGCCAAGACGATGGGCGTGAAGTGGCTTTTCCACGGGCACCAGCACGAGGACCGCGCCTACGGCATGCAGGGCTTGATTCTCACCCGTGCAGTCGGCTACAACGGCATCGTGAACCTCAAGGGCGAGGTCGTCGTTGAGGCGAAGCTCGATCCGAGAGAGGAAGCCGCGCTGCAAGCGACCGACGAGTGGCGCTACATGTCGGACAAGAACCCGATCATCGTCCGAGACGAGGACGGGCACATCTCGCTCGTACCCGAAGGACGTGAGTGCACGCCCGCGATTCTGCCCGTGTCCGAAAAGGTGCTCGCCAAGCTCAAGGCGGCTCAGGAGGAAGGGGGAAAGACTCCCGCGCTCGAAGAAAAGGGCAGGAAGGCCCAGAAGTCCGAGCAGGGCGGCGCTCCGCAGGGAGTGAGAAAGCAGGGCGATGAGGAGAAAAGGGGGCGTTCGCACCGTTCCTCTCGCTCGCGCAGCGGCCGGGACCGCTGGCGGCGTGCGAAAAAGCCGTCGCAACAGCAGCAGGGATGATCTATGACGAAAAAGGCGCCGTCTCCAGTGGGACGGCGCCTTTTCTGGTGTGCCAGACATGGGCCCAATCTACACGGGAGCGCCTCTGAATGAGAACTTTGCAGAACAGAGCGGTCTACTGAGGTAGGTAAAGGGAACAGGGGATGCAAACTGAAGAGCAGAGAGGACGGAGGCCACTCCGATGACTGCTCGCAACCGCGTGGTACGAGAACCGTACGCCACGTGGTGTGGAAGGACGCCCGTGGAAATAATCCACGGGCTCCTACCCGATTCTTGTTTTGGCGGAACGGTGACGGCTACGGGATGACCACGCGCACGGCGTCGCCCGCCTGAAGAAGCTCGGCCTCTTCGGGGACGATGGCTGCGGCGTTGCTCTGCGAGACGCTCAGAAGCGAGGCGGAGCTCTGCTGCGGGCACGGCGTGAAAAGGAGCGTGCCGTCCTCGGCCGTCTTCAGCACGCCGCGGACGATGTCGCGTCTGCCGGCGCGGCTCTTGATGCGTCCCTCGAGGCGGGCCGTGAGGACGAGCTGCTTCTCATGAACGCCCTGCAGGGCCTCGACGGCCGTGCGCAGGAAGTTCTCGGCGCTGGTGGCGGAGGCGACGGGATTGCCGGGCAGGCCGAGAATGAGCGTGTGCGCCTCCTTGAAGTAGCCGAACGAGAAGGGCTTTCCGGGGCGCAGCGCCACATGGTAGTGGCGCAGGTCGGCCAAGCGGTTGAGGACGGCGGCTGTGAAGTCGCAGTCGCCGGGACCCACGCCGCCCGAGCAGATGACGAGGTCGTGCGTGGCGGCCGCCTCGCGAAAACGCGCCTCGATCACGGCGTCGTCGTCGGGGAGGATGCCTGCATATTCGGCGTCGATGCCGAGTGCGCGGGCGGCAAGCGTGACATAGGCGCCGTTGGCGTTGTAGATGCGCCCGTCGGAAAGCGGGCGTCCGTCGGAAGGCTCGACGAGTTCGTCGCCGCTGGAGAAGACGGCGGCCCTGACCACGGGGCGGCAGGAGAGTTTCGCATAGCCGAGACTGGCGGCGAGGCCGATGTCGCCTCGGGTGAGGCGGCGCGGCGCGGTGAGGAGCACTTCGCCCGCCCTGAAGATCTCGCCCTGTCGGCGCACGTTGGTGCCGGGCCTGAGGCCTGCGGGCTCAAAGGTGATGAAGTCGTCCTCCACGCGGACCTTTTCAATGGGAATGACGGCGTCGAGACCGGCGGGCACGGGGGCGCCCGTCATGATGCGCAGTGCGGAGCACTCGGGAAGGGGCTCTTCAAAAGGATGGCCAGCAGTTGCGATGCCGCAGACAGGAAGCTTGACGGAGTCCGTCTCAGGCAGGTCGGCCGTGCGCAGCGCGAAGCCGTCCATGGCCGAGTTGTCGAAATGGGGGAAGTTGAACTGCGCGGCGACGCTTTCGGAGAGGATGCGTCCCTGTGCCTCGAGCAGAGGCACTGCTTCGCAGGCACCGTCAAGAGGTGCGACGGCCTCGCGCAGCGCGCGGGTGACTTCATCAAAGTCGGCACGAATGGCTTTCGACATGTCAAAATCCTTCAATGTGTCGGCCGCCGATGCGGCCATTCTTGGATTTTAGCGGCAGCAGCGCTGCCGGCGGAGACTAGCCATGACGAAAACGGCTGTTGCGGCGCCCGAAAGGGCGAATACGATCGGCCTTGTGCTGGCGGGCGGACGGGCCACTCGGATGGGGGGGGGCAACAAGGGACTGGTGCTCTTTAACGGCGAGCCCCTGGCGGGGGGGGGGCCCCCCCCCCCGGGGGGGGGGGGGGGGCCCCCCCCCCCGCCGCGGCCGCCCCAGAGGGGGGGCGCCCCCTGAGGGCGGGGGGGGGGGAGGGCTTCTGTGCTGCGGCGGCGGGACGTCCCCGGCCCCCCCCTCCGTGCGCTCTGCTCGCAACGCGCACCGCTCGCAGACGCAGGAG
>OBHX01000769.1_pt1 | contig 29458 bp, 23 predicted proteins | sample 1519331 | NCBI WGS metagenome assembly OBHX01 (sample SAMEA2602897, study PRJEB22501) | metagenome
TAACATGGGCTTATAGCCCTAGTGCAAACCACCCGTTTGACGGGTGGTTGTGATTATATATTTGGAATTTAATTATTGATTTATTTGATTATTCATTTGCTCTAATGATATAGGATTACATATAAAAATTAATGAAAAAATTTCAAAATTTTGCAACACTTTTGAAGTTTATAAGGTATTATATATGTAAGTACTTATAAAGTTGATGATTTAATGTTAATCCAACAAGCGTATAGTTGGAAAACATTAAACAACATAAACTAAAATTTAAGGGGGGATAATGTGGACCATAGATTTGCATATAAAACCAGCGCTGATAAATTTGTGGATGATGACTATGAGTATAGTGGAAAAGTTCAAAGTTACAAAGAAAAAGTTTATAACCATAGCAACAACTATGAAAATAGTGAAGTAACATATAAAAATAACAATAAAAACTATAAATTTAGAGAAGAAAAACAAAGTGACAAAGGTTATAAAAATAGTGAAGAAAAAGACTATATAGATATTGATGAAATCTATAAGAATAATGATAAAAAGCATAGTCACAAAGCCAATACATACAAAGGTAAAAGCTATAGTCATAGTGAACCAAAGCACAGTGATAAAGTTTATAAACACAGTGAAAAAGTTTTTATTTTTGATGACAATTTAATAGAAAAAGTTGTCAATACATATTCGGATATGGTTTACAGAATTGCCCTAAACATATTGTGCAACATAGATGATGCAAATGATGTGATGCAAGATGTTTTCTTAAGGCTTGTCAGGAACAAAAGTAAAATAAAAAGCAAAGAACACATAAAGCATTGGCTCATAAAGGTAACAATAAATTGTAGCAAAAGTAAGGCAACCGAAAGCTATAAGAAAAATACAGTTTCTATTAGTGAAATTTCAGAAAGTTATATTTCTTTCAGTAATGAAATTGATGAAACAATAGGCAGTGTAATGAAGTTACCGGAAAAGTATAAAGTACCTATCCACCTGTATTATTATCAACAACTTACCGTTGAAGAAATATCAAAAATTCTCGGTATTACAAGGTCAGGTGTTAGGTCAAGGTTATCTCGTGGTAGAAATATGTTGAAAGAAATCTTAGAAAAGGAGGATAATAATGAGTAATTTTGATTTTGATAAATACAAAAATTCTTATGATAAAGTTACTGTTAGTGATGAAAGAAAAGAAGAAATTATTGCTTTAATGAAAAAAGAAAATAATTCTATTGAAAACGCTACTAAACCACAAAGTCAAAATAAAGTTATTACCTTTAAAAGAGCAATTGTACTTGTAGCATCAGTAGTGATAGTTATTTTGTTGGCAATAGTCCTACAAAATTCATCATTAACACAGAATAAAAAGGATAAAAAGTTGGACAACAGTTCAATTACAGTTTCTTTGTCTGATGATAAAGAGAAGAAAGAAAATAAAGAATATAAAATTACTGAGAAAGATACCATTATTCCTTTAGAGAATAATGGTGTACAGATTATCTCAAAGGATGGTGGAAACACAATCTCACTTAACTCACTATATTTTAATATTAAAGGCAGTGAAATTGATTATATAGATGTTTCTTCAAAAAATGATAATTCTATTATCTGTACCTATGCTGATGATGAGGATAATCTTACAACGGAATTTAACAGTAATTATCAGAAGTTGAAACTACAAAATATCAATGACTTAGGATGGATAGTTTCTGAGAAAAATGCAAGTGAAGCAATGTCTAATGCAAGTAGTTCAGCAAATATTTCTACTTCAAACAGTGCATCAAGAGAAAATGCAAGTGGCAATAAATATTTTTCAGATACAGTTGTAATTACACTTCATTACAAAAACGGTGAAAGTGTAACTAAGAATATTGAGATTAAGTTTGATAATGACAACAATGTAATTGTGGGATATGAGAAATAAGGAGGTGTAGTGTATGAGGAAGAAACTATTAATTTTATTTTGTGGCATTTTAACTGTTGCTTTATTTTGCAGTAATGTGCTTATTGCATCAGCTGATGAATTTGATTATTACGGAAAGCAAGATGAAGAATTACTTGAGAAACTCCAGGACCAACCGGAAGACAGTAATGTACCGGTAACAGTGTCTTTTGCTTGTATCAACTATGCTGAGGCAGAAGAAAAAACTATTGATAAATTGCAGAATGTTGTGTCTGATGAAATTCTTGATATTGCCTATGGCGATGGTAACAAAACATCATTGTCTAAGGCACAAGCAGAAAAACAAATCAATACAGTAGTGAAAACCGAAAATAAAGTAATTACAGATATGATTAAGGAAAATAATGAAAATTCTTATGAAGAATTATTTCCAACAAGTAAACCGGAAATTATTTCTACCGGTACATCAGTTTCTGCAATGAATATGTACCTGAACAAACGACAAATCAATAATATTTCTAAATCGAATTTAGTAACTCAGGTTTCATATTATAATGCACAGTCACAAAAACCCGAACCTAAAGTACCTGTATTGGTGTCAAAGAAACCATACTTAGTGCAAGTTCCTCATAATCTAAAGGCAGGTAATGTGTGGAATATTAAGGTGAACAATGCCAATAAAGCTATATGGTCATCATCAAATAATAAGGTGGCAAGAGTACAAAACGGTAAGGTAACTGCACTAAACAAAGGTAAGGTAAATATTACGGTAAAAACCTCAAATACTTATACTCTAAAATGTATGCTTAATGTTGTGAATTCCCCTACTGTTAACAGAACGACAGTAAATGTGAAAAAGGGAAAGTCAACATACATATGTATCAACGGTAAAGCAAAAAGTATTAATAATAAATACACCAACTCAAAGTATGCTAAGGTAACCTCAAAAGCAAATGCAACTAAGGTTTATATTAAAGGTATCAAGAAAGGTGTTTCATTTATTAGAGTGAAAATTAACGATACTAAGCTTATAAGTGTTAAGGTAAAGGTAGTGTAAAGGAGGAGAAATAATGAAAAAATATGTAAGTGTGATTTTAAGTTTATTGATGATTTTTTCTGTTGTACAGAGCTTTTCAGCAGTTAGTAAAAAAAGACCCGGAACATATAACAATACTATTTTTGAATATGAAGTTAAAGAAGATGGAAAAATCGAACTGCTTAAATACCTATTAGATATAGAGGAATGTCGTATTCCGGAAACTATTGATAATATGGTAGTGGATGAACTTTATTATGGTTTGTTTGGTGATAATGTAAAAACTATCTACATACCAAATACTATTGTTTATATTGATTATAATGAGTTTATGTCTGCAAAAAATCTAGAAACAATTTATACTGATACTGAAAAAATCGGTAAAGTATATAACAGTGCAAAATCACTTAAAAATTTGATTTTGCAGGATAATGTAAAATATATTGATGATTGTATTTTTGAGAATTACAGTTCATTGGAAAATGTAGTTATCGGTAAGAATGTTGAAACTGTAGAATACAAAGCCTTTAAAAATTGTAAGTCATTGAAAACAGTGGAATTCTTAGGAAGTGACACAGTTATTCAATCAGAAGTTTTTAGAGGATGTAAAAATTTAACATCGGTAAAATTACCTGATAATTTACAAATGTTAGATTTTGAAACTTTCGAAAGTTGTACCGGCTTAAAAAGTATAAAGCTACCATCAAGTCTGACTACAATAAAATATTGGAATTTTCATAATTGTACATCCCTTGAAGAAATTAATCTACCTGAAAGTCTTACAAAAATTGATAATGGTGTATTTACTAATTGTCAAGGTATTAAAAAATTAAATTATGATGCAATAAATCTAACAGATTTTAAAATGGATTTTTTATCCAATTGCAAAAATATTACTACAGTAAATATCGGTGATGAGGTTCAGACAATCCCTACAAGACTTTTTAATGGTATGAAAAATCTTGAAACTGTTACAGGTGGTGAAAATGTAATTTCTACCGGTAGTAACTGTTTTTCAAATACTAAGTGGGAAAAAAGTAAGGAAGATGGTCCTATTTATATTGGCAAGACTCTTTATAAACTAAAAGGCAATAGCACCGATAGCCTTACAGTAAAGGATGGTACAGTCAGCATAGGTAACTGGGCTTTAGCTAATAAAAAGTTAACTGAAATCAATCTTCCAAATACTTTGCAATATATTTGTGATTATGGGTTTTATAACTGTTATTCCCTAGAAAATATTAAGTTACCTGACAGTGTTTTAAAGATTAATAGCTTTGCTTTTTCAAATTGTGGTTTATTAAGAAATATTACATTCGGAAAAAATCTTGAAACTATAGGCAACAATGCTTTTCAAAATTGCTACTTATTAAATATTAGTGGTGACTATAGCGAATTAAGACATATTGAAAGCAGTGCATTTTATAATTGTCAAAGTTTAAGTTCATTTAATATGGGCAAAAACTTAACCACATTAGGTAACTACGCTTTTTATAACTGCAAGAAACTTATTAATATTAATCTAGATAACAAGGTTACTACTGTTGGCAGATATGCTTTTGCTGAATGTAAAAGAAATGAAAAGGTCACTTTAGGAGATAATGTAACCAAAATTGGAGAAAATGCTTTTTCCAACAATACTGCTTTAGCAGAAGTAGTAGGTGGCAATAATGTTGTAGAAATCGGAAAAAAAGCCTTTTACAACAACACAAGTCTTACTGATTTTAAGATTGGTGACAAGGTGACAACTGTAGGGGACAGTGCCTTTAATAATTGTACTTCACTTGCTAACGTAACAATTCCTAAGTCACTAAAGGCGATTAGCCCAAAAATGTTTTATAATTGTACTTCACTAAATAATATTACTATTCCTTATGGAATTACTACTATTGGTTACGGTGCATTTTATAATGCAAAACTGTCCTATTATTATATGCCACAGACTGTTACAAAAATTGAGAATAATGCATTTTATCCAACAGAAAGGGTTTCTCTTATCGGTTACAAAAATTCAGAAACAGAAGAATATGCAAAAAGTCACAATATTAAGTTTGTGGATAATAAGTCATTACCACCGGTTGTTGAAAGAAATAAAACATTAAAAATGAATTCCGGTGACAGTACGACACTTGTATTAAATTACGGAAAACCGTTAAGTTGGTTTTCTGCCAATTCAAAGGTAGCTACTGTAAAGAATGGTAAGGTAACTGCACTTCAAAAGGGCACAACAAATATTATTGCAAAGTATGACTACAATATTAAGATTGTTTATAAACTTACTGTTAATTCATCACCTAGATTAAGTAAATCTACTGTATCGGTTAAGAAAGGAAAAACTGCTACAATAAAGATTTACGGTAAAGCTGATAAGGTTAGTAATCAGTTTGCAAACAGTAAATATGCAAAAATTGTTACAAACAAAAATTCTTCAACTTTAAAAATTAAAGGTATGAAGAAAGGTAAATCAACATTAAAAATTAAGGTCAATGGTGTAAAGGTGTTGCCTTTAACTGTTGTTGTAAAGTAGGGAGGAATAGTAATGTTAAAGAAAAGTTTTTCAGTTTTGTTGGCAATTTTAATGTCTGTTAGCATTGTTACAACTGTTCCTTTCTCTGTAAACGGTGAGGAAAGTTCCAATAACAGTACTGAAACTGTAAGTACTACCGAAACCGTTAAGGAAGAAACAAAGAATTTAAATGTAGGGGATATTATAGAATTTGGTTCTTACCCTCAAAAGAGAGTGCTGGATACTGAGTTAATCAGTAAGCTAAATGCTATTGATGCACCACTTATAAGCTACGGTTATATTGATTATCTAGGTAACGATGTAGGAATAGGTTATGCTGATGTTACCTATAACGGTACTAAGTACAGAAAGGTATATGCCGAAAGCTCAATGCCATATGCATATGGTACAGTTTTCCGAGGTAATGCTAATTATATTTCTTCTACAGAAATATATGAAGTTTGCAAAGTGTATTGGTTTATGTATGAACCCATACAGTGGAAAGTACTTAGTAATGATAGTGATGGTGTTACAGTATTAGCAGAAAGAAACCTTGACACTTCTATGTACGATAGAATAAATACTTCACAGTCTTGGAATGAGTCCTACTTGCGTAAGTGGTTAAACAAAAAGTTCTATTCTACTGCTTTTAGTGATGATGAAAAGTCACTTATTAATTCTACAAAGCACTTTAATTCTGCTAACAAAACAGAAAGTTATGATTATGACTATGCAGTAGATAAGCTGAGGATTCCTACTAAAGCTGAGTATGATAATTTTACAGTAGATAATAAACCGTCAACTGCTTATGCAAGATGTAACGGATATAGCAAATACAGTTGGATAAATTCAATTGACGGTAATGGTTTTATTGCTAGTGGATGGCTTGATTACAATAAAGAATGTACTTATTGTAGCCCTGAGAATTACGGTGTCGGTGTTAGACCTGTTATGAATATTAGCAACAATACTAAGGTTAATGTAGTCAGTAAAGCAGAAACTACTGAGAAGAAAAAGTACTATTCAGGTAGTTATGTTTATACTCTTAATGATAATAATGAGGCAAGTTTAGTTGAGTATTATGGTGAAGAAGAAAGTGTTACTTTACCTGAAACTCTAGATGGCAAAGCTGTTGTTGATATTAGTGAAGATATTTTCAGGTATAATAACAACCTTAAGGAGCTGACAATACCCGATAGTTTCAAGAAAATTTCTTGTAAGTTTAAGTCTAAGACACTTGAAACTGTACATATAGGCAGTGGTTTAAGTGAAATAAACAAATATGCTTTTGCATTTGCTACTAATATGAAGAATGTTTTTGTACAGAATAACAAACATACCTACAGGGATATTGATGGTGTGCTTTGCAAAGAGAATGCTATTGTGTACTATCCTGTAGGCAGAAAGGACAATTCCTATACTATACCTGACGGTATCAATGAAATAACTGTCGGTGCATTTTTAAATGCAACTAACCTTGAAAAAGTATATTGCTATAATCATAAAGATTTTAAAGTGGATGATAATGAAAGGTCATTGGGATTTTCAAGAAAGGATAACTATGATTACAATGATATTACTAAGAAAAGTAACTTTGTAATCTATGGTGACCATGGTTCGAATATTCATAAATATGCAAACCGTTGCAATATTCCATTTGTTGATATGGATACAGAGAAAACCTATACTCCTAATAAACTATATGATGATTATGACTTTGCAGTAAATTCTGATGGTACTGCTACAATCAAAAAGTATAAAATGAATTATTACGCAGAACTATCTACATTGAATGTTATACCTGAGATTTACGGATGTAAGGTAACAGCTATCAGTTATAATTTCCTACAATATTATTTTGACTCAAAAAGCGATTTCTACAATATTGAAAAAATTGTTTTACCTGCTGGTGTTAAGAAAATACCTAAAGATACTTTTTATCACGATACATATTTAAAAGAAATTCAATTTGCCGATGACTTGTATTATATAGGTGACAATGCCTTTAGTGGTTGTACAAATCTTAAGAAAATCCCTAAATTAAATAATATTATGGAACTAAACTCTTTTGCATTTTGTAATTGTTATTCTCTGGAAGAAATAAATATTCCTTTTGGTGTTGTAAAGATAGGCAAACAAGCACTGTATAATTGTAAGTTATTAAAAGAAATTAACTTGCCTGAAACAGTATTTAGCGTTGGCAGTTATGCTTTTGCCGGTTGTGAGTCTGTTGAAAAATTCAATATTCCTAAGAATGTTACTTATTTAAATTATGGTCTGTTTAAAAATTGTAAATCCCTAAAGTCAATGAATATTGGTGAGAATATTACTAAGTTAGGCAAGGAATTATTTAAAAATTGTACTTCATTGGAAGAAGTATATATTCCTTATACTGTTAAATCAATAGATACCGGTATTTTTGATAATTGCACTTCATTGTGTGGAATTTATATTGACAGTAATAACCCATCATATACAGATTTAAACGGTATCTTAGTGAATAAAGAAAAGACAAAGTTAATTTTGTATCCGGCAGGCAGAACAAGCAAAACTTATACTGTTCCTATCGGTATTACTAACTTTGAAAATGGTGCATTTGGCTATACTCAAAACTTAGAAAAAGTTATTTTTCAGGATGGTGTAGAGTCACTTTCTTATGAACTTTTCTATAAGAATAATAGTATAAAGTCAGTAGAACTTTCTGACTCAGTAAAAACAATTAATGACAGGGCATTTTTCAGTTGTACAAATCTTGAAGAAATTACACTTCCTGATTCTGTTACAAAATTGGGAACAGGTGTGTTCACTGATTGTACTTCGCTGAAGAAAGCAGTAATCCCTTACAGTATTTCTGAACTATCCGATAATACATTTTATAATTGTTCTTCCCTTGAGGATGTTACCCTTGAAAATGTTAAGAAAATCGGTAAATACGCTTTTAAGGGAACTAACCTAAAAAGTATAGTCTTAGATACAACTGTTGAAGATGTAGGAATATTGGCTTTTGTAGATTGTAAGTACCTAAGAAAAGTTACTTGCTTAAATAGAAATGTAGACTTAAAACTTAATTCTATTGGCTATTATACAAGTGATAATGGCGAATATTATTATAGAAAAGGCGTAGTGGATATTATCGGTTACAAAGGTTCAACTGCAGAAAAGCTAACTCAAGAGGTAAAGTTATTTAGATTTTTTGATATTGAAAATCCAACTACAACTACACCTACTACTACAACTCCTACTGTAGTAAAACCTACTAAGCTGACACTTAATAAGAAAAGAGTTGTCCTAAATAAGTACAGTAGAAATACCGGTACAAAGCTAAATGCTACTGTTACCCCAACTAATGCAACAAACAAAAGTGTTATTTGGAAGTCATCTAATCCAAAGGTTGCAAAGGTAGACAGTAAAGGCAATGTAACTACTGTTTCAAAGGGTACTTGCATTATTACTGCAATTTCTACAGTTGATAGCAAAGTAAAAGCTACTTGTAAAGTAACTGTTGTACAGAAGGTAGTGTCAGTTAAACTTTCTGCAAAAAGTAAAACTATAAAGAAAGGTAAGTCCTTTACTTTAAAGGCTACTGTACTTCCTACTAATGCAAATATGAAAGCAGTTACATTTACTTCAACTAATAAAAAGGTTGCAACAGTAAATAGCAAAGGCAAAGTTACTGCTAAAAAAGCAGGAAAAGCTACAATTATAGTTACCACAAAAGATGGTAAGAAAAGGGCTAAGTGTACTTTAAAGGTTAAATAAACAGTTAAATACGGTGAAAATGTTTAGGACAGAAAAACAATTGTTTTTACCATTTTTATTTACAAAAGTTGTTTTTACATTATAATGAAATTGAACATTTGAAATGTTTATTAACTTTATGTACAACGATGATTTGTTTTTATACCCTTCCATGGCTGTGATACCCTCTATCACAGCCATAACTCTTTTGTGTAGCAGTAAAATTTTTAAAAAGATTTTTTTATTGCAAAATGTGTCTTATTTTGTTATGATTTTATCTAAAGATTTTTTACAGAAAAGGAGTTTATTATGTGGGGCTTAATATTTGGCTGTGTACTGCTTTTTGCAGTAGCCTGTTTTGTGTATTTAATCAGCAGATTTTATAAATTTAGATTTATGAAGAAAATCACAATGAACAAGAAATTTCTCACAATTTTACTTTCTATCATAATTATTCTTGTTATGTTTACTGTTTTAACATTAACTATTAATATGATGAACAGTATTATTGTGTTGATGCATTTAGTTGTGATTTGGCTTATTGTTGACTTTATTTTCTTTATTATTAAGAAGTGTAGGAAAAAGCCTTTCAAATTTTATTTCCAAGGTATAATCGCTATGGTACTTACAGCAGTATATCTAACATTCGGTTGGTATTTTGCTCATAATGTGGTGGCTACAGATTATAACTTAACTACCGAGAAAGATATGAATTCACTTCGTATTGTGCAACTTTCAGACTCTCATATCGGTGCAACATTTCACTATAAAGAATTTTCTCAGTATGTTGATACTATGAATAAAGAAAATCCCGATGTGGTAGTTATTACAGGTGACTTTGTTGATGATGATACTTCTAAGGAAGATATGATACAGTCTTGTAAAGCACTAAGTAAGTTCAAGACAAAGTACGGTGTGTATTTTGTTTACGGTAATCACGATAAGGGTTACTACGGCAAAGAATACAGAGGCTATGACGGTAATGATTTAGCAAAAGAACTAAGGAAAAACGGTGTTAAGGTTCTGGAGGATGAAAGTGTACTTCTAAATAATAAGTTCTATATTGTAGGCAGACAGGATTATTCTGAGGTAGAAAAGGGTGGCACAAGAGCAAGTGCTAAGGACCTTGTAAAGAACCTTGATTGCAATAAGTATATAATTATGCTGGACCATCAGCCTAACCACTATAAGGAAGAAAAGAATGCCAATGTTGACCTGGTACTATCAGGTCATACTCATGGTGGACAGTTAATTCCTATTACATATTCAGGTGAATGGCTGGGTATGAATGACAAAACATATGGCTACGAAAGAGAAAAGAACACAGACTTTATTGTCAGTTCGGGAATAGGGGACTGGTCAATTAAGTTTAAGACCGGTTGTGTAGCTGAATATGTTGTTGTGGATATTAATAAATAATTCAATTAAAGAATAATAAATCTGTAATTACCATCCAAAAATATTGGGTGGTAATTTTTTTTAAGAAATTTTAAAAATACTATTGACAAGTCAGAAATAATATGATATATTCAAATCACACTAAACAGATAGGAAATGTGTAATTAAGAAATGAGGTAAAAATTTATGTCTGAAAAATTTTATTTTTACAACAGAATAAATTATGGCAGTGGACGATGTTGTTGCTGTAATAACTCACAAAACTTAACAGAAACTAACTAACATTAAAATATATTTTTTATTTAAAGGAGAAACAATTATGTCAAACAATAATTATAAATTCGAAACACTTCAGCTACATGTAGGTCAGGAAGCTCCGGACCCAGTTACAGATTCAAGAGCAGTTCCAATCTACCAGACTTCTTCATTTGTATTTAAGAACTGCGATCATGCAGCAGCAAGATTCGGTCTTGAAGATGCAGGTAACATTTACGGCAGACTTACTAACCCAACACAGGAAATTTTTGAAAAGAGAATTGCAGCTCTTGAAGGTGGTGTAGCTGCTCTGGCAGTTGCTTCAGGTGCAGCAGCAGTTTACTACTCAATCGCTAACATCACATCTAACGGTGACCATGTTGTTGCTGCTAAGAACATTTACGGTGGTACATACAACCTACTTGAACACACACTACCTGAATACGGTATCGAAACAACTTTCGTTGATCCATTTGATTTTGATGAAATCGAAAATGCAATTAAGGACAACACAAAGCTTGTTTTCATTGAAACACTTGGTAATCCAAATTCCGATGTTGTTGATATTGAAGCAGTTGCAAAGATTGCTCATAAGCACAACATTCCACTAATCGTTGATAACACATTCGCTACACCTTACCTAGTAAGACCTATTGAATACGGTGCTGATGTTGTTGTTCATTCAGCAACTAAGTTTATCGGTGGTCACGGTACAACAATCGGTGGTGTTATTGTTGATGGTGGTAAGTTCGATTGGAAGGCATCAGGCAAGTTTGAATCATTAGTTGCTCCAAACCCAAGTTACCATGGTGTTAGCTTCTCAGAAGATGTAGGTGCTGCAGCATTCGTAACAAAGATTAGAGCTTTACTACTTCGTGATACAGGTGCTACACTTTCACCAATCCACGCATTTATCTTCCTACAGGGTCTTGAAACACTTTCACTAAGAGTTGAAAGACATGTTGAAAATGCACTAAAGGTTGTACAGTTCCTAAACAACCATCCACTAGTAGAAAAGGTTCACCATCCATCAGTTTCTGATGACCCATCTCAGCAGGAACTATATAAGAAGTACTTCCCTAACGGTGGTGGTTCAATCTTTACATTTGAAGTAAAGGGTGACGAACAGAAGACTAAGGACTTTATCGACCACCTAGAACTATTCTCACTACTAGCTAATGTAGCTGACGCTAAGTCACTTGTAATCCACCCTGCAAGCACAACTCATGCTCAGATGAATGATGAAGAACTTGCCGGTGCAGGTATCTATAGAAACACAGTAAGACTATCAATCGGTATTGAAAACATTGACGATATTATCACTGACCTTGAAAAAGGCTTTGCAGCAATTAAGTAATGGGAGGTAACTAACAATGGCAATTAAGAAATCAATTACAGAACTAGTTGGTAACACACCACTACTGGAACTTACACATATTGAAGCAGAAGAAAATATTCAGGCAACACTACTAGCTAAGCTGGAATCATTTAACCCAGCCGGTAGTGTTAAGGATCGGGTAGCTAAGGCTATTATTGAAGATGCAGAAAAGACAGGCAGACTAAAGAAAGGTTCAGTTATTATCGAACCTACAAGTGGTAACACAGGTATCGGTCTTGCTTCCGTTGCAACTGCTAAAGGCTACAGAACAATTATCGTAATGCCTGAAACAATGTCTAACGAAAGAAAGATGCTTATTAAGGCTTACGGTGCAGAACTTGTACTAACAGAAGGTAGCAAGGGTATGAAGGGTGCATCAGACAAGGCTGAAGAACTTTCTAAGGAAATTCCAAACAGCATTATTGCCGGTCAGTTCACTAACCCAATTAACCCTAAGATGCACTATGATACAACAGGTCCTGAAATTTGGGCTGATACAGAAGGCAAGGTTGACTACTTTGTAGCAGGTGTTGGTACAGGTGGTACACTTTCAGGTGTAGGTAAATACCTAAAGGAACAGAACCCTAATGTTAAGGTTATTGCAGTAGAACCTGAAACATCTCCACTACTATCAAAGGGTCAGGCAGGTCCTCATAAGATTCAGGGTATCGGTGCTAACTTTGTACCTGAAACTCTTGATAAGGATATTTATGATGAAATCATTGCAGTACCTAATGATGAAGCTATCTTAACTGCAAGAAAAGCAGCTAAACAGGAAGGCTTCCTAATCGGTATTTCTTCAGGTGCAGCTCTATGGGCAGGTAAGCAGTTAGCAGCTCGTCCTGAAAACAAGGGTAAGAACATTGTTGTTATCTTCCCTGATGGTGGCGAAAGATACCTATCAACTAACCTATACGATGAATAATCCTAACTAATATAAAAGAACCTTGGTGGAACTTCCATCAAGGTTCTTTTTCTATGTATGAATTTATTTTGGCAATATAACGGTAAATGTGTTTTTGCCGTTTTTACTTTCAACAGTTATTTTACCGTTATGTTTTTTAACAATAGTATTTGCAATAGAAAGTCCCAAACCGTAGTGGTTGCCGGTTCTTTCTCTTGATTTACTTTCTCTGTAAAATCTATCAAAGATTTCAACTTTCTTTTCATCACTGATAGGTTCACCTGTATTAGTTACGGAAAGTGTAACTGCCTTTGAATTTTCATAGGCATCAACATCAACTATTCCACCTTTAGCCGTATAGCTCATTGCATTGTCAATTAAGATTTCTGCCAACTTTTGAATATTGCTTTCATCACCAAAATAGTCTGTAACTTCATTAATATTAATATTAATATTAAACCTAATACCCTTTTCATACGCAATACTTTCAAATGGCAGTACAACATCAAACAAAGAATCCCCAAAGTTAAAGCTTTTGAAATTCTCTTTACTTATTGTGTTGTCAATCCTAGTAAGTGTCAGCATTTCATTTACAAGGTGATTTAGCTTTTCTGTTTCTTGCTGAATGTACTTTATGCTTTTCTTGTTCTTTACTTCATTTTCTATCAAATCAGCATTTGCCCTAATAATTGTGATAGGTGTTTTTAGGTCGTGACTAATATTTGCAACAAATATTTTCTGATTTTTAATTGCCTTTTCCGATGGCTTAATCATCCACCTTGATAGGTAGTAAGAAATTATTGTAAATACAATTACTGATAACAAGAAAATAAAGATTGATACAATAAAGAATTGCTTTGAATTTTGCAATGCCTCTTTGTTGTTAACAAAAATATAAACTGTGTTGCCACTTTTTAAGATTCTTACAAGATAAATATAATCGTCAATCGAACCGAATCTTTTTCCACTTTTCTGAAGTTTTTGAGTCATACTGAGAATATCTTTATCGGTAGTTTCTTTAAGACTGTTTGAAAGAACCATTATAGTTTTGTTTTTCAATACAACAGAAGTGCTATAGTCATATTCTTGCCTTTTTATTTTCTGATTATCATTACCACAAAAAGCCTCTATACCGTAAAAACCAATGTCATCTCTAATCATTCTTCTTTGTTGTCTAAAGCTGGAATTTACATTAATTATATTAACGGCAACAAGTACGCTGACTAATGTGATAGTGAAGATAATCATTAGCACTATGAAAATTCTTTTTTGTTGTTTATTTTTCATTTATCCCTCCAAAGAATATCCAACACCTCGGATGGAATTAATAGTGCAATTACAGTTAAGTTGCTTTAGCTTTCTTCTGATAAATGAAATATATACCTCAACATTGTTGTATTCGGCATTAGACTCATAACCCCAGATTTTCTCTGTAATTTGTTCCTTAGTCAGTACTTGCCTTTGGTTGTACAGTAACATTTCCAACAGTTGAAGTTCTTTGCCGGAAATTCTGATTGACTTTCCTGTATCTGTGTTTATCATTTTGCAACCTTTTAAATCAAGGGACATATTGTTACAAGTTAGGTTTTGACTTTGCAAGTTATAATTTCTCTTAACAATAGCATTTACCCTCATTATCAGTTCCTTAATTTCAAATGGCTTTGTAAGGTAGTCATCAGCTCCAACTTCAAAGCCCTTAACCTTGTCATCAAGTTCGGACTTTGCAGATAAAATCAAAATAGGTGTATATACCTTTTCATCCTTTAATTTCTTAATAACCTGATAACCGTCCATCTTAGGTAGCATAAGGTCAAGAATAATAATATCGTATATTCCTGTCCTACCGTATTCATAGCCGTCTGAACCATCAAAAACTGCATCAACAATGTAGTTTTCATTTTTTAGTGCAGTTTGTAATGTGTCAGCAAGACTGTAGGAATCCTCTACAATTAATATTCGCATAATGTTCTCCTAATGTAGAAATTTGTAATATCTTAAATAAATTATAAAGTATTTTCAATATTATTTCAAGGAATTGATTTTATAATAAAACCCGTTATGATGCTAAGTATGCATCAAAATATTAGGGATTTAAGGAATATGATTTATGGAAAACAACTTAGCAGAGGGTTCTGCTACTATTGCTAAAGAGAAAAATTTAGTGTGGCAGAAAACAGACATTTCAAAAGAAATTAGAGAAAAATCACTAAATCAAAAGGCTAGGACAATTTGGTTTACAGGTCTTTCAGGTTCAGGTAAATCAACATTAGCTAATGAAGTTGAGAAAAGACTTGTTGCTATGGGTAAACACACAATGCTACTTGATGGTGACAATGTAAGGATGGGTCTTAACAACAACCTTGGATTTAGTGATGAAGATAGGGTAGAGAATATCAGACGAATTGCAGAAACTGCAAAATTGATGAATGACGCAGGGCTTATTGTGCTAACTGCTTTTATCTCACCTTTTAGAAAAGACAGAAGAAATGCTAACAAAATTATCGGTGATGATTATATCGAAGTTTTTGTCAGTACACCTCTTGAAGAATGTGAAAAAAGGGATATTAAAGGCCTTTATAAAAAGGCAAGAGATGGTGTTATTAAGGAATTTACAGGTATTTCAAGTCCTTATGAAGAACCGGAAAACCCTTCAATTACAGTAGATACTACTAACTGTTCACTTAATGAGTCGGTTGATTTAGTTATGAAGCAACTTGAAAGGTTTTTGTGAGGTGTAGTATGAAAACATTATATATACATATTGGTACTCCCAAAACCGGTACAACATCTATTCAGAACTTTTGTGGATTAAATAGGGAAAAGCTAAAGGAACAAGGTGTTCTGTATCCTATAATGAACTATCATTATGAGAGAAAAAGTGTTAACAGAAACGGTTACTTCTTAACCGGTACAATTAAAGAAAACGGTACTAGAAATAAGGAAAAGAAAAGCAAGTTTTTAACAGTGAATTGCAGTATATTGTTGATTGCTTTAAGGACTATGACACTATTTTACTTTCTGATGAAAGTATTTGGTGGGCAACTTCTACAAGAAGAAAAGGCTTGTGGAAGGACCTTAAAAAGCATAGTGAACAGCATAACTATCAGATAAAGGTTATTGTGTATCTAAGACGACAAGACCAGTTTATGATGTCACGATATAACCAAAAGCTAAAGACTGACTTTATTGCAAGTACACAGAACTTTGATGAATACTTTGCCGATATGAATGGTAGATTTAAATGTGTTATTGATTATCGTGAAAGAATTGATAACATAGCAAAAAGTATTTCTAAAGAAAATGTGATTGTAAAAAGATTTGACAGAAATTATTTTTATAACGGTGACCTTAACCAAGACTTTCTGCATATTTTAGGTGTAAAAGTTGATGACAGTTTTCAGCAACTTAACGAAACTGCAAATACAGGTATTTCTGTTCAATCAGGTGAAATCAAGAGAGTACTTAACAGATTAAAGCCAATAACTATGGCTGATAACAATAAACTGATTAAAATATTAAAGGAATGTGAAGAAGTGCTTCCTGAAAGCAATACTTCCCTTATGTCAACAGATGAAGTAAAGGACTTTATGGAACAATTTGTTGACAGTAATGAAAGTATTGTTGATGAATATATCGGTGACGGTAAACCACTTTTTGACTACACATACAAGGAAACAACTGCTTGGAATTATAACGATAAGAATTATAATGAGGAGCTAATTCTCTTTTTCGTAAATACTATTGATAGTGTTTATAAAGAAAATAAAAAACTGAAAAAAGAACTTAATAAAATAAATAGTCAAATAAAGAACATTAATGAAAAATTAAATAAAGAAAAATCCTACTCAAGAGAAACAAGATATTTACTAAAGCATCCTATTAAATCTTTCTACAACAAAGTTAAAGGTGCTTTAAGAAAAAAGTAATATGAAGTTTTCTGCTTTTTTATTAAATATCTTAAAGATAGGTTGTCTTGGCTTTGGTGGTGGAAGTGCATTAATACCGATTTTTGAAGATGTTTTTGTTGGAGAAAATAAACTTGATACCAAAGAAAATTTTGATAAAGATATTATTGTAGCAAGTCTAACACCGGGGGCTTTGCCCATAGAAATTGCCTCCTCAATAGGCAAAAGAAACTTTGGTAAAAAGGGTATGATTCTCGGTGGAGTTATGATGGCTTTACCGGGAATAATTGCATCACTTTTGCTGATAACCTTGTTGTCAGCTTTGCAAGAAATGATTGCACCTGTAGTAAAGTGTTTGACTGTTGGTGTGTCGGCATTTATTATTTACCTGCTGATAAATTATGTGAAAAGTATTTTTGCAGAGAATAAGACTAAAGGGAAAAGGCGATTTAATCGGTCACTTTTCGTTATGATAGCAGTCTTTGTACTGTCAGGTGGCAAAAGTTTATTTAAGTTACTTGGACTTAAGGGTGACTACATAATCTCCGTATCAACAGTTTACATTCTTTTAACTGCATTTTTCTTAATCATATGTATTAAGGCAACCGGTAACAAAATCTTGCAAACTGTTTCAGTTGTAATTTCAGGTGTTTATCTTTTTGAGCATGGTGGCTTTGACCATAAGTACATATCACAAATTACTGCTACAGTTGATATTATAATGATAGTAATGGTACTTATCTTTGCTTTTAGAAAGTTTAATTTCTTTAAAAGAAATAATATAAAAATCAAAGATACACTTTCTGACTTAGGGTATTGGGTGGTTTTTTTATTTTTAGTAATATGCCCTATAATAATGCTTGACCTACATTCATTTGTATTCGCATTTAGAAGTATTGCTTCTGTACTAATGTCCTTTGGTGGTGGAGATGCCTACCTCGTAATTGCTGATGGGCTTTTTGTTGATGATATGGTCAGTGAAGATACTTTCTACAACAACATTGTTTCAGTAGTAAATATTCTTCCGGGTTCAATCCTTGGTAAAACCTTGTCTTGTGTCGGTTATTACTTTGGTTTGGATTTCTTTGGTAATTACCTTGGCAGTATTTTTATGGCTATCGCCGGTGGTGGAATTGCAATCGGTGTTTCTTGTGGAGCTTTCCACATTTTCTATTCACTATATGATGAATTTTCAACTTCAAAGGTTTGCCAAACACTTGACAACTATATTCGTTCAATTATTGCCGGATTACTTGGAAATGTAATATTGATTCTTTTTAGACAAAGTAAGAATACTGCTATATCATACCAAATACCTATGATTACTGTATTTTTGATTTTGATAGGTTCGGTTATACTGAATCATATTTTGTCGGAAAAGTTTAGGGTTAATAACACAATTATTGTAATTATTGATATTTTAATTTCGTGTTTATTGTTTTGTTTTATATAAAGAAAGCCTCCCATCTAACTATTGTTAGGTGAGAGGTTTCTTTCTTTTGTTATTTGATTTTGTAAACTAAAGTACCATTTTCTTTTAAAGAATTATCATTGTAACCGTTTTCAAAGAGAATGTTGTCTACATTTTTTACTTTAATAGGACTGTCACTACAGTTAAATATAACCTTAATGTCCTCATTATCGCTATGCTTTATGTACTCAACAACTCTACTGTTAGGGTTATTAACCTGTTCCATATTAGGTGACTTTGTGGCAATATGGTTGTTCCTTAGGCTGATAATTTCTTTAACCTTGTTTGTAATATCCTTGTATGTACCTTTCTCAATATCATCCCAAGGCATACATCTTCTACAGTCAGGGTCAAATCCACCATGTAAGGCAACTTCTGTACCGTAGTAAATACAAGGACTGCCTTGCATTGTAAATAGAATTGTAAGTAGCTGATAGTAAATATCAAGGTTAAAGTCAACGGAATTGATAAGTCTTAGTGTATCATGAGAGTCATATAGGTTAAACATAGCCCTATTTGTTTGGTCATAATACATATTAAGTCTTCTGTTAATATGCTGAAATAGCTTTTCACTAGGCATATTTTTGTTTAAGAAAAATTCTCTGATACCAAAGGTTAGGGGATAGTTCATAATAGAGTCAAACTCATCACCCATTAACCATTGAATTGAATCATGCCAAATTTCACCGATTAAATAAATGTCAGGTTTAATGGCCTTTAACTCTTTGTGTAGATGTTTTAGGAATGTATGGCTGACTTCATTTGCTACATCAAATCTTATACCGTCAATTTTCCAATCGGTAATCCACTTCTTGCAAATCTTTGTAAAGTAGTCAATAACTTCAGGGTTGTTTGTATTTAGCTTAGGCATATACTTTGTGAAAGCAAAGGAATAGAACTGATTATCTCTAGTGTCACCTGATTTAGTTACAGGAAATTTGTTTACCATATACCAGTCTTTGTACTTTGACTTTTCACCGTTTTTCTGTACATCTTTCCAGAATGGATGGTCACTACCACTATGATTAAATACAGCATCAACTATTACCTTAATGCCATTATTGTGTGCAAGTTCAACTGTTTCCTTAAAGATTTTGTCATCACCAAAGTGAGGGTCAATTACTTCATAATCATCTGTGTTGTACTTATGGTTTGTTGATGATTTTAGAATAGGGTTAATGTAAATACCGGTAATACCTAGGTCCTTTAGGTAAGGAATTTTCTCCTTAATACCGTAAATGTCACCACCATAAAAGTCTCCCATACCTACTTTGCCTTTTTGCCACTTTTTGCAATGTTCAGGGTTAATGCTAGGATTACCGTTGCAAAATCTGTCAGGAAAAATCTGATACCATACTGTGTCTTGTACCCATTTAGGAGTAACATTTACATCACTGCTGTTTAGCCAAGGCATTACAAAGTAACTAGGTAGCATAAGACTTTTTAATTCTTCTTTAGAAAAAAGACCATCCTCTAGGAAACATAAACTTTCCTTACTGTCCTCAACAATAAAGTAGTATCTTAGCCTTTTATGTTTAGGCTCAACAACTACATTCCAAATTCTGTTGTGGTCAAGTGTCATATAGGTTTTAATTTCTTCCTTAGTACCTTCCCATACTTCTTGACCACCCATAATACCGGCATCAAATGGATCACCGTAACAAATATAAACTTTCTCAATATCATCACCGGTAGTCAGTGAAATTTTTATTCTGTTTTCATCAAGTGCATAGCACTGATTGCCGAAACTTCTGTGAAATATATTTCCTCTATTCATAGTTACCTCCATTATAAATTTCTGTTTTTTAGGTCACTTACAAGTTGAACATAAAATTCTCTTACATCAAAACCCTTAATATTTTCTCTATTAAGGTCAATCATATCACCGTGAGAAATACCTCTGTTGCCTTTAACAGTCAGTAGAGTATAGTTTTCACCCCAAGGAAATGATTTTATAGAAACCAAGCCATCATTTTTACCATCAAAATATTTAACCAAATGGTAAGAAAGATTAAGTGGAAATTTACCACTTGTAGCCTTGTTAAGTATTGAGCCAAAACTTTGACAGTAAATATTATCAAGGTGTTCTTCACCAATATCCTCATTAATAGCTTTAACACCACTTGCAGTTAAGTCATTAACTGATGCCATAAAGTCAGGATTTTTGTCACCAAGTTGTTTTAGTGAAGTGTTATATGTAGTTGCAATTTTGTTTTGAATCGACTTAGGCACTTTAGTCAGTAGGTAGTCGGCAAATTCGCAGCCTTTATGTGGTGTGTTGATTGTGGTTAGGGACGCTACCATTTCACCGATATTTTCTTTAGCAATAGCATATCTAACATCAAGACCACCTTTAGAATGAGCAATAATATTTACCTTTTTGCAGTTAGTTTCAGTTACAATAGTTCTGATTCTTTCTGCCAATTCCTTTGCACTGTCCTTTACAGATAAAGCAGATTGGTGGTTGCCGTAGTAGATTTTACAACCGTTTTTCTCTAATTCATTAGGAATTCTGCCCCAATAATTAAAGTTCTTAAAATCTCTAAAGAACACGCCATGTACAAATAAAATAGGGTACTTAGTGTTGCAAATTTCTTTATCTTTTCTACTTTCATTTAGTAGGTATTTGTTTTCTTCGGTAACAACTTCTCCCTTAACAACCTTTACAATTTTACCTAGTGCAACTAGGTTTGCAATAGGAATAAGCCCACACAAAATGCCTATTACTCTGTGTCTGATTCCCAGTTGTAATGATACAAGATAAACAGTTATAATTCCGTTCCAGAATAATATTGAAAGTGTAACAACACATATTAATGCACTGTATAAAAAGTCCGTCCAACTTGCCACACTAGGTATCATCCAAATCATAAATACAATATGATAAATCACCGACACCAAACAAGAATAAGCAAATGTTGTTAAACATATTCTACCATGGTCACAGAGTTTTAACCTTTTTGTGTGTACTGTGCTACCTATTAAAGGCATAATGTTTGAATATAAAAAGGTAACAACAGCTACCATAATAAATGAAAACTGTCCACTTTTAATCAGCAAGTAACAGTTAGAAGTGAATACACTTGCTAAAAAGTAAAAGAATAATTTTAGCTTATCGAATTTCAAAATTTTATTCATTATTTCACATCCTATCAACTTTAATTGTACCAAAAGTTTCTGTAAAATGAAATACTATCTTAAAAATTTTGTGGTGATAAATTAGAAATTTTACGCATAATAATGATATACATTTTATAGGTAGGGAAAATAAAATGATAAAATTAAAAAATTACATTATCAGCCTTATTATAAGTATTGGCATAGGACAGATTTCTGGGTTCTTAACTAAGAATGCATCCAAAAATTTTTCAAGTAATTTTAATCAGTCAGCACTAACCCCACCTGATTGGGTGTTTCCTGTTGTGTGGGTAATACTGTTTTTCTTAATGGGTATTTCTGCAACACTTGTTTATGAGTCAGATTGTAAATATAAAAAGTATGGACTGCTGATTTATGGTGTGCAGTTAGTTTTTAACTTTTTGTGGTCAATGTTTTTCTTTTTAGGGGAACAGTTTGTACTGTCATTTGGTTGGCTGACAATTCTTATCCTTATGGTGGTGGGAATGATTTTGCTTTTTTATAAATGTAATAAAACTGCAAGTTATCTCCAAATCCCTTATTTGGTGTGGCTGTGCTTTGCACTATATCTAAATTATATTGTGGTGATTTTGAATTAATAAGTATTAAATAAAATTGTCAGTAATAAAGCCCTAATTTGTTGAAGTAAATTATAGATTGCACAATCAAAATTAAAAATTCACATTTACTAACAATCAAAAAATACCAAATCAAAACCACCCAACACTACATCAATTAAGAAACTGTAGCATTAGGTGGTTTAATTATATTATTAATATTTTATATTGATGAAAATATATTAGGAAAGTCCTTACCGTAAAGTTTTATTAACGCCTCTATTAATCTAAAACGAAGTTCCGGTAAAGTAAGATTATTAACAAAGCTAGAAACAATCTCATACATAACATAATCATTTATTTCTTCATCATCTTCATAGTACTCAAAATCTTCATCATATACTTCATTATATAGATAACCATACATTTCTTTAAATCTTTCTTCTTTAATTCTTTCTTGTTCTGCAATATTTTCAATATATTGTTCAGCTTCATTAGGAAAGGCAGTAAAATATAACGCAACCATATGTTTACAAATTTTTCGATTATCTTTAGCAAATGGACAGTTACAATATGTATTCTTTATAGTATGATTAATATCTATCTTAACATCATATGTAGTAGTGCCTTTAACACTACCATAAAAAACAGTGTCGGATTCTTTACGAAAATTAATTACCTTTTTATCCTTATAATATTCATAACCTCTCTGTATAACAGAAGCTCTTGCTTGATTTAAAATACCCATAATATTTCCTTTAATTATTATCTTGCTTTTTGTAGTAATGAATAATTATACTTTTCAATATCATTAAATGTAGATTCTGAATAGTTGCTTGATGGCTTATACCAACTAAACTGCTGATAATGTTTCTTAATTGAGTCAGTAGTAAAGTTATATCCATGTAAAGCACAAATATCATTAATAGCAGTTTGAATATCATCAGATGATTTTCCCTTTAGGTCTGCTGAAGTTAGCCTTCTGCTTGAAATATCAGGGAACACCAAACCAGAACTATCACTATTTCTATTTGCTTTTGTAGTGGAAGTTGCTGATGGGTCTGTGGTATCTGTTGAACTTGATGACATTGTAGTTGATGCACCATTCTTATCAATAGGATAACCACCATCAAACACAACACTATTACAAATTAACTGAATATCACTTTCTTTATTAAGCGCATCATAGGCTTTTTTCATATTCTTGTTTTTAGTGCTATATTTCTTTTCTGTCGGTGTTGTACACACTAAGTAATAAGTAGTATTCCCAATTGTTACTGTGCCATATTCGGTAAAATTAGCACCGTTCTTGTATTCATCTGTTGGGAATAAATTGTAGGTAAAAATTTCACCTAAGCTTTGGTCAAGACTATGGTTGTCCTTTTCGTAAAAAGTAACTGATGAACCACCATAATTATTTGACTCTTCAGTTACGGCATATTTATTTCCCCAAGACTCAGGCAAAACAAATGTTGCACCTAATAAATCTGAATGATAATTATATTCTTTTGAAGAAGATGGTTCAGTTGATGACTTTGCAAGTGTAACCACCTCTGAATTACCCTGAAATGTTGTTTCCTCAGTTGTAGGTGCAGTTGTAGATGTTGGTTCTTCTGAAAAATAATTTAATGGATTTTGACAACCACAAAAAGTAAGTACAACTGTTAAAGTTAAAATTAAAAATGGAATAAACTTTTTCATACAATACCCTCTTTCAGTAGGATTATATCATAATAATTCTATTATGTAAAATTATTTTGAAATTATTTAAATTTAAACTTTAGCGATTGTAAACCGTTTACTCGTATTGACACTTGACAAATGTTGTGTTATAATAGGTTTACCTGTGAATGGTTCTTTGTTCAAAGGGGAGAAAGATGAATAATTTTACACTTATTTCTAAAAAACAATCTAACGAGGAAGGAGATTTTGAGTCATACGGTATTCGGTGCAATTGTTTCGAAAGTAATCTTGCAATTGAAGATATAACAACTGAATGGGATCAGATTGAGTATATCATCAATGCTTTCAACATTCACCTACCGGAAGAGGTCCATATATATGATATTTTAGAAAATTACCTTTTAGATTTTACTGATTTCTAAAATTGTGCTATAATCTACTTGGTGATACAATATGATTTGCAATTTATGTCCGAGAAAATGTAACGCAGAAAGAAACGATAGTATAGGCAAAGGCTACTGCAAAATGCCAAAATCTCTTTATGTTAGCCGTGTAGCCCATCACTACTGGGAAGAACCGGTTATCAGTGGCAAGAAAGGTACTGTAGCAGTGTTTTTCACCGGATGTACTCTTGACTGCATATACTGTCAAAATCGTGAAATTTCTCACTCTAATTTAGGAAGAAAAGTTACCATTGATGAACTGGCTAAGGAAGTTACCTTGCTGTTAGACAAAGGTGCTGAAAGTTTAAGTTTTATTACACCAAGCCACTATACAAATGGGATTATACAGTTGCTTGATATAATAAGTCCAAAAGTACCGGTTGTCTATAATACGAGTGGTTTTGACTCTATTGAAACACTTAAGAAACTTGAAGGCTATATTGATATTTATCTACCTGATTTTAAATATAGCAACAATGACTTAGGATTAGAGTATAGTAATGTAAGGAACTACTTTGATGTTACATCAAAAGCTATTGAAGAAATGGTAAGACAAACCGGTGAACCTGTCATAAACCAAGACGGTATTATGGAGAAAGGTACAATGGTTCGTAATTTAGTATTGCCAAGTCATACGAAAAATTCCATTGAAGTAATAAATTATCTTGCAGAAAAATATGGAGATAAAATATTATTTTCACTAATGGGACAATACATTCCCTATGGGGATGCAAAAAATCATAAAAAGTTAAACCGTAAAATTACAAAAAGAGAATATGAAAAGGTTTTGTTGGCTTTTGAAAGTAGTGGTCTTAACGGTTACTGTCAGGAACTTTCATCAGCAAGTGAAAAGTACATACCGGAATGGGATTCGGATGTATTATAAATCTTTTTATATTACAGTTAGTCGGAACATTCGCAGTAAAGGAAAGGTAGATACAATAATATAGAGTTTTTAATTTGAGAAATAAAATTATATATTACTTGGGATAAGGGGACTTCTAGTCCTCTTATTTTTTGTTTTTCTTTTTATGTTCTAAACAACATTACCAATTATTCATTTTTCTATTATGGAATTATACAGAAAATTATATACACAAAAAGCCTCCCATAAAGGGAGGCTATAATTTGCTTAATATTAATTATTTTGCGTAATCAGAAACTCTTGATTCACGAATAATATTAACTTTGATTTGACCAGGATATTCAAGTTCCTGTTCAATCTTCTTACTAATTTCTCTAGCTAGTGGAACCATCTTGTCATCATTAATCTGTTCAGGCTTAACCATAACACGGATTTCTCTACCTGCTTGAATAGCAAAACAACTGTCAACACCCGGAAAGCTCTTACCAACTTCTTCAAGCTGTTGTAGTCTCTTGATGTAATTTTCGATATTTTCTCTTCTTGCTCCGGGTCTTGCAGCAGAAATAGCATCAGCAGCCTGAACAATACAAGCTACAACTGTCTTTGCTTCAACATCACCATGGTGAGCATGAATAGCATGGATAACTGCGTCACTTTCTTTATATTTTCTGGCAACTTCAACACCAAGCTGAATGTGAGAACCTTCCATCTCGTGGTCAAGTGCCTTACCAATATCGTGAAGTAAACCGGCTCTCTTAGCAACTGTTGGGTTAAGACCTAGTTCAGAAGCAATCATACCGGAAATATAAGCAACTTCAATAGAGTGTCTTAGTACATTCTGACCATAAGAGGTTCTGTACTTTAATCTACCAAGAAGTTTAACAAGTTCAGGGTGGATGTTGTTAACACCAAGTTCAACAACTGTTCTCTCACCTTCAGCTTTAATAGTAGCTTCAACTTCTCTTCTGGCTTTTTCAACAGTTTCTTCAATTCTTGCAGGATGGATTCTACCATCTGAAATAAGTTTTTCCAAAGCAACTCTGGCAATTTCTCTTCTAACAGGTTCGAAAGAAGAAATTGTAATTGCTTCCGGAGTATCATCAATAATAAGGTCAACACCTGTAAGTGTTTCAATAGTACGAATGTTTCTACCTTCTCTACCGATAATACGACCCTTCATATCATCATTTGGAAGAGATACAACAGAAACAGTAGCATCCGATACCTGATCAGCAGCTAAACGCTGAATAGCAAGACTGATAATGTTTCTTGCTCTCTTGTCGGATTCTTCCTTTAGCTTTTCCTCATATTCAAGGATTTTTACAGACTTTTCGTGGTCAAGTTCTGTATCAAGCTGTTGTAGTAAGTAATCCTTAGCTTGGTCAGCAGTATAACCTGAAATTCTCTCAAGCATTTCAAACTGACTTTTCTTAACCTGTTCAACTTCTTGAAGCTTTTGTTCAACTTCCTTTTGCTTTCTCTGGTAGTTGTTTTCCTTCTTCTCAAGGTTGTCCATTTTTCTGTCAAGAGTTTCCTCTTTTTGCTGAATTCTTCGTTCCTGACGCTGAACTTCTTTTCTGCGATCAGAAATTTCCTTTTCGTTCTCATTTCTTAGACGATGAAGTTCATCTTTACCTTCCAGTAAAAATTCCTTCTTCTTAGCCTCAGCTGACTTAATTGCTTCAGAAACAATACGATTTGCTTCTGTTTCGGCAGAACCAATAGCCTTTTCTGCAACTTGCTTTCTACGCTGGATACCAAGATAAACACCAACAGCAAGACCTGCAGCAATAGCAACAATAATCAGCACAATAGCTAACCACATTGGCATAGGAAATGACACCTCCTTGTTTTGTTTTTTAATAATTCAAATTCATCAAAACAATCGACCGGTGCCGTTAGACAGATATTCAATTTTTACGAAATATAAAAAAGGCAATAGCCCAATAAATTAATCATAAAACCCATAAGGGTAGTATTACCAGAATGTTGTGCATAAAAAAGCAAAAAATAAATATAATACTAAATGATTATCTATATATAACGGCTCAATTAGAGTCAATTAAAAGGAATTAAGCGAAATAAATCACTTAAAATGCGTAAAAATAAATTCACGCTTACTAATATATTAATAGATAGAGGGAGGTTTGTCAAGATAAAATATTTATAATATTTCTTTATTAGAATTATAATTTGTCTTATATGTGAAAAACTGTACAGAAATACGACTTTATTTTTGGTAAAAATATTTCATATCATAAAATTTTCATAAAAGTCGTGTTAAATTTCTCACAAAGTATTGAAAAATTTACGAACTTGTAATAAAATATAAGTACCTTAAAATTTAGGAGGAATAAAAAATGGCAATTAAAGTTGCAATTAATGGTTTCGGCCGTATCGGTCGTCTAGCATTCAGACAGATGTTTGGTGCTGAAGGTTATGAAGTAGTAGCAATCAACGATCTAACAGATCCAGCTATGCTTGCACACCTACTAAAGTATGATTCTGCACAGGGTAAGTATGCTCTTGCTGACAAGGTTGAAGCTAAGGAATCTTCAATCGTTGTTGACGGTAAGGAAATCACAATCTACGCTAAGCCAAACGCTGCTGAACTACCTTGGGGTGAAATCGGTGTTGACGTTGTTCTAGAATGCACAGGTTTCTATACATCAAAGGCTAAGGCACAGGCTCACATTGATGCTGGTGCTAAGAAGGTTGTTATTTCTGCTCCTGCAGGTAACGATCTACCAACAGTTGTTTACTCAGTAAACGAAAATGTACTAACAAAGGAAGACAAGATTATTTCTGCTGCTTCTTGTACAACAAACTGTCTAGCTCCTATGGCTAAGGCTCTTAACGACCTAGCTCCAATCCAGAGTGGTATCATGAGCACAATCCACGCTTACACAGGTGATCAGATGATCCTTGACGGTCCTCACAGAAAGGGTGACCTAAGAAGAGCTAGAGCTGGTGCTGTAAACATCGTTCCTAACTCAACAGGTGCTGCTAAGGCTATCGGCCTAGTTATCCCAGAACTAAACGGTAAGCTAATCGGTTCTGCACAGAGAGTTCCTGTACCAACAGGTTCAACAACAATCCTAACATCAGTTGTTAAGGGTAAAGTAACAGTTGACGAAGTTAACGCTGCTATGAAGGCTGCTGCTTCTGAATCATTCGGTTACAACACAGACCTAATCGTTTCTTCTGATATCGTTGGTATGACATACGGTTCACTATTCGATTCAACACAGACAATGTGCACATACATGGAAGATACAGACACAACTCAGGTTCAGACTGTTTCTTGGTATGATAACGAAAACTCTTACACATCACAGATGGTAAGAACAATTAAGTATTTCGCTGAACTATAATTTAATATTTTAGTGTATTACTTCCCCACCGATTTTTCGGTGGGGTTTTTGTTTTACAATTTTTTATTTTTGTGTTATACTCTTCTCAAGAATTTTTAATTTTTACGACTATAATGGAGGTATAATTATGGATTTAAATTTTAGAATGGTTCATCAGAATTTTAATGTAGCTGACCTAGACACATCTCTTGACTTTTACGAAAAGGCTTTAGGCTTAACAGAAAAAAGCAGAATTGACGGTGACGGTTTTACTATTGTTTATGTTGGCAATGACACAACTGACTTTGTACTTGAACTGACTTGCCTTGATGACCACCCTGAAAAGTATGACCTTGGTGAAGGTGAATTCCACCTAGCATTTAAAGTACAGGACTTTGATAAGGCTCATGTCCTTCACGAAGAAATGGGTTGCATCTGCTTTGAAAACCCTGATATGGGTATTTACTTTATCAATGACCCTGACGGTTATTGGCTGGAAATTATCCCTGAAACTAAAGAACTTTAATTCTTTAATAGAATATTTATTCAAAGGAGTACATTGTACTCCTTTTTCTTTTGTAAATTTAGTTAAATAAATTAGGGTTTTCAATTTTTCTGTGAGTAAATGACAATTTCATAAATTAGGGTTTGTGGGGATGTTTAAATATTAAAAGTGTAAACTATGTCCTTGTATAAACTGTAAACTATGTGATTGTACAATTCAAAATACAACGATATTTTGTAGCATAAACAATAGTAATTTATATATCGTATTGTGGCTCACAGGTGTAGGGGCGAACAGTGTTCGCCCGTAATGAAAGTGTGATACCTATGGGATTTTTGTCCTATTTGCAGACTATAAATTTATAATATCTACATAGGACAAAATACAAATAGAAAGGTTAATTTTCAAACGGGACATCAATGATGTCCC
>OBHX01000790.1_pt1 | contig 28959 bp, 29 predicted proteins | sample 1519331 | NCBI WGS metagenome assembly OBHX01 (sample SAMEA2602897, study PRJEB22501) | metagenome
TACTCGTAAAGCCGCAAGCAGAGACGTATTCTTTGAAGTCCTCTGTTCAGTGCCGCGACGGTGCCATGAGCTCCTGCGACCTGATGGCCCGTCCCAATACTAGATACGGATTTACGCCATACTCCTCCCCCAACTCATTGCCCTGACATATGTTCTCTTCCAGTGCACCTCGCGATTTCTTTCGCAATCTTACCATAAGTTTCCGTCTGTCCGTAAGGAATATTTAAAAGAATTGCCCAAACCGCTTTTTGAAATTCTGTCCCCTGTAAGTGGAGCGGAAGCTTTTTCTCCGGACACCGTCCCATAAAATACGTATCCAGCCATTTTTCCGCTTTCTTCAGAATGACGGTTTCCTTTTCTTCATACTCTGCTTCCAGCGTATTTCCAAAATACTTTTCTCCGTCAAACCAGAGACCGGTTAAACCTTTTTCATCAGCTGCCAGCGTGATTGCCCCTAAAGGTGATTCATAATGCGAAATACACTGCATGCTGCTCTGCCCCCTTTACTTGGAAATCCAAAGACTGCCTTTCATCGTAAACCGCCAGGGGAAATTTTTCCCATACCGGGCATAATCAATATTAATCCGCTTGGACCGTTCCACCTGCGCCTTTTCCTTCCCATCCTCTATATATACGCTTCCATGCACCAGATCGGCCCCATAAAAGGATTTATCAATACCCATTGCCATTGTAAGACGGCCCGGGCCTGCGGTAAGCAGCCTTCCTCTTGCTTTTCCCCGACGTTTTTCCATCAGATCTTTCCCTTCCAACGGTTCCAACGCACGGAGAAGAACGGCATATCCATCCCCTTCATAGCCGCAGACCACGTTCATGCACCAGTACATCCCATAAATCATATATACATAAATATGCCCGCCTTCTCCAAAAATAGCTTGTGTCCTTGGAGTAAGCCCCTTGTAAGAATGAGCGCCGTCATCCGGTTTTCCCCGGTAGAATCCTCCATACGCTTCACATTCGGTAATTCTTCCCGCCGTAATTCCTTCTTTCGTCTCATGCACCAGAACTGCACCAATCAGATGCTTAGCAGTCTCTACCGCTGAACCTGTATAATCTTCCCGACTCCATTTCATTCTAATCTGCCACCATAAAAAACAAAAGGAACATGATCCTTTAATTCACTGATATCGTACTTACCTGCATTCCCATTTCAAGCTTGTCAGTCGGATCTGTGACTACACGCTCCCCCTCCTGAAGACCATCCAAAAGGAATGCCTTTTCATCCTCCACATAAGCCACATTGACTGTTTTCAAGTCCACAAGAAAATCATCCCTTATAACAGCCACCGTATTTTCACCGATAATCGCAGACCGGGGAATCACGATATACGGCACCGGTTCCGTGCTTTGCAAACGAACGGTATAAGGCTCACCGATTTTAATTTCTCCATCCGGGTTATCTGTCTGCACTTTGTAAGAAGTATATCTTTCCCCATTTTCATTGGGCTGTTTTTTTAGTTCTCCATACCACGATTTATCTGCAGAAGAGAAGAAGACGGTAAGTGTTTTTTCCTCTTTCATTTTCTCCATCGCGGAATCCAGTTCAGACGGAAGACTTATCTCCGCAATAACCGGCGTATTTTGGCGGATAAGCAAAGCCGGCCGCCCGGCTGCCGCTATCTTCGCATCACCAAGATATACCTGAGAAATCGTACCACTGATAGGTGCGCGTACCGTACAGGCCGCAATAGCCCGCTCTACGGAAGCAAGTGCTTCCGCCAATCCCGGGGTTGCCGAGCTGTTCAAAACCTCTTGGGGAACACTTTTTCTTCCCTGTATTTTATCATATTCCGCGCGGGTAATGATTCCCTGCCGCAAAAGCGATGCTTCTATACTGTTATCATCCTCGGGAGCAGCCGCGCCGTACACCACAGATGAAGAAGCAGAAATTTGTGCCTGCAGTGCAGAGGCCTGTGATTCATACTGGGACGAATCAATTTGGAAGAGTACATCCCCTGCTTCTACCGTTTGTCCTACTTCCGGCAAACCGGAAATAAGACTCCCTGAAACAGATGGAATGACAGGCGCTATATGAAGCGCTTCAGGCACCACCCTTGTTTCCATCGCAAAAGGAACTTTCTCCATTTTTACCGTCATTACATGGACGGACGGTTTTCCACAGCCTCCCGCAAGCAGCGCCCCGATAAAACAAGCGGATGCCATTACATATTTCCAGTTCATATTACGCCTTATGCTTTCATTATTTTAAAATATCCTGCGCCAGTATACCTGCCAGCACTTCCAGTTCCCTGTCTTCCTTTGCGCTGACAGCAGATGCTATATTTACCGAATCGCCAAGAATTGTACAGTTCTTCCAGCCGACGGCTGTTTCAGTTATCTTCTTCACACTTATATCAGGCACCCAACTGCAGTTGCCGATAACAGACACTGTCCGGTTTTGCAGCCCCATCACGCTGCATTCATGAAGGAAATTCTGCATCATCGGATGAAGATCCATATTTAATGTCGGCGCTGCCAAAACGAGATGGCTCCGCCTCATTGCTTCTGCCCATGCGTAACTGACAGGTATCGTGCAAAGATCAATTAACTTCAAATGGCGGATTCCCTTTTGCCCAAGGAAGAACGTGAGGCGCTGTGCAGCAAATGCCGTATTCCCATAAGCCGATGCAAAACAAACCGCTGCAGAACGATACTCCGGCATCCACGATGCTAACTTACGGTATAAGTTCATTATGCGGGAAATATCGGCTTCTGTCCGATGCACAGGGCCATGAAGAGGACAAACCATGGATACATCAAGGTTTTCTGTCTTTTGAAGAGTCCTCAGTACCTGTGCGCCATATTTAGCAATAACATTCATATAGTAACGCCGCGCTTCTTCAAGATACTCTTCTTCATAATCTGTATCATCGGAAAAAACACTTCCGTGGAGCACGCCAAAAGTACCAAACGCATCAGCAGAGAAAAGAATCTTTTCCGTTTCCTCATAGGTGAAAGTTACTTCCGGCCAATGAACCATCGGCGCCGGAATAAATCTCAGCTTATGGTGCCCCAGGTCGATCACCAATTTTTCGTTTGTCCTGATGTATCTTTCCGCCATGGGTTCATGAAAATACTGCTCAAACATTTTCAGCGCTGCCGGCGTCGCGCAAATCTTTGCTTCCGGATACCGCTTTGCCAGTTCCAGCAAAGAACCGGAATGATCAGGCTCCATGTGATTTACGATGATATAATCCAGCGGGCGGTCATGAAGTAACTCTTTCACATTCCCCAGGAATAAATCACGCGCTGCATTATCTACCGCATCAAGAATACAGGTCTTTTCATCATCAATAAAATATGAATTATACGAAATTCCCCGTTTCAAAGGAATATAATTATCAAAACGAGGTGTAATAAAATCATTGCTCCCGATCCAATAGACAGACTTTGTTACTTTTTGCTCATTATGCATTTTATTCTCCTTATTTTCTGCATTCATAAAAATAGTATATCACACAAAATTGATTTTCTCCCCGTCCCAGACAGAGCTTGATGCGCACTGATTTCTATATGAAAATACTTCTTTTTTCTCCTGCATCTGTCATATAATAAGTGACAATCACAAAATCATACCGGAGGTCTTATGAAATATTCTCTTCTTCTCTCCCTTCTGTCTTTAATCGCCTGGAAATACGACTGCCTTTTCCCCGCAGGACTTTTCGGCCTTTTGGCGGGATTTCTTTTCTCTTTACTTTTCCGCCGGAAAATCCAGATTCTTGCTATAGGATATATCTCAGCAAGTATCCTGACAGTTATATTATTCCCTATAGAATTCTCTTTTGCCGCCATAGCCCGCATCGGTATCGCCTGGGCGGCGGCCATCACAGCACTTATGACGTTTCTTATTCTCTTTAGCCTTATTATCAAAACCAAGGAGAAACTGCAATAACTTTTAAATATACGGCCAATCGAAAACAGGACCCTCAAGGAGTCCTGTCTTTTATTTATAATCACTTCATTTTAAACTTGTAGATTCCTGCCATCATAAGTACCAGCAGAATGATACCGGAAAAAGTTCCCAAGAGGCCTTCTCCCGTTACGCCGGCCACAATATAACCGACTACGCAGCAGGAGGAAACACAAAGTACATAGGGAATCTGTGTAGACACATGGTCGATATGATTGCACTGTGCTCCGGCAGAAGCAAGAATTGTAGTATCGGAAATCGGAGATACATGGTCTCCGCCGACAGCCCCTGCTAAAACAGCGGCAACCGTCATCGTTGCCAGATTCATATTTGTTCCCGTGATTGCAAGAACAATAGGAATCAAAATACCAAACGTCCCCCAGGAAGTACCCGTTGCAAAAGCAAGACCAAGCGCCACAAGGAAGAACATCGCAGGGAGCATGACCGCTACCGTCTGGTTTCCGCTCACCACACCGCCTACATATCCGCCGATATTCAGGTAAGATTCACCGCAAACGCCGGAAAGAGTCCATGCGAGACAAAGAATGAAGATTGCGGAAGCCATCTGCTTAAATCCATCAACAAAACAGGAACAGAATGTTGTAAAATCAAGAATTTTTCTGGGTACATAAAGGATAAGAGTAAAAACAAGAGCCATGAAGGAACCCATCACAAGACCTTTCGCTGAACTACATTCAGCAAAAGCATCAATAATACTCTTCCCCTCCAAAATACCGCCGGTATAAAGCATACCGAAAACACAGCTTCCAATGAGTACAAGCAACGGAAGCACAAGATCCATAATTCGTCCATTTCCTACAGGAGCTGTAGATTCATCATCTGCATATTCCGCAGGAATCACCAGCGTACTTCCGCTTTCCTTTTCAAAAGCCGCCATGCGGGAAAAATCTTTATTCAGAAAAATGATAAAAAGCATAAAAATAATGGTAAGCCACGCATACAAGTTCAGCGGAATCGTATGCAGAAATAAAGAGAACCCGTCAATTCCGCTGTTTTCAGGAAGAGAAGACGATACAGCTGCTGCCCAGCTGGAAACCGGAGCAATAATGCAGATCGGAGCCGCCGTAGCATCAATGATATACGCCAGTTTTGCACGGGTGATTTTAAACTTATCTGTAACAGGTCTCATAACCGTACCGACCGTAAGACAGTTGAAATAATCATCAATAAAAATTAAAAGCCCCAGGAAAAAAGTAACCAGCAGTGCGGATCGTTTCCCATTAATCTTCCTCGCTGCATAATTACCATACGCCTGAGAAGCTCCCGATTTCTGAATCGCTGAAACAATAATCCCCAAAAGAACCAGGAATACGAGAATATTCACATTCCCTCCAACCTTATTCGACATGATATCAAACATGGTGTCGATCGCCCCCAGGAAATTGAACCCCGTGAACATAAACGCTCCAATGAAGATACCGATTGCCAGTGACATATAAACTTCTTTGGTAACCAGCGCCAAAACAATCGTTATAACCGGTGGTACCAGTGACCAAGCTGTTTCTGCCATAACTCCAACCCCTTCCATTCTCCGCACGTATTTTTACGCACATGTTTTGATTATCCTTGATTATTCTACACAACTGTAACAATGTCAAGAATGAATTAGATATACGTCAGAAAATTTTTTCACATTCCTCTCCACTTTCTATAAAGCACCTGTATTTACCTGTAATACTTTCCGGTTTATTCAAAAATGACCGATTGTTTCCTATCGGATCAATCAGCCATTTCTATACCATATATTATTTCCTTATAACGGACTTATGCATTTCCTGCCCATCCGAAGTATAGCCTGTAACAACAAGAGCATCTTCTCCCGCTTCCATGACAAGGTAATTATCGGTTTCCGGCTGTGGTGCAGAATAGATGTCCAACGAATGTGCTTTCCACAACCCCGGATAGCGCACATCCCCGGCCACCCCGGTAATGATATAGCAAGGTCCTGTTTCCGCACGCCTGAAGTCATAAATGCGTCCACGATCCCTATACGTATGCAGATGGGCAGACAAAACCAGATCCACACGGCTTGCATCAAAGACAGGCATAAATTCCTGTCCTTCCGGAGAAAATCCTTCTTCTCTCCCTTCCCTTCCTGCAAAGGCATATTGCAGAGGATCCTTGTGCATCAAAACAACTTTCCACTTTTTATCGGTCCTTGCCAAATCATCAGCTGCCCATTTCTTTTCTCTTTCAAACAAATCAGGATACCATTCTTTTAATTCATTAAGCTGTGTATCCAGTACGGTAAAATGCACATCTCCCCAATCAAAAGAGTAGAAATGGTCTTTATAATCAGCATCTCCATTATTCGGCAAATGAAAATGAGCCAGATATCTGTCCGGTTTTGCCATTTTCCAATCGAGAGAATAATCTTCATGATTCCCCATCACCACCGCACCGGGAATGGTATCCATAATCCCTTTCATAGAGCGCATCCATGCCTGCCACTGGTATTCATCCTGTCCATTATCTACCAAGTCACCCATACTGACAAAAAACGCGGCATCTTTATTTAATTCATACGCTTTGGCCGCCAGCTTTGACCAGCCTGTATAATCCGCACTCTGGGAATCAGGATAAATCACCGTCTTAAAAGCGCCGCCGTCATCAGTCCTGAAATCCATCCAGCCGCTGACAGTATTTCCGGTACGTGTACGATACTCATATGCCGTACCTTTCTTCAAATCTTTCAATTCCGCCGTATATATATAACTGTCCGTTATGCCATTATTTCCTTTGAGAACAACACCTTTGGCAGGAACAGAAAAAATTCTGTCATTTCCTTTTTCACGATATTCCACAAATGCTTCCACCGATTTCAGCAACTGGAACATGATTGTGCGGTTGTGTTCATTATCTGCGGCTACCAGTTGGCGAACAGATATCGGATTCATTGTCTCCTTCAACGGGACAGCCGCCGGGGAAGTACCTTTATCCGTACTGCCCGCGCAGCCTGCCAGAAAGAGCGTTACCGCAAATGCTGCTGCCATTACTTTTTTATATGCCATACTATCCTTTCATCTATTCCTTACATTTGTTTTTTTCCGCCCAGCGGATAATCTCATCCACCGGCCTCTGCGGCAGATTCCTTTTATACGGTACTGATAAAGAACTGCCTACCAGCGCGCCTTTATCTTCCAACAATCTTTTAAAATCATTTGCCGTCTTTCCCGGCTGCCCGCCGCTTGTAAAGAAAGGATATATCCGCTTCCCTTTCCATTCTGCTCTGCTGATGAAACTTTTTACAGCAGGCGTAAGCGTAAACCACCATACGGGAGATCCAACAAATATGACATCGTACTCTGCCGTTTCAGGCATTTCTGCCAATTCGGGAAGCGATTTTCTCAACTGTTCCAATCCCCCCTGCAGGACTGCCATACCGTAAGAAGGAGCATAACTCCTCTTTGTACGGATTTCACCGAGTTCTCCGCCCACCGCCTTATGAATCATTTCCGCAATCGCTTTTGTATGTCCCGTTTTTGAAAAATACACAGTAAGGATTTTCATAATTTTCTTCCCCTTTCTTTCAGAAAATATCTTTCACCGCTTCTTTCGCCCAGTTCCGGATCTGCACCTCTTTTGTAATTAAGATATCGCCGGAAAATTTTACATTCATTCCGGATTTGACACAGCCTCCCGAAAGATTAGTCGCAAAATCCTGCAGGGCATGCCCGGCCCATCCTTCATTAGTAACAAAGGGATAGATAATCTTTCCTCTTAAGTCATGGTTTTTCAGGAAACTTTTCATCGCCGGAGCGATACTGTACCACCACACCGGCGTTCCCAGAAAAATCATATGGCAGGCATCTATATCCACAGGGAACTCATTTAAGACCGGAAGGAATCCTTCATTCACTTCCCTACGCCCCTGTTCCACCATCGCTTCATAATCGGAAGAATACGTTTCTTTCGTCCGTATGGATGCCAATTCCCCGCCGACCGCATTTTGAATCAATTCCGCTACGCGTCTTGTATGTGAGGTCATGGAATAATACGCAATGAGAATCTTATTTTTCAACTGCATACACCTCTTTCACCATTCCAAATGCCGCCCATGCTTTCGACCATTCCGTATAGAAAGCCGGTTGCGTGATCTCATCGACTGCTTCTCTTTTAGTGATACCACGAATACTTTCCTTTCTGCAAGTACCACCGGGAAAAACATCCCAACTATTTTTCGCTGGCTGTACAAATTCCCTGCGATGACATGATCCTCTTTCGCTATTCTACGTTTTTCCGCCCATTTCTGTCAGATAAGCCCAATACTTTTTTGGCAGGAACGAACGCTGTGCGGTAGGGTTATTTCTTTCCCGGATTGCCATATGACGGTAATAATCGCGCCACAGCTGTTGAAAGCCCTCTTCATCTTGGCTATAGGCTATATCCGTTTTCAAACTTTCCACACGAACAATCGTAACCTGCTTCCCATCATAATAAGCAGCCACATGCCGGCCCACATCATGAACTGCCCATTCTTCACAGGAAAACCGTTTTTGAAAATGACGGACAATGAGGGGCAGCACATGATGCGTCGGATGAATGGGCGCATAAAGCATTCCCTCCGCCAATTCGCTGAACCTTACGATCCCCTTGAATTTTTCCGCTTCGTTCCCCGCCATTTGGGAACGCCTGAGAATTTCCCACATCCAGACTTCCCCCTGATGGGTATAAATAGATTTCCCCCATTTGAATCCGCGGCGTACATAGTCAAAAAGATATTCCTCACTGTCGTCATCACATAAAAAAGCTCGGTACAACCATCGGAAGGCGGCCGTCCCGCAACTCTTAAGAAATGCATCCGCCACGGTTTCCGCATGATTTATATCCGTCGCCACTTCTGTTTCTTCCCCAAAAAGATCCCCACTCCCCCGCGATGCGCTGATAGATCCCATCTGACCCGTGCCGTCATGGTAAATACGATATACCGCTGACAGGAATCCTGCAAATGTACCGTCATATACATATTTCATCTCATACCTGCCCGGAAAATAGACTCATCTGCATCATTTTTCTTCCTGCCCGCTTCGACAAGAGTGCTTTTCTTAAATTCCCCGTATCAGCATCTCCCATACCGTCATACTTTCCTCCGCAGGTCACAAAATGCTTCGCCCGCTTCCAGACCGCCCCTGCCCGTTTTACATCATCCGGTGATACAAATTGATTCCTCCGCATCCTTACGATTCTCCGTGCGCTTATCACACCGATTCCCGGCACACGCAAAATCATTTCATAAGGGGCGCGGTTGATTTCCACAGGAAACAACTCCCGATGGCGCATAGCCCAGCAGGATTTAGGATCCAAATCCATATCAAAATCCGGTTCCTTTTCCGTCAGTATTTCTTCTGCAGAAAACCCATAATACCGAAGCAGCCAGTCCGCCTGATACAGTCGGTTCTCCCTCAGGAGCGGCGGCCTTGCAATGACCGGCAGATTTTTACCTTCCATCACAGGTACATAGGCCGAATAATAGACACGCTTCAACTTCGCTACACGATACAGCCCCTCCGTCAGACGAAGAATATCCCGGTCACTCTCTCCGCTTGCTCCCACGATAAGCTGTGTCGTCTGCCCGGCTGGCACAAAGGCAGGTGCCCTTTTCGATCTCTCCTGTTTTTGCTCGGCAATTCGATCCCGAAAGAACTTCATGGGTGCCATGATCGCATCCCGTGATTTTTGTGGAGCTAAAAGCCTTAATGCCTTTTCCGATGGCAGTTCAATATTTACACTCACACGATCTACATAGCGCCCCAGTTCATTCAAAAGCTTGGAATCCGTACCGGGAATCCCTTTCATGTGGATGTATCCATTAAAATGCTCCCGCTCGCGAAGAATCCTTGCCGTTTTAATGAGCAGTTCTGTCGTATAATCGGGCGAGCGGATAATCCCGGAAGATAAGAACAGCCCCTCTATATAATTCCGCCGATAAAACTCTATAGTCAGCGTCGCGATTTCTTCAGGCGAAAGAAACACCCTCAGTATGTCATGGCTCTTTCTGTTCACACAATACTCGCAGTTGTAAATACAGGCATTCGTCATCAGTATCTTCAAGAGAGAAATACACCGCCCATCTGCTGTCCAGGTATGGCATATTCCGCTGTACTTAGCATTTCCCAAGCCGCCGGCCATATTTTTTCTTGATGACCCGCTGGAAGAACAGGATACGTCATACTTTGCCGCATCTGCCAGTATATTCAACTTCTCACCAATTTCCATGGAACCCCTCCCAAACAAATATTCTATTTCATTATACCATTAAACAGAATGTTTGTTCTGTTTATATTTATCGTTTTATATTTTATATATGTCGAAAAGGAATATCCGATACCAAACTTCCATTTAGCCGATTTTAGCGGTCACTTTACACGTCATCCTATTTCTTTTATTGAATTACATTCATTTCTTTTTAATTTTTACGGTTATTCTCCATACATATACTGTTTTTTTTTTCATGATACAGTATATAATAGAGAAGATTATTCTAATTATCCTAATTTATCATAGAATAAGGATATTTTTTCGAATCAAGGAGGAGTTCTTATGAAGAAAAAAATTTTAGCCGCACTGCTTATTGGAGCCTTATCATTAACAGGCTGCGGCACTGATAACACCCCCTCAAAAACCGCACAGAAAGATGAACTGACCATTACGGTAGGAAGAAATATGGTTGCAGGGAAATTTGATCCCACCATAGGTTACGGTGTATGGCATCCGGATATTTTCCACAGCCATATTCTTACAGTAGGCAAAGATAATAAGCTGGTCAATGATTTGACAACAAAAGAAACCATCAGTGCCGACGGGCTGACTTACACTTACGAAATCAGGAAAGACGCTAAATTTGCCGATGGTAAAACACTCACAGCAAAAGATATCGTATTCACTTTCAATAAAACAAAAGAAAGAGCTTCCGCTGCTGACCTCAGCATGCTTGATTCCGTAGAAGCAAAAGATGACTATACTGTTGTATTCCATCTGAAAAAGCCCTGGTCCACTTTCCCGTACAGCCTCACTGAAATCGGTATCGTCCCTGCCCATGCGTATACGGATACCTACGGTGATAAACCAATCGGCTCCGGCGCCTGGAAGGTACTTGATTTCAAAAAGGATCAGCAGCTTATCCTTGCTCCAAATGAATATTACTATGGCAAAAAATCTCCTTTTAAGAAAATTACCATTTTGAAAGTCGATGAGGATGCTGCTCTTGCTTCCGCCAAATCGGGACAGCTTGACCTGGTCTATGTAGATGCAGAGTCCTCCAAGACTAAAGTGGATCATATGACAGTACTCACAAAACCTACCATCGATAGCTTCTCCATTAATCTTCCCGTCATCCCGGAAACAACGGAAGATGGACAAATTGTCGGAAATAATGTCACCAGCGACATCGCCATCCGCCAGGCATTGAATATCGGCATTAACAGGCAAGCCATTATCGATAATGCATTAAGCGGCTGCGGAACACCGGCATTCAGCACCAGCCCGGAGGCTCCATGGAGCAGCAAATATACGTTCCAGGATAACCGTGTCGAGGAAGCGAAAAAGCTTCTGGAAGATGCCGGATGGAAAGATACCGATGGTGACGGCATCCGCGAAAAGAATGGCGTGAAAGCCGAATTTACCGTTACCGGACGAAGCAATGATCTTGCCCGTTACAATACAGTCGTAGCACTTGCAGAAAATGCAAAGCCTCTCGGTATCCATATCATAGCCAAGTCGGAAGCATGGGCGGAGGCCAGAAAAGCCCGGCATACCCCGACCTGCTGGTCTTTTGTTGATTTGAATCCGATTGATTTCTATCGTCAATTCCATTCTTCCCAGATTGGGAAACAGGTAATCAACAATCCGTCTTCTTACCGTAATACGGCGGTCGATGCCGAAATTGATGCAGCCATCGCTTCCAACAATAGGGAAGAATCTTATATGCACTGGATCAATGCACAAAATCTGACAGATAAGGATATCCCTTCTCTCCGTATTTCATTCCCCTCTCTCACCTACTTTGTCAAAGATGGCCTGCACATTCCTGAATATGGAAAAACCATCACCAGAGGACAGGGGATTTCCATCATTGAAAACATGAATGAATGGACTTGGGATAGCAAATAACTCCGCATATTTTTCAAAGAAAGGGATTATATAGTGAACATCCGATATATTATTACATCATTTGTCCGAATGATCTTCCTTTTGATTTCAATTACTATGATCAGCTTTTTTCTGATTACTTCTTCCCCTATGAACCCTGTTGATTCCTATTTGGGAGAAATCAGCATATCCGAAGAACAGAGAGCAAAAATTGAAGAAGAATGGGGGCTCAATAAATCGCCTGTAGAGCGGTACATTACCTGGGGCACGCATTTTATCTCCGGTGATATGGGAGATTCCATCAGCTACCATGAGCCCGTCAGCAAAGTGCTGAAAGAACGTTTTCAGGCGTCTTTAATTCTCATGGGCACTGCGTGGATACTCTCAGGCATTCTTGGTTTTACACTTGGCGTTATTTCAGGTACTTATAAAGGCAGTATCCTAGACAATATCATCAAAACGGTCAGTCTTCTCTTTGCATCCACCCCCGTATTCTGGATCGGACTGGTAATGCTTGTCATTTTCGCAGTGGAGTTGCAATGGTTCCCTCTGGGTCTTGCGGCACCGGCAGGAAAACTGTCTTCCCAAGTCACCGTCATGGAACGACTCCATCATCTTATACTCCCTGCTTTGACATTGAGCATCTCTGAAATTTCTTATATCTGCCTTCATACCAGGCAAAAGCTGATCGACATCATGGAAAGTGACTATGTTCTCTTTGCCAAAGCGCGCGGTGAATCTACAAAACAGATTATTATGCGCCATGGTCTCCGAAATATATGCCTTCCTGCTGTCACCCTGCAGTTTGCTTACATCAGTGAACTTTTTGGCGGATCTGTACTTGCAGAGCAGGTCTTCTCCTATCCCGGATTGGGAAATGCCGCCACCCACGCAGGACTGCACGGAGACGCGCCTATGCTCCTCGGTGTTGCTGTTTTCAGTGCGCTTTTTGTATTTGCAGGCAACATGATGGCAAATATTGCCTATGGTATTATTGACCCCCGCATCAGGGAAGGAGGTAATCTCGATGCCTGAAAAGGAAATATCTCTGGCCCCGCTTCCCTTTTTTAATCCTCGTCGTAAAGTTCTGCTTATCATTTTTTCCGGACTTTTCATTCTCATTGCCGTATGTCTGTGGGGATTTTTTATGAATCCTGAACTTTATGGACCAAATTACGCTGCTAAACGGCTTTCTCCCTCGCTCGTCCATTTATTCGGTACTGACCAATTAGGACGGGATATGTTCTATCGAACAATCAGCGGCCTTTCACTTAGTATTCAAATCGGACTTCTTTCTGCTGTATTGAGTTCTTTTATCGCTCTCGTACTGGGAAGCATGTCTGCTATTTACGGAGGAAAAGTAGATTATATCATTAACTACCTCGTCGATCTCTGTATGGGTGTCCCTCACCTGATTCTTCTTATTTTAATTTCCATCGCCTGCAACGGCGGCGCCATCGGCGTTATCACCGGTGTGGCTCTTACACATTGGCCGGCGCTGACCCGTGTAGTCAGAGCGGAAGTCATGCAGGTACGTTCCGCCAAGTACGTCCAACTTTCGAGGCACATGGGAAAAAGTTCATGGTATATCGCAGTCCGGCATATTATTCCCCATGTTTTTCCACAATATATAGTCGGCCTGATACTGCTGTTTCCCCATGCCATCCTTCATGAAGCAGGAATTACCTTCCTTGGTTACGGTCTTCCTCTGGATACGCCTGCGGTTGGAATTATCCTTTCAGAATCCATGAAATATCTTTCCGCCGGTATGTGGTGGCTCGCAGTATTCCCGGGTATTGCACTGCTCATTACCGTACAGCTGTTTGATATCATCGGTGATTATATGAAAATTTATATTGACCCCCACAGTGCGCGGAAATAGGAGGAATTATGACAGAACAAATGAATACGCTCCTTGACGTCCGCCATCTTTCCGTCAGCTTTGAAAGTTACGATGCCAAATTACAGAAAGTTATTTTTACTGCTGTAAAGGACATGAGCCTCACTTTAGAAAAAGGAAAAATTCTCGCTATCGTAGGTTCCAGCGGTTCAGGGAAAAGTCTCCTTGCCCATGCGGTCATGGGAATTCTCCCTGATAATGCAAAAACAGGCGGCACCTTCTATTACAAAGGAGAAAAACTTACAAAGAAGAAGATAGAAGAAATCCGCGGTAAGAAGATGGCTTTTATTCCTCAATCCATTTCTTTCCTTGATCCGCTCATGCCCGTAGGAGAACAGGTACAAGGCATTCAGGGCAAAGCAGTTCGGGAACTTCAGGAAAAACTCTTCAAACATTTTCACCTGAAAGAGGGTACCGATAAGCTTTACCCTTTCCAGCTCTCTGGAGGTATGGCAAGAAGAATCCTGCTTTCCACCGCTCTTGTGGGGAATTCTGAACTCATCATCGCTGACGAACCTACCCCCGGTCTTGATTTGGATACAGCGGTTAAAGCATTACAGGATTTTCGCAGTATCGCCAATGAAGGCCGAGGCATCATTCTCATCACCCACGATATCGACCTTGCAATCCATATCGCCGACTCTATCGCCATATTCCACGATGGACGCATCATTGAAACCGCCGACACAAGCACTTTCACAGGAGACGGCGAGGGACTGAAACACCCATACAGCAGAGCTCTTTTCGCCGCACTCCCCCAGAACGGTTTCCGTCTGGATGTATGTCCCCGATGCGGAGCCTGCAGTGCGACATGGGAAGTTGATGAAGCAGGAATGAGGTGTAATTGTGAACATACTTGATGTAAAAAGCATCTGTTTCCGATATAACCGGGGCCCTTATGTACTGAAAAATATCAGTTTCTCCGTTAAAGAAGGGGAAATCATCGTACTCCTGGGTCCGAGCGGTTACGGAAAAAGTACTTTGGCACAGCTGATTTCGGGATTTCTGAAGCCAACAGAAGGTGAGATTTTTTTTGAAGGAAAACCATTGCCAAAATCAGGATTTTGTCCTGTCCAGCTTATTTACCAGCATCCTGAACAGGCAGTGAATCCCCGATGGAAAATGAAAGATATTCTTTATGAACCAGGCATACCGGAAGAAGACGTGCTAAAAGAAATAGGCATTCAGGAAAAATGGTATGACCGATGGCCCAATGAACTGTCCGGCGGTGAGCTGCAACGTTTCTGCGTGGCGCGGGCTCTGCGAAAAAACACCAGACTTCTAATTTGTGATGAGATGACCACCATGCTTGACGCACTGAACCAGGCACACATATGGAACTATGTCCTGAAATATGCGAAGCAAAATAACATAACGCTCATTGCCATCACCCACAACAAATATCTGGCAGAAAAAATCGCAAATCGAATCATCAAACTGCCTGATCTGAATCATATAGATGTGGATACATCCGATATATGATATATGATTTAAAAATCCCCGATGCAGTGAATCTTCGGGGATTTTTAATGCCGTTTTACATGGGACAAATCTGAACGAATAACGGCTCATATTTTTTTGTAATTCAAAAAGATTGCAATACTCCGCTTTCTGCGTCTTTTCTACAAAATAAACGCTTGCTTCCCATCATATTTTATTTCTCCCGCTCTCCCAGGCGATACCCCACGCCTCGAATGGTCCGTATGGCGGCACCTTCACCTCCCAGTTTCTGCCGCAGGCTCATGATATGCATATCAATAGTCCGGCTTTCCAATTCAAAAGGAATGTCCCACACCGCCTGCATAATCTGCTCCCTAGAAAGGACAATCCCTTTATTCAGGAGCAGGTAGCATAATAATTGAAATTCTTTCAGCGTGACCGCCACTTCTTTTTCATCCACTGTCACTACATGGCGGTTTCGATCTGCACGGATGGTTCCAAAAGAAAGCAATTCCCCTTTCTTATCTGTTGGTTTTCCACTTCTCCGCAGGACGGAACGAATACGCGACAGCAGTTCCATGATGCCGAAAGGTTTTGTTACATAGTCATCTGCACCGAGATCAAGCCCGCGAACCACATCAAATTCGCTGCTTTTAGCTGTCATCATGATAATCGGTATATTTGCTTCCCGCTCTCTGATCTTTTTTAAAATGCTGAGTCCATCTTCACCGGGAAGCATGACATCAAGCAGTACCAAATCGGGTACTGCCTTTTTCATCCCTTTGTAGAAATCATCCGCACAGCCAAATCCTTCCATGCCATATCCCTGCCCCCGCAGCGCGTAGCCTACCAGATCGCGGATGCTTTCATCATCTTCCACACAGTAAATCAGCATATCATTCTCCCTGTTGCACCAATGTACCGCATAAACCGCTTTTCTTTCATTATACTACAACATACTGCGCCGCCTTCCTACAAGATATTTCACATATGTCCATTTTTTTCAAGAGCGGCTACTTCTCCCGCAGTGAGCCGCCGATACGTGCCTTCTTCCAATGTGGGATCAAGGACAATAGAACCTATACGAATCCGTTTTAAGTAGATGACCTCTTTTCCAAGTGCATGAAACATACGCTTAATCTGATGAAATTTCCCTTCCTGCACCACAACCCGAATTTCACTTACCCCGTTTTCCAATGCCGATTTCGGTGCCCGGCTGTTTGCCAAATCCATAAAATCACTTTCCAGAGCATTTTCACGATATCCGTCAATCATGAGTTTTGCAGGAAGTGCCGTAAATATTTCATCGACATAAATACCTTTCTCAAACTTTTCCCTGTCTGCCTCATCCACCCTGCCGTCAATGCGGGCATAATATTCTTTATCAATATGCTTTTTTGGAGAAAGCAAACGATGATGAAAACCGCCGTCATTTGTGACCAGAAGAAGTCCTATGGTATCTTTATCCAACCGTCCTACCGGAGACAGATCCTTGCGCCGCCTTTCTCCAAAAAAATCCAATACTGTTTTCTGATACCGGTCTTCTGTCGCCGTGATGACACCTGCCGGTTTATTCAGCATATAGTATTCATAACGAAAATAGGATACCGGTTCTCCTGCAAAAATAATCTCATCATTTTCATTGACCATAAAACCGGGATCCGTTATCTTTTCTCCGTTGACCTGTACTGCGCCCTTTCGTATGTCCCGTTTCAATTCCGTCCGCGTACCCATATTCATATCGGAAAGAAATTTGTCCAGCCGCATAACATCCTCCTCATCTGCATCTCTTCCGCCATTTCTATTATACAAGAACAAAAGAAATCAAATCATATTATGCCTGCATCCCACAGTAAAAACCCACCTTGTGAATAAGGTGAGTTTTTTCATGCTTATATGGCTGAATTCCTTTACTGCTTATCAGCATTTTCCACGGCTTTTCTGCTGTATCCATCTGTCCATTTTTTAAAATTGCCATTGTCTGTATTTTCTTTAATGACTTTATTGACGACAGCCACCACATCTTCATTTCCTTTTTTCACCGCCGCAGCAGAACTCTTCACTGCATTCGGGAATTCTACCTCAGAGAACATAAGATCATCATTGAATACAAGGTACTGTCCGCCGACAATCCCTTCCACCACAAGCCCATCCACTTTCCCCTGTTTCAATTCAAGCACTACTTCCGGCACATGAGCTAAAGAAACAATCTTCGCGTCTTTAATCTTTTCTTTGGCAAGAGCTTCCTGGGTTGTCGATTTTTGTACGCCGACGGTTTTCCCGAAAAGGTCTTCCAATTTTTTGTATCGGCTGCCATCTGCCTTACGAATGATAACTTTCTGCTCTGTCGGCAGGTAATCCGCGGAGAAATCCATGGACTTTTTACGTTCCTCTGTCGGATTGATACCCGCAATGGCGATATCCACCTTTCCTCCGGTCAACGAAGTGAGAAGCGCCTGGAAATTCATATCCTGCACTTCCAGTTTCACCCCTAATTCATCAGCTATTTTCTGCGCCAGCGCCATGTCAATACCGATAACTTTCTTTTCACCGACAGAGGTATCAATAAATTCATAAGGCGGATAACCGGAAGCAGTCCCTACCACAAGTTTCCCCTGCTTTTTGATCTTCTGCATCAGTGGACTTTCTTTCTGCACAGCCCCCTGGTCCGGTGCTTTATTCCCATCGCTGCAGCCTGAAACAGACAGCGCCGCGGCAGCTGCTATCCCAAAAATCACCGCTTTTATCATTTTCCTCGCATTCATTTTTTCCGCTCCTTTCCAACATACTGCATTGCTCTTTTTAGTAGTGTAAAGGTATATTAGCATAATTATTCATATATGTCAATAATTATTCATATAAAATTTAATTTCTTAGTTCTCTATAATTTGTAAGTATTATAAATCCCTCCTCTAAATGCATATTCTCTCATTCTACACATATAAAAAGACGCCCCCAAGGAGCGCCTTTCCATTTTTGTCATTTTGCTTTTTCAACAGCGATCTTGCTATACTCATCTACCCATTTTTCAAAATTTCCATTTTTCGTATTTTCATCAATCACATCATTAATCAATTTAACCAGGTCATCATTTCCTTTTTGCAGTGCGACAGCAGAAAGTTTCTTTGCATCAGGAAAAGTCACATCAGCCAGTACAAGATCCGGATTAAAAATCAGGTACTGCCGCGCAACAATCCCTTCTAAAACGATGCCGTTCAGCTTGCCGTGTTTTAACTCAAGCACCGCGTCGGGAACGCTTGTCAGCCCCACAGATTTTGCCCCTTCTACTTTCTGGGCGGCGGCTTCCTGGGTAGTGGACTTTTCAGCACCGATAACTGCTCCTTTTAAATCAGCTGCAGTTTTATATTTCGCGGCATCATCTTTTCTGATCAGCAGCTTTTGCTCCGTCGGCAGATAGGATTTGGAAAAAGCCATCGCCTTTTCCCTTTCCGCCGTCGGAAAAATACCACCCACCGCAATATCTACTTTATTTGCCATCACGGAAGAAAGAAGCGCAGAAAACCCCATGTCCTGTACTTCCAATTTCACGCCTAACTTATCGGCAATCTGCTGTGCCAGTTCGATATCAAGTCCAATAACCTTCTTTTCACCACTCGCGGCGTCTACAAAAACATAGGGAGGGTAACCGGAAGAAGTTCCTACAACAATCTTGCCTTTTTCCTTAATTTTCTGCATCAGGTTTCCCTGAGCTTGTGCATTCTGTGGTGCTGCCGTCCTGCTGCTGCCACCGCATCCGGAAATGGCAAGCGCGCATACGGCCGCTAATCCTAAAATCGCTGATCTAACTGCATGTTTCATTTAAATAACTCCTTCCCTGACTCAATTTTATGTATTATACACCACTCTATCCGCCGTGAAAATGCGGTATGACATCTTTCTTACCTTACCGACCGTACGTTCAGGCGTATTTCCAGAACACGCAGACAGGAAGAAACAAAGAATGTCATCACGAAGTAGTATACCGCGACAATGACAAGCGGAGGAAAAGGCTGGAAACTGATTCCCTGAATGGTCGCCGCCGTATACATAAGATCTGCCATGCCGATGACGGACACCTGGGAAGACTCCTTGATAAGGGTAACAAATTCATTACCGATCACCGGCAGGATATTTCTGATCGCCTGGGGAATAATAATCCGCACCATAGATTCCCATTTCGAAAATCCGAGAGACATGGCTGCTTCAAGCTGCCCTTTATGAATTGACTGGATACCGGAACGGACAATTTCACACTGGTATGCGCCGGAGTTTAATATCAGTGCCAGCACACCGGCTGACAGCCTTTCAAAATCCACTCCCCATATTTCAAAATTAGGGAACTGGATTCCAAGGAACGGAAGTCCAAAAAACACAAGGGAAATCTGTACAAGTACCGGAGTGCCGCGGATGACCTCTACATATACCGCAGCAACAGCCTGCAATATTTTCACACCGGAAATCTTCATAAAGGCCAGAATTACCCCCAGAAAAAGTCCGAAGAAACATGACAGAAATGAAATAATGATCGTTATCTTCGCGCCTGCCATAAAAATATCATTATATTTGACAGCGGTTTCAAGCACTATATCCATAATACAATCTCCTTAAATATCCGTATGAAGCAAACGCTTTAGGAAAATCTGTGTCCTTTCTTCCCGCGGACGGCTGAATATTTCCTCAGGACTTCCTTCTTCTACAATATACCCTTTATCCATAAATACCACACGGCTGGAAACAGAGCGGGCAAACTGCATTTCATGGGTCACCACCGCCATGGTCATACCTTCAAGAGCCACTTCTTTCATAACGGTGAGAACATCACCGACAAGTTCAGGATCAAGAGCGGAAGTTGGCTCATCAAACAGGAGCATCTTCGGTTTCATCGCAAGCGCTCTGGCAATAGCCACACGCTGCTGCTGTCCGCCGGAAAGCTCCCCCGGATAATGGTTTGCCCGATCCGCCATGCCCACGCGGGAAAGCAGCTCCATAGCTTCTTCTTTCGCCCGTTTCTTATCCAGCTTGTTGATATGGACAGGCGCATACATGACATTTTCCACAGCACTGAACATGGGAAACAAGTTGAATGACTGGAATACCATACCCACATCACGGCGGAGCATTTTCACATCAGTCTTTCCGTCAATCAGCCTGCCGTCAAACCACAATTCGCCTCCCGTCGGTTTTTCCAAAAGATTCAGGCAGCGGAGAAAAGTACTCTTCCCGGAACCTGACGGACCGATAATCGTCAGCACCTCTCCATTTCCAATCTGAATATTAATGTCTTTCAGAACTTCTACTTTCCCGAAGGATTTCTCTAAATGCTTGACTTCATAAATCACATGTGTACCCGCTGCATCAATCATCGTACCACCTCAATTATTAATATACAGGATAATAGCATAATTATACAACTATGTCAATAAATCTTCATTATGTAATCTGCCGCAAGAAACAAAAAACCATACTTGCACATTCCCGTAAGTATGGTCTTATGAATAAATTCTATCTTATAAATCAAATTCCCGTTCCCAGATTTCCTTGTACATAAGGAGGCGGCGGGATGTTTCTTCTTCATCTTTCCCCTTCAACGAACAGTAGACCTTTATCTTGGGTTCCGTTCCCGATGGGCGGACCGCTATCCATGAATGATCCTTCAAGATGAATTTCAATACATTTTCAGCAGGCAGTCCGTCAATACCTTTTGCATAATCCCGTATCTCCCCGATGTCCGGTAAAATCTCCTGCACATCCTTTACCCGGAGAGCTGCCATGATATCTGCGATTTTTGCAAGACCTTTTTTACCGGCAAGTGTATAAGATGAAAGTTTATCAAGGCAGTATCCATATTCTTTCGACAGTTCCGCCAGCACATCAATCAGAGTTTTTCCCTGCTTCTTAAAATAATCTGCCATCTCGCAAATCAGAAGGGCTATCACAACGGCGTCTTTATCTCGGGCATGGGTACCTGCTAGATAACCGTAACTCTCTTCATAGCCAAAGATAAATTCATGGCTTCCATCTTTCTCATACTGTGACATTTTCTCACCGATATACTTGAATCCGGTAAGAGTTTCTTCCACCTGCACACCATACTTCCCTGCAATATCCCTGCCAATGCCGCCGGTAACAATTGTTGTTATAATGGTGGACTTACCTGTCAGTTCTTTTCCCTTCATCATCAGCAGATAGTTCACCAAGAGTGCCCCCATTCTGCTTCCTGAAATAAGAAGATACTTGCCGTTATGGAGGACGGCCGCGCCTATCCGATCGCTGTCGGGATCTGTTCCGATAACGATGTCTGCTCCGATTTCTCCTGCCAGCTTTATCCCCAACTGCAAAGCATCCTGATTCTCCGGATTCGGCGCGCTTACAGTCGGAAAGTTCCCATCAGGCTTTTCCTGGCTTTCTACGATATGGACATCAGTAAATCCGCCGCGTTTCAATATTTTCCGCACAGGAATATTCCCTGAGCCATGAATAGGCGTGTACACGATTTTAAGATTTCCCACATTCCCCTTCAATGTGGACTGTTTATATATTTCTTCAATAAAAAGATCTACCGTATCCTGCCCCAGACGGGTAAGCAGCTCTTTACTGCCGGTACATGGAATATGGGCAAGATCAGAAATATTTTCTACATAACGCGAAAGCACATTGGCATCACGAGGCACCAGCTGCCCCCCATCCGGCCCGTAAACTTTGTATCCGTTATATTCCTTCGGATTATGACTGGCAGTAATGACGATCCCGCCTGCCGCACGAAAATGCCTGACTGAAAAAGAAAGAACAGAGATTGGTTCCGGCTCTGTGAAAAATTTTACCGGAATCCCTGCTGCGCAAAGAACATGAGCCGCTTCCGCAGCAAAATCAGTGGAGTTATTTCTGGAGTCATAAGCGATAATCACCCCGTCTTGACACCGTTTCCCATAAGTATCCTGCAGGTAATCCGCAAATCCTTTTGTCGCTTTCCGTACATTGTACCTATTCATGCGGTTTGATCCGACACCCATAATACCCCGGAGCCCTGCCGTACCGAATTCCAGATCCCTGTAAAAGCGATCTTCAATTTCCTTTTCATCTTTCAGTAAAAGCAGCTCTTTCTTCTCTGCATCATCACACCAGCTGAGCCAGTCCCTGTAAGCATCTTTATACCCCATCACAGGCTTTCCTTCTGTTTTTCCCCGCCATATCCGTAAGGATGTGACAGATGCCATTTCCATGCTGCGGCAATAATCTCTTCTGTACTGCTTCTTGTCGGATTCCATCCCAATGCCTTTTTGCACTTGGCAGATGATGCAATTAAGGCTGCCGGATCTCCGCTGCGCCGCCCTTCTTCGACTACCTTGAAATCCACACCTGTCACTTTCTTTGCGACCTCAATGATTTCTCTCACGCTGAAACCGTTTTCTGAACCGAGGTTAAATACATCACTCACTCCGCCACCCGCCAGATACTTCATTGCCAGCACATGGGCATCCGCCAGATCCAGCACATGAATATAGTCACGAAGACAGGTACCGTCAGGCGTAGGATAATCCGTCCCATAGATGGAAATATGGTCGCGTACCCCCTGTGCCGTTTTCAAAATCAAAGGAATCAGATGGGATTCAGGCTGATGATCCTCTCCGATCATTCCGCCTTCCGCCGCGCCTGCCGCGTTAAAATAGCGGAGTGCCACATAGCTTAATCCGTACGCCGCAGTAAAATCACGCATCATATCCTCGATGACAAGTTTCGTCCTGCCATACACATTGGTCGGATTATGGGGAAAATCTTCTTCAATAGGTGTTTTCTCCGGCTCCCCATATACCGCTGCCGTGGAAGAAAAGACGATTTTATCCACGCCTGCTTTTCTCATTCCCAGGAGCAAATGAAGCGTCCCTTCCACATTATTGGAATAATATTTGCCCGGTTCTACCATGGATTCTGCCACAAGACTGGATGCAGCAAAATGAATCACACCGTCAATTTCATAGCGTTTCATAGTTTCTGCCACAAAAGCAATATCATGGATATCGCCCTCGATAAAAGCAACCTCTTCAGGCACTGATTCACGGTGCCCGGTAGACAGGTTATCAAAAACAAAAGGAGTAAATTCTTCTGACTTCATCAGTGCTCTTACTGTATGTGAACCGATATATCCCGCACCGCCTGTTACAAGAATATTCATTCTATGTTCCTTTCTACAAGAAATACAGACTTATAAAGAATTTCCCACTACCAGTCTTTCGTCAAGTTTTTCAAGTATGTATGGAAATCATCCCCCAAATCATCTCTTCGGAGCGCATATTCCACAGTGGCTTTCAAAAAGCCCAGCTTATCTCCGGTATCATATCGTTTGCCCTCAAAACAGTATGCGTACACATTCCCTGCATGAGCCATGACACGGAGTGCATCGGTCAACTGTATTTCTCCGCCTTTTCCCGGCGCAGTCTGTTCAAGTACCTCAAAAACTTCCGGTGTAATCACATATCGTCCCAATGCTGCCACACGGCTCGGTGCTTCAGAAATGGACGGTTTTTCTATCATATCATCCACCTTCAGAAGCCCCTTATCATTGATTTCCTTTCCGGCAATAATTCCGTAAGCAGACACCCGCTCCGGCGCTACACACTGGCAGCCGATTACAGTTCCGCCAGTTTGTTCATATTGTTCCATAAGCTGTTTCAACGCAGGCTTCTCCGGGTGGTATACGACATCATCACCGAGAATGACACCGAACGGCTCGCCGTCCACGAAATCTTTCGCACAGAGAATCGCGTCTCCCAGCCCCCGCATGTACTGCTGCCGGACATAATGGATTTTAATGGAAGAAATTTTCCTGATTTCTTTTAAAACGGACATCTTTCCATGTTCATACAAATGGGACTCCAGCTCGGGAGACGAATCGAAATGATCCTCAATCGCCCGTTTCGCATGACCGCTGATGATTAAGATCTGGTCGATACCGCTTTCCAGAATTTCTTCTGCAATATATTGGATTGTCGGCTTATCAACAATAGGCAGCATCTCTTTCGGCATGGCTTTTGTCGCAGGAAGAAACCGTGTGCCGAATCCTGCAGCCGGAATAATTGCTTTCCTTATTTTCTGCATAGAGTACCTCCCCAAATTTTTATTTCTTAGAAGATTATTTTCTCATATTCAATAACACTAAACTGCTAAGCGGCATAGAGGTATCTTCGGTCATTTCCGCAAATACTTTCTTAATAGGATCCAAGTATCTCTTTCCATTTCCCCAGCAGTTGCCGCACTTATCATAAAGAGGGGACCGACAAAAAGTATATCTCTCAAATGTTTCTTTTGTCCATTTTTTCAACCATATCATAGAGGATTTTTACAACTTCTCCGGCACTTTCCATATGACTGGTACCGCAGGCGTTTTCCATTTGTTTCCTTTTTTCGGGATTCGCAAGGATATATCTGACCGTTTCCGCCAGTTCTCCCCGTTTCACCCATTCCGCACAGCCGAGTCCGCTTAAAAATGCAGCGTTTGCCCGTTCCTGCCCGGGAAGCGTATTCACCAAAACCATGGGCTTGTTCATGACAATCGCTTCCGTACAGGTAAGCGCCCCCGGTTTTGTCACCAGCAGTTCGCACCGCCCCATGATACGGGCCACTTTATTCGTATAGCTGTGCAGTTCCACAGGATGGCGGAGTCTTTCTGCCAAAGCCGCCACTTCTTCATAAAGGCTTATATTCTGTCCTGTGATAACAATGAACCTTGCTATTTCATCCACTTCATCCATACGTTTCAAGTCATCAGCAATCCTGCCGAGGCCAAGACCGCCTCCCATGACAAGTACTGTTCCCTTTTCCGGAACCGGACGGCGGGCGCTCTCCTCATAAAAAGACTTCCTCACGGGGATCCCCGTCGTATGGATGATATCGGAAGAAATACCATACCTCGAAAGCAACGATGCCAGTTCAGGCGTCGCCACACAGTATCCGTCCAGATGACGGTCTATCCAAAGCTGATGAATGTCAAAATCAGTAATCACCCCTAAAAGCGGCGTGGTGATATCGCCCTTTTTCTTCAACAAATCAGCGGCTCCCGCAGGAAAGGGATGGGTAAAAATCAAAGCGTCCGGATTCAATACCCGGATAAGCCGTTTCATTCTCCTGCGGAAACTTAAAGATAAAAGCGCCTGCGACGTTTTTCCGAAGCTGCTCTTTTGTGAATTGCTGTACAGGCTGTCATATATATCAGGAATAAGCCTGATCATCTGCAGATATGTCCGCTTGATGATCTGATCCACAGACAGCACATCACGGGATACGAAATCAAGCACGCGAACAGAATCCTCAGGATGCATCTCCTTGATGGATTCCGCGATGGCTCTCGCCGCCTGGCTGTGTCCTGTGCCGATACTGGCTGTTAATATAAAAAACCTGCGGGATTTTTTCTCAGGCATCAAAATTCCCTTCTTCCGATTTTATCTTTGCTCATTATAGCATACCGGGCAGCTCAGACGGTAAAGGGGGAATGAAATCAGGAATCGGGGCATCAGAAAAGCCCCCAATAGCGGAGGCTCCATTATTCTTATCCTTTTAATCCACGGCTCTGGCGGTCCATGTCTTCTACAACGATATCAAAGATATCTCCCACAGTGGCGCAGTATTGAAGAAGAAACCATGGCTCATTCGTATGAAAATGGATTTTCACCAAATTCCCCACCTGTACGACAATGAGACAGTCGCCTTTCAGATTTTTATTGATATGCTTTGAAATTTCCTCCTTCTTTAAATTTTCGCCTTCAATCAGTAATTGCGTATCATATTTGAATTCAATCATCATGATCCCCCATCCTGATTTCCTTGTCAGAAACCTTAAACAGTATATTACATTTGAGAATGAATTTCAAATTTTATGTTTCATTTCCGCAAGATAAAAATCCGCGAAACTTCCGCAGTTTTTCTGTCATTCTCTGCCGTTCCAGCAATATGTACACATCTTTGACGGGTCTATCCCTGCGGCATCAAGCATATCGTCCAGGCGGTTATATCCCAGCGAAGTAAACCCCATCCGCTTACAGATTTTTTCCACCATCTTGTGATAGCGGTCGGAGTCGGGATCCGCATAATCATCGAGAACGGTCCGGTCCACGTTTTCTCCTTCCTCTTCTGCAATACCACGGCGGGCAATCAGTTCCATTTCCGAATTGGAACGGGAAAAATTCAGATACTTGCAGCCAAACAAGATGGGCGGACACGCTGCACGGGCATGAACCTCTTTTGCACCGCTTTCAAAAAGAAACTCCGCCGTTTCCCGAAGCTGCGTCCCTCTGACAATGGAATCATCCACCAGAACCATTCGTTTCCCTCTAATCAGTTCATGAATGGGGATCAATTTCATTTTTGCAATCAAATTACGCTTCGACTGGATTGTCGGCATAAAAGAACGCGGCCAGGTAGGCGTATACTTTACAAGCGGCCGCGAAAAGGGCACGCCCGACCGGTTGGCATACCCCATGGCATGGGCAATCCCTGAATCAGGGACGCCGGCAACGATATCCACATCTTCTTTTGTAAATCCGTCACGTTCCGCCATCGCCATCCCGCAGTGATAACGCATTTCCTCCACAGACACGCCTTCATAACGGGCAGATGGATAGCCGTAGTAAATCCATAGAAACGTGCATATACGCATATCTTTTCCGGGAGCGACAAGCGTCTTTACTCCCTCCGGTGTAAGTACGGCAATTTCTCCGGGACCGAGTTCACGGTCATCTTCATATTCCAGATTCAAGTATGAACAGGATTCAAAAACAGCACAATAGCCGTCCTCTTTTCTGCCAATCATTACGGGTGTCCTCCCCAACTTATCACGGGCACAGTATAAACCGTCCGGTGTAAGCAGAAGAAGCGTCAGTGCGCCGTCTATTCTCTCCTGGGCATAACGGATCCCCTCTATCAGATTATCTTTTTGGTTAATCAGCGTCGCCACAAGTTCCGTCGCGTTAATATCGCCGCCGCTCATTTCCAGAAAGTGGGTACTCCCTTTTTGAATTATTTCTTCCGTTAATTCATCCATATTATTAATTTTCGACACTGTTGCCAACGCGTATGTGCCATGATGAGAGCGGACAATCAGCGGCTGCGCTTCATAATCGGAAATACAGCCTAACCCCAAGTTTCCTCTCATTTGGTGAATATCACTGTCAAACTTCGTCCGGAACGGCGTATTTTCAATATTGTGGATGGATCTGTCAAAACCGTCCTCTCCGTAAAAAACCATACCCGCCCGCCTTGTCCCCAGATGAGAATGGTAATCTGTCCCGAAGAATACATCAAACACACAATCCGATTTCAGCACCGCTCCAAAAAATCCGCTCATAATATCCTCTTTTTCCATGACTGACAATGAAATTAAAATAGGTACACATCCATTATAAAGGATATTAAAAACATAATGTAGCCGCAGTAATTATACTTTCGTTAAAATATCAGGATTTTTTTCTGAACAAAACAGCCCTCACGGTTCTTGACTTATCTCTATCATCTTTTGGGGTAAAAGAGCCCATAATGCGCTGCCGCACAAATTAAACGGCAGCGTCTTTTACATTCTGCTTCCTGACTCCCACAGCCGTTTCCCGCCTTCCATTATTCGTTCTCTCACATAAGCATCGCACCGACAGTCCCTAAAATTATAAATACCAGGAGCGCAATCACCCACGGAAATACCAGAAGCAGTTCCGTTATATCCTTGAGTATATAGAAAAGATTCATCGGTTCTATGTCGTCTGCCTGTACGCTTGTCAATTTCCCCTCCGGACCGATGAGCTTCACCAGCGGATAATTATACAAACGAATACGTCCAACGGACATCCAGAGGATAAGTGAGCAGGGAACTGACAGACAGAGCCATACCACCATGGCAGACCAGCAGATCGGCCCCGTCATCCCGCTGCCGTAATAAATCAAAAGCGCGAAAACGGCAGGCAAAAAGTTAAGCAAAAGCAGGAATACCCCAATCTGTATCCACCGCTCCCATGAATAAAAGCTGATTTTTACGGGAGCCATCTTCCCTTTAACCTTTTCAAAGAAGACGGGAGCCTCAAAATCTTTTTCAGGAAACGCCTCTTCTTTTATGATGAGACGGATCCCTTTTCTTTCTGCCCGGCAGTTCTTCCCCTGCCGGATAATCTTTCTGATCCTGGCAGACCTGCCGTCACTGAATCCCGCAAAGAAAATGATGCCGAAAACAAGCCCTACCATCCCCGCAACATACACCTCGTAATCAAAAAGGAACAGCATCACGATGAATACGAAAACTGTCATAAGGAGCGGTTCAACGATCCATGGCCAGCTTTTCTTTTTTTCTCCTACAGAGACAGCAATTCTCCCTGTCTGGCCGTTAACCGCCGCAAGCTTTCCTTTTCCGGCGATGATATAGAGCGGAAGAAGGGCGGGAATGCTTAATAGGTTTTCTCCTTTGGCATGAAGCTTGACACCTGATGTTTCCATCACTTTTTCAACAATGGGAAGATAATCCGCTTCCACTTCTTCCAAAACCCGTTGCTCTGCCGCTCCGCCCGATATATCAGGCAGCTTCACCCGCTGCCCTGCGATATAGCCGAATTAA